>OJQZ01000898.1_pt1 | contig 20579 bp, 11 predicted proteins | sample 1599071 | NCBI WGS metagenome assembly OJQZ01 (sample SAMN03922525, study PRJEB24848) | human gut metagenome | isolation source: stool sample | host: Homo sapiens | place: Germany | collected 2010-05
AAATAATAACAATTTTTGCAAAAAAAACAGACAATATCTATTCTAAATAACAACGATACTTCAAGTTCCATAACAAAGCGGAGGCTTTCCCTCGTTAGAGAAAGCCTCCGCTTTGTTATTTCTCAAAAAACTAAATTATATCGTTCACATAAACACGCTTATAAATACGCCTGAAATTATCACTTTCTTGCTTCAACTCCTCTGCATGCAACTTATAGTCTTCACCCCAAATCCCCGACAACAAATCGACAATATATTTGTGTTCTCTATCTTTCGACAAAGAAGCCGCGATGAGCTTGTCAATAATTTCCCTATATTTCTCAGCTCCCGTAGCGTGCAAATATAATGCGGCACTCACCGTAATCTGCCCCGTCATATCTACCCGTATTATATTATCGGCTAGGACGGGCATATCTTCATCACAAGAGCCCATATGATTGGCAATATATTCGTAGGTGAGCAATCCATCAGTATCACTATTCAATATTTTTTTCAAATCATTATTCATAGCTGACCTCTTTTGAATGACACAAATTAAATAAAAACTTTCTTCGCAACAAAATATTTCACAAAAACAGTTCAAGAAACCCTAAAAAACAACTTCTGTAAACAAAAAAAGATATTTGATATAGGAATTAATATTTTTTTGATGTATGTTTGCTTATGAATAATCGAATCTACAACCATCATGAATGACAATCTCATCATTACCATAGGCCGTCAATTCGGAAGCGGAGGACGAGAAATAGGAAAACGTTTGGCCGATTTATTCGGCATAGCTTATTACGATAAAGAATTAATCAACGAGGCTTCGAAATCGAGCGGACTCAGCACCGAATATTTCGAGAAAGCCGACGAGCGGGCTCCAAGCGCTTTATTAAATTCTTTTTCAATAAACTGGCTCACAGGAGCAGGAGGAATATGGGGCGACGGAGGCCTATCGAACGAATACATTTTCAAATTTCAATCCGACGTCATTCGTCATTTAGCTGAAACTCAATCGTGTGTCATCGTCGGACGTTGCGCCGATTATATTCTCAGACAATACCCACGATGTTACAATGTATTTATACACGCTCCCCTTGAAGACAGAATCGAGAGAATCATCAGCCGATCACAAGGAATGACTCGAAAAGAGGCTATCGAACTCGCCGAAAAGAAAAATAAACTAAGAGCTTCTTATTACAATTTTTATACCGATAAGGGTTGGGGAGTAGCCTCTTCATACGACCTTTCTATCGATTCCTCTATATTGGGCAGTGAAGAGACAGCCATATTTATTCGCGATTTTATCCAAAAGAAAGACGGGATGCCTAAATGGGAGAAAAAGAAATAGGTCTCAATTCTCTTTCTCTTTCAAGTAATCGGAACAAAGAGAATAAATAATACCATCAACGATTCCTATGGTAGGAACCCATATTTCTCGTGCGCCTATATGCGTCGCTATTTGTAAATAAATATCGGCGGCAGGTACAATCACGTCGGCTCGGTCGGGTTTCAATGCAAAACGGTCGATACGTTCCACGATCGAATAGCTATTCAATTCATTTCTCAGGGTCAAAAGCCGCTCCACAGTCAATGGCTCCCGAGCAGACACTCCTGCCAAATGATGCAATTTATTGATATTACCACCCGACCCGATAATAGAGATATGCCGATACGTTTCCTTCAAACGCTTTAAATCCCTATACATACGGAACAATTCACTACGGCTCAGTTTTTTATTCAAAATACGTACAGTTCCTATATTATAAGATTGAGATTGGAGTAACGAACGGTCACTAATTATACTTATCTCGGTACTTCCGCCACCAACATCGACATAGATAAAATCGCCCTCTTGTTCCAGCTCGTCCACGATATGACTGTCATATACGATACGTGCTTCTTCAAGACCATTAATAATTTCGATATTTATTCCACTTCTCTCCGAGATATACCGGACAATATCGGCTCCATTCGAAGAATCCCGCATAGCCGACGTAGCACAAGCCCGATAAGACAAGACATTATAAACCTGCATCAGCTGAGAAAAAGCATGCATGAGACGTAATAATTTTTCTGTCTTCTCCGTAGAAATACGACCTTTTGTAAAGGTATCTTGTCCCAATCGCAGCGGTACACGCACAATAAAAACTTTCGATAAATCCGATACACTCTCTCCCGGATAAATACCTTTGATAAGCAATCTCACTGCATTCGAGCCAATATCTATGGCCGCAAAATTAAGTCTGTCCATAAAGTTTCTCATTCTATAAGCGAAGATAATCATTTCCCCAATAAAACATCTCGATTAAAAATAAAGTCTCATTCAAAAACATATAATTTATAATCGCTCCAAAAATGAACTTTCATTCAATATCACTTGTTTTTACCTTGAAAACCATAGTAGAAGAACAAATTTGCGCAATAAATGAAGTGATTGGTTATACTTGGGCAATTGCGCAGTTTCCCCAAAGCGGGAAACAGGAGACTCCTTCCTATTTTTATTTTCAAAAATTCAATCAATAGCTTCGGAAGGAGTCTCTTTTTCAAAGAATATCATCATGCCAAAATAGAGCCGCATACCGGGTGTACCTTTACGAAAAATTACCAGCTCTATGAAATCGAGAATTACATTTAACGGCATGAACCGTTATTCCCCACCGAACTCGGCACAGCCGGGAGATTGCACAGTTATTGTCAATTTACGAAATCAATCAAACTTCCTCAAACCTGTCGGGACACCGGAATATCTATACACTCCGGAAAAGAAAAACCATCGGCTCGTCTATGTTCATATCTGCTACGACGGAGAGCATCATATAACGGAAAATGAAAATACCTTGTATTATGAGGCTCTGATAAAAAAAGAAAACGGAAATATCCAAAAAGAATCAAGCCAGTTGTTCGAGCTAAACGACCTACAAGTTCTGTCTATTCAATCCATAGGAAACACACTCATAATCATCTGTACCGAAAGTATATACTATTTACTTTATAAAGAGGGAAAATATATCTTTTTGGGTGAAAAGCCCGACATACCTGAAATTTCATTTTTCCCTTATGTAGAATATACCGATGCCTACTTCGTAAGCGAATATACCTTTCAACATGGATACAGCAATCCGACCCGACTCGACACCGAAGACATCAATTATTACAACGATGCTTACTACAATGCATTCTTTCAACTACAAGAAAAAGCATGGAAACGGCACTATTTCATACAACCCATACTCATACGTTATGCCCTCACTTTATATGATGGGAGCCGAATTTTTTCATCGGCTCCGGTCATGGTCTCTTTGCCACACCCCATACAACCCTATCAAATGAGCATACGATTGAAAAATTCAAACAATCTTTGCTTAGGTTCTCATGAAGGACAAATCATCGCCGGGAATTATAGCCTGAAATATTATATTCATCAATTCAATCTCGACAACTGGAAAGATATCGTAAGAAGTATAGACTTTTTTGTCTCTCCCGAAGCCACGATCTTCGAACCCGATCAAAAACAACAAGGCCTTAAATTTACGATCGAACGTACAGAAGAAAACGAAACGATCTCTTTTCTACTGAAAGGAGACATCTCTTTTCTCGACCTGAAAGAGATAAAGAAACGCTACTTACAAGATTCTCTATTTTATAAAATAGCGACCATAGAGGATTGGAGCGACTGGAAGGAAGGTGAATCGTACGCCATAGAAAATAAGATACGGCCAGATTTACTCATACACGAGGAGGTTCTTTCGCCAGATAATACGACACTGCTTTCTACGGGAGCACATGTCAGCTATATACACAACAAAAGACTACACATAGCCAACTTAAAGAAAAAACTTTTTCCCGGATTTCCCCTCAGTCTGTTCAACGTGGGGAACAAAAATGCCGAGACTGTCGATGCTTATATCTGCACTTATCTCAAAACCGAAAGAGGAGAATGCAAAGTCGTTTGGCAGGGGAAATCGAACTATTTCTTCAATCAACTTTCACCTCTGATTTCTTACCCCGACAGTAACGCCTATAAAATGGAAATCGTCGTAAAAAGCGAGAATACCCGATACAAGGGGAGCTTTCTACTGACAGCCTCCGAATATGAAAATAGGGCCGATTATCTCAACGAGACGCTCTCTGCAATCTCATTGGAAAACGATTCTCTGCCGGCCTCTACCCCACTCGATATACCCTTGTCCGAAAATGACACTTACACACAGCCTAATATACTGCGGGTTTCGGAACTCGAAAACCCGTTTATATTCCCGTCCGAACAAACTTATACCATCTCGAACGGAGAGATTACAGGCATAGCGACCATTACAGCTGCTTTATCGGAAGGACAGTTCGGTGAATTTCCCCTATACGTATTTACAGAAGAAGGAATATGGGCTCTGCAAAACGGAAACGGAATCGTATGTTACGGAGCACAACATCAACTGAATCGAGAGCCCATACTGCCGGAAAACCCTATCGTCCCGCTCGAAGATATGATTATGTTTACTACGGCAAAAGGATTATTTATCATACGAGGCTCCGAAATACAACAGCTCTTATCGTTCGACGAAACCGCCTGCGAAAACAATAGCCCAATCGCTCACCACGACATAGACTCTACATTAATTCCTGCGACCACCGATCAAACGACTTTATCTCAATTTATTCAAGGAAGTATCATCGCCTACAATACAATCGAAAAAGAATTGATATGTTGCAGGCCCGATCTCAAATATAGTCTCATTATCCATATTCCTTCTCTCTACATGTATCGCATAAGCCAACATTACTCTTCCCTATTCTATGATGCCAGTCATCTACTCGCCCAAGACGCAGAGGGAAAAGTTTACGATTTACAAAAAGAATCAGCAGAGATAACCCCAATCGCACTCGTATCCCGCCCAATTACTCTCCAAAGTGAAGAGTACCAAAAATGGAGAGAAGTTTTCTGGCGACTCTCGATGTCAGAAGGAAAGCTCTTGCTTTCTCTTTGGGGAGGCAATGATGCCGAAGGCAACTTTTCCAAAATCTGTGAAATATCGAGCGCATCAAAAGTAGCAGGACAATTACCCATGCGTTTTACAGGACCGGCATATAAATATTTCAGGCTTATTCTTTGCGGGAACGTCTCCTCTGATTTCCATCTTTCATCTGTCGATATCCACTCCGAAAACATCATCAGCAATCGGTTACACTAATATAAAAAGGGTAGGACTTATTGTATAAGTCCTACCCTACTATTCTCATCATACCGCAATCTACGGTTTATAGTTTTTCAATCCTTTCAAAGCTGCTGGATCGGTAGCCTCCTCGATACTCATAGCAAAGCCTCCACCCGGAGCACAAGGCTGAACGATACGAGTCTTGTTCGTCACAATATATTTACAAATCGTATAAGCCTGCGGGTTATCCTTATAATGAGCATCGGGAGCATCGGCATATATAGTCGCAATATACTTTTTCCCGGGCTCCAAGAAATCTAAGGAGAAACGAGCCGTATGCCCATTCTCATCGACCGTGGAACCTACATACCAATTATTACCACCTTTTTCCCGGCGTGCCACCGTAATATAATCTCCCGGCTCTGCCTCCAAATAACGGCTGTCGTCCCAATCGACAGGCACATCTTTAATAAACTGAAAAGCATCGAGGAAACGATTATAATTTTCGGGTAAATCGGCGGCCATCTGCAAAGGGCTATACATGGTCACGTATAAAGCCAGTTGCCGAGCCAAAGTAGAACGAACATAGCTGTGGTTATCGGGATTAAGTTTAGAAATATCCGTTTCGAAAATACCGGGAGTATAATCCATCGGACCTCCGATAAGCCGTGTAAACGGCAAAATAGTGGTATGGTCGGGATTATTGCCCCCGAACGATTCATACTCGGTTCCTCTCGCCGACTCGTTACCGATAAGATTGGGATAAGTACGGCTCAAACCCGTAGGACGAACAGCTTCATGGGCATTCACCATAATCTTATGCTTGGCGGCTTCGGTCAATGCATAGAGATAATGATTAACCATCCATTGTCCGTAATGATGTTCCCCACGAGGTATAATATCTCCCACATATCCACTCTTCACGGCATCATAGCCATGATCGTTCATAAACTGATATGCTTTCTCCATGTGCCGTTCATAATTACGAACCGAACCCGAGGTCTCATGATGCATAATCATTTTCACCCCCTTCGATTTGGCATACCGCTCTATTTCTTCTACATCGAAATCGGGATACGGTGTGATAAAATCGAATACATAGTCTTTCGACTTACCTATCCAATCTTCCCACCCAATATTCCAACCTTCCACCAGTACAGCGTCAAATCCATGTTCTGCGGCAAAATCGATATATTCTTTTACATGCTCGGTATTAGCGGCATGACGTCCATTAGGCGTCAAACGAGAATAATCGACCAAATCGAGTTTCACATGAGACAAATCGGTATAAGCCCAAGTACTTTTCCCGGTTATCATTTCCCACCATACACCTATATATTTCGTCGGTTTTATCCAACTCGTATCTTCATAGACACACGGTTCATTCAGATTAAGAGTCATTTTGGATGCAAGAATATCACGCGCATCGTCACTAACAATAATCGTGCGCCACGGAGATTTCGCCGGGGTTTGCATATATCCCTTATCCCCCAATGCATCGGGTGTAAGGTGAGACTCGAATATCATATTTTTATCGTCCAAATCGAGCGACATACAAGAATAATCGACCAATGCAGCTTCATGCAAATTAATATACAAGCCATCGTCGGTTTTCATCATTAAAGCCGTTTGCACCCCCGTAGGAGAGAATGGAGTTTGAGAAGAATTCGGTGTAATAGCCTCGTTCATCAATCCACGGATTTCGGACAATTTCGACGTCACAGTGGAATACTCCTGTGTATCATAATCGCCCGGGAGCCAAAAAGCAGTATGGTCTCCCGCCATAGCAAACTGCGTCTTCTCTTCTTTAATCACAAAATAATCCAAATTGGGCTGATCGGGAAATTCATATCGGAATCCTACCCCATCGTCAAATACCCGGAAACGAATAATCATACGACGATCGGTCGACGGTTGTTCCAATGTTACTTCCAATTCATTATAATGATTCCTAATCTCTTTTACCTCTCCCCAAACGGGTTTCCATGTTTCATCGAAAGTCGATGTCTCAGAACCAGCCAAACGAAATCCATCGGTTAAATTTTTTCCCGACTTTAACTCTAATCCCAATTTACTCTCTTTAATAACCGGCCGACCTTTATAATCTACTTTATAAACAGGGACTCCATTGTCCAATTCAAAATCTAATACAATGTTCCCGTCAGGAGATTTCAAAGTCTCGGCTCTCAAAATGCCATAAGACAACAAAGCCATAAGAATAAAAATCAGTCGTTTCATTTATTCAATACATTTATTTGGGTTTTATAAAACTACGGAGAAGCATCTCAACTGCAAAGATAGGAGTTTAAGCTCCGACTCAAAAATTTCTCTATCCCTCCTTTAATTAAGAAAAACGAATAATTGAAGAAACAGTTTAAACAAACGACCTGTTTAACTTAAAATATAAATTCCTTTTATTTCAATAACGATAATCTCACCGAGATTCCATAATTGCTGTTCGTAATAGGATATGATGAAGAGGATACTAACGGTGTATTAATCTGATGGTCGAAATAAGCCCCTACCGTAATACGTTTACTCAATACATAATTGGCCGTCACTTTCAACATCGTAGTACGAGTTCCACTGGTTGCCTGAGTAAAATTCTGTTCGATACGACGAATAAGAGCCTGATTCTTGCGGAATGAAAAATCGGCATTGATCGTCAAATCGTTGCTAACACCTGTTTGAGACCCTTTCAATTTCAAAATCGTATTAAAATTAGCGATCTTATACCCGGCCCCGATTGTAAAATCGGTTGTCGACGCCTCTACGATTTGTCCGGCTGCCGAATTCAATGTCAACGTGCGGGAATCTTTATACTCTATATTGCCTGTAACATTATTTTTCAGTGTCACCTTTAACCCGATAAGGGGAGCGAACCTCTCGGTTATCATTACCGATGATATATCGAATGGAGAAGAGGGTATGGGATTGCCCGTAAGTTCATCGCGAACGAAACCGAAATCCCCGTCTGATTCCACCCAATTAAGGAACGAAGTAAATGATCCCACAGCATAGGTACACTGGTAAGCATGCGATAGAGTAAACGCTTTAAAGTGTTTCTTTATAAACGGTATTTGCATGAAACCATCGTAAGTAATTCGCCAGTTCGGCAATATAGCCGACAATCCCGGGAACGGAGACAAATCGATTTTACGGGCATCACGGCCAGAATATGCAGCAATAAATGCAGGTATCATTACATCGGCAGAACTACGATTCACACCGCCGTTAGCCGAATCATAGGGCTTATCTCCAAAGCCGGTAGAGGCAATAAAACCTTTATTCGGATAATTGCCCAACGATCCGTAATGCGCTTCTAACCGAGCCGCTATTATTTCCCGATTTTTCAAAAAATCATCGAATGCTTGCGACGAATATCCGTCTTTTGCAGAACTACTCCTAAATGCAGTCTTCAATGCAATATGTGTCTTGGTATAGCTTCCGCCTCGTACAGTCGGCATATCGTCAAACATAAATTGCATTTGAGAACTACGCGTGTCTGTTCTATTTCCTGTCAAGTTTATTTTCAAGCCCCGGATAGGTTCAAGCGCTATTTCGAAATTAAACTCTTCGGTACGACCGATAACCGCCGGACTTATCTGCGTGGAATCACATAAAAGCCAACCACGTTCTTTTGCCCGATATACATAGCTCTCATCAGTAAAACCAAAAGCGAAATCGAGGCCGGGAGCCATAGGACCATACGAAGTCGATTGCCCGAATACATCGCCTACATTCGGGGAAAACAGAGGTAACGAAGTAGTATTGGTCTTACGATAACGCACGCTCGCATTTCTTACCATCATCAATCCCCGTAAAGAATATTCGGCTGCTTCTTTCCAGAAATTACGTTCATTCTTATTCGAAGGAGTAATTATCACATTCAAACGTTGGGTCCCTTTATCGAGAATCACGACATTATTGGCATCGAGCACTTTCGTCCTCAGAGCCACTTTCTTTCCGGCATCGTCCCTCGCCACAACTTTTACCTTCTTATTGTTGAGATTATGCCTTAAAGTAACCGTAGTATCTTCCCGAAGCAAAATGGTACGTTCGAATTTTCTATTTTTCTTCGCTGCCGCAGCCCTATTATTGGAAGAAAAACGTTTGTTTATCTTCTGCAAATATTTCGACTTATTGTATAATTGTTCAAAATTGAAACGCCCGTCAAAGCTCAACTGCCCTTGATTATTCACCGAGTTACCTAAATCTATTTCCTCTGAAATCTGGGCTCCCCTATCCCAAGTGTATGTAGCGTTATACTTGGCATTAAACGACAAATAATCAAGAACAGGTATCTTGCTGAACGGAGCCGTATACGATGCATTGAAAGTTTGATTATAATTCCACGGTGTTCCCAAATTCTTGATGCTGGTCAACACGGTATCTTTCCATGCTTCGTATTCATCTGGGAAAAGCTGTTTATTCACCACACCGACCGGCTCCTCGATATGAGCGTTCGTCATCGTTTGCAACGAAAGGTTTATCGACTTGGTGAGATTCCATGTCAACGAGAACTGCCGATCCCATAAAAAACTTTTACTTACACTCGTCGGCAATGCCATTCCTCCCGATCCACTCACATCGCGAATCTGCTGTTCATAATAATATCGCGACATATTGGTATTAAACGCAATATTATTAGGCAAATAATTAAATTCCCATTCCTTCAAAAATTTCAAATGCTTAGATTTACTCTTTAATCCCTTCAACGGGACAAAAGGTTTAACAAAAGGAGTATAGGAATAAGTGAAACTACCCCGATAATCGTATGTATTCTCAAATTCGGTAGTAGGGTCTTGTTTCGATTGTCGATTATAAGAATAGCTGATAGAAAAATTAGCCGGGTCATAGGGCATAGGATTCTTACTCCTAATATCGAAAGAAACTCCCGACAAACTGAAACTTTCGACAGTCGATTTCTCTATCGAAGCATCACTTATAGAGTCACGCTCGGCTTTACTACCCGCATTGTCCAAAGCATCTTTCAACAAGATATCTTGATCGAGCGGATTGTATTTAGGAGAAGTACGTTGTTCGGTAATCGAATAAAATAATGGGGCTTTCAATTTGACTTTTTCTGGCAAAAAACGCCCTAACTCGACCATCGTAGCTATATTATACTGATAGTAATCGTCTAATCGACGTTCCGTAAGGCTTTGGTCTATCCCCCCAAAACCGACAGTTTCTACATGCCCCGCGATATTCAGCGTAGCAATATCCGACAAACCGAGATTTACATTTGCTTTGGCAGCCCAACCACCAGATTGGTCAAAATCGGTCAAACGCATTTCATTCACCCAAACGACTATATCCTTAGCTGCATTCGAATTATTTCTCACACCGATCATCATCGTACGAACATCGCTCAAAGAAGGGTTCCCCACGATAGTCACCTTATTTTGATTTTTATCGGGATCATAACTGGAATAACGAGTTTGAAACGTCACCGTCGAATTATCCATACGCTTCTTTGCATTCCGTTCCAGCTTCAAATCGGTAAACAAAGAAAGAGGGAAATCAAACATATTGGATTGTGGCCAAACCGCTTCCTGATCTTGTGCATTATATGTGCTATAATTACCCGGCTCCGTCAATGACAACGGAACCTCATACTCATAATAATTCGATTTGCTATCGGATCCTAATCGTAAAAATACAGACACATCGCCATCTCGTAAATTAGTTTTATCGTCAATCAGCTTCTCTGCATGTACAAACATCTGTAACCGCTTGTACGTACGCATATCCATACCACTGTTCTTATAAACCGCACGAGCATCTCCCGACTGCAAATCGGTTACTTTCAAAGACATGGCTTGTTCATTAAGCTGAGTTATTTGCGATTGCCCCGGGTCTATGATACGGGTTACCCCCGGAGGTAAAACATAATTAACAGGAACCTGTCCTGCATTCTCCTCAATATTTACCACCGATATATCCATCTTACCCTGAGCCGGAGCATCTCCTTTCAAATTCAAAGCATAGTTATACGTTCGCCATTCACCCCGAACCAATTCCAACGTGGCAAAACGCAAATGTGTTTCACACTCAAAACCCGTCATAAACATGCGGATAAAACGTATCGTCTTAAAATCCTGAATAGATCCCACTTTCTTTTGAGGACGAGACAAAGGGATTTTAAATTGATACCACACAGCTTTTCCTTCTTCACCATTTCGGAGCCGGACGGTTGTCTCCCGCTTATCGGTAATACAGTTTTTCCCCACCTCCAAGCTATCGGGACATAGCGATATACGGTACTGATAATATCTTTCATATTCGTTCAACGTATTATCCTGATTGATATCCTCCACGTCAGGAACGCTTTTGGAAGACTGATAATACGAATCATTCATTTCCTCGGGAGACCGAGAATTGTTTTCTGTTCCGTTATATCGTTTGTACCGGTCCAATATAGAAGTTTGTGCATCGTCATAATCGTGTCCACGATAAAAATGGTAATTATCCCCGGCCGGATCGTTAAACGGAGAAAACTGATCTTGTCGCATAGCCTCTACTACCGCCGGAGATAGTTTAGTTTCGAGCTTGTTCAAATAATCTCTATATGATGGGAACCCATATTCCTCGTCATTCGACAGACCGTCTAAACCTACGTCTTGCAAAGCCCGTGCACCACTGGTATTATCGAATGCATAAGTCAACGACTGACGTTTGGATACCTTTCCCCACACCGTAGTCGCTATCTGTGTTGTATCACCGTCGACAGGCAAACCGTTCTCGAAAGACTTCATACCGTCTTTAAGAATATCTTCCGACACTTCTCCCAAATTAAAATACAATTCTCCCCCGTTATGATTAGTCTGATTCTCATCTAAAAACGGATCCATGAGCCAGAACTGTATATATTCGATATTCGATGATTCGAAATCGGTATAATCCATTTTTCGCATAATCCCGCCCCAACGGTTCTCCGGATTCAACAAAAGTCCTTGTGAGTCGATATTATCGGCATCGAGATTGTACGGCCCCCGTTCCTGTGGATAAAATGAAAGGTTCAATGTCTGTAAGGTCGTCGATTCGCCATAATTGATTTCCTTATTGGGAAATATCTCCCGTACACTCACCTCACGCACATAAGGATTAGACAATTGGTCCAAATCATTTTTCAGGTGAGCCGGTATCAATGTCGAGTTTTTCTGAGTAAACATTCTATCTATATAATACCACGATAGCAATGCTCTATTTTGCCCATAACGAATATCATTGGAATAGCGAGCTTCTGGAAACAAAGCATCAGATGAAGGGTCGTACGGAGTGGAAGCCAACGTCCACGAATAAGGAGACTTCAAGTCCAACCCTGTTTGTGTCGATTCGAAATCATCGATATACGATGTTCCCTGCGAGCTGCCGTTTTTGGATTTATGCGGTATCAATTGGGCAAATTCAGCCGTGAGAGCCAACGTAGAAGGAGCTGTTGCGTTTACAGTCGGAATTTTATTCAACAAATTGGTCAACCATAAAAAATTCGTATTATAAGACAAGTTCACTCCCCACAAAGTATTATTCAGTACCTCATCGCCCATATTTACTTTTTCTGTCAGGGACTTTTCAGACAAATGCATAATCGTCGCTCCTACATTAAAATCTTTGGAGAACGCATAATTCAAATCGAGTCCCAGCATTGTCTTACGTTGCATATTGAACATCGATTGATTTTCAAGCGATACACTAATCGGAGTTCCCGCCTCGATTATACTTTGGTTCAATATCGTCACGACACCCATCGCATAATCCACAATATAATCGGAATTTTCGACCAAAGTCATACCTCCGGCGGTAACAACCACCGATCCCCGAGGTACATTCATCGCATTTAATCTTATCTCTGCGCCCGAAGATGCTTTATATTCTCCGGTCATAATAAATTTATTCTTCTCCGATACTTGCTGGGCGATAGTCAATGTCGAATCATACAGCTCTTGATAAACATACTTTTCCGCTATCGCCGCATTTCCTATTTTTTCTGCCAAGTGACTACCGAACGGCTCTATGACCGGAAATATAATTCTCCCGTTCGAAGATTGAATCGTATACCCCTCTATGTAGTCAAAAATACCATCGGAATATTCCGACTCATTCGCATCCAAACGGTCGAGGTTCATTACTTGCAACAAAGTCTGATTGGATATATTCCCCTCCGGTATATTATTTACAGCTACCCCCGTAGAATCATTCTGATATTTAATGTACAGCCTGAATTTATCCTTCTGAACCTGATAGGCCCCCAGCGAATAAACATTTTTCATCATTAAATCCCAAATGGGTAATGAGGTCGATATGGTAGAACCCTTCAACATTTTCAGAAAAAGACATTGATCCGTATCGGTAACATCTCCCGAAAATTCCCCAACCTGATAAACCTGTCCGTTATAAGTATATTCATAAGCGACAGCAATCATCTCATCGGCATTCAGTTTACTTTTCAAGGAGATATAACCCAATTGGGAATTCAAGGTATATTCAGAAGAAGTAAGTTTCCGGGCACTCTCTATTTTCACATAATCCTGCCCCCCCTCGATACCATAAACAGAAAGAGGTTCCAAAGCCTGTGTCACCAAATTGATATTACGAGCATCGGGATAACCGTTTTTAATCTCGGCATACAACGAGTTGGAGTTATTCATCGGATTCTGCTGTGCGGTAGCCGATATCCAATAGTCGTTACCGATATGAACATTTTCGGCCAAATCCATAAAACCGACAATATTCCTCGATTCTTCATAATTGCCTTGTTTATTCGTAATCCAAACTTCTATTCGATTGATACTCACACCCGATGAGACATAAGGTAATTTGGAAGCAAATTTATCGTAATTGTCCCTAAAAAAATGAGCTAAGAAAAAGTGCCTGTTTTCGTCATAAGCGTCTGCCCGGATTTCGAACGGCGTGGTCTGTGCCCCACCACTCGCATTGACCGTTTTCGATTCGGACTGTTGTTGAGAAATAAGAGCGGTAGCCGTCAGTTTACCGAACTGCATAGTCGTCTTTACACCGAATAAAGCCGTACTACCACGTATCAACGACGACCCCGTGGTCATACTCACATTACCGGCTTCGATATTCTTAATAATCTCGTCTTCTTTTCCCTGATATTGTAATTTGAGATTTTTCGAGTCGAAATCGAAAGTCGCATCGGTGTTATAGTTCATATTGAACGACATCTTGTCACCGACTTTCGCCGTTACCGAAGCCTGTATCTTCTCGTCGAAGTCGAAATAAGTCTTCTTTCTGGAACTCATCGGCAGTGCGGGATTATCGAGTTTGTTATGTTTCAATCCCATATTCAACTCGATAGATCCTTGTGTCTTCAATTGTACGCCACCCGGTCCAAAAACTTTTTCCAATGGCCCGAGAGAGAACTGCATATCCAAAAAATTAAACTCCGATTTGCTGTTCTCTGCAAAATTCTGTGCATTTCGTTCCCGATAATACTGCTGCATGGATTTACGCAACGTATAATCGTTATACTCGGCCGCCGACAACATGAAAGGAGTGCAAACATCAACCCCGGCGACTCGGGTATGGATTACATAACAATTCGTTTCAGCATCATACTCTACTTCTGTTTTCAGATTAGAAGGATTTTTCAAATCCATCGGAGCTAACTGCCCGATTTCATCGTACGATTCAGGTGATGTTTTAGTGACAGGATAACGGACTTGTATGGAATCGGATTCTTTATTGCTTTGCGTTGCCGATATACTGCTCGATGAACTTTGCGGATCGGCCGACTGCAAAGCAGCAAAAGCGGAATAGGCTCCTAATCCGCTCACTGCTAGCACAACTATTGTTCCAATCCTTATCCGTCTTCTCATTCGATACTCCTACACAAATTCCCGCCTTTACTCAAAAGGCGACGACGCCGGTATCAGAGCATTTTCAGAGCCTGCTTAATTACCTCTTCAACTCTCATCGAAGGAGTATCACGCAATAACTTTTGAACTGTTTTTTGCGATTGGGGCTGTGAAAATCCAAGCATCACCAACGCAGCCACAGCTTCCTCGTAAATTTCCGAGGCTGCGGGCGTACTTATTACTAACGGATTGTCGGTAGGTTTTATTTTATCTTTCAAGTCAACAATTACACGCTGTGCAGTTTTAGCGCCTATTCCTTTTACCGACTTCAATAAATTTAGATTCTCCGACACAATCGCCTGCTCCAACTCAGAAGGATTCAATGAAGACAATATCATGCGGGCTGTATTGGGCCCTACTCCCGAAACAGAAATCAACAATATGAATAGTTCACGTTCGTGACGGTCATAAAAGCCATAAAGCTGATAGGCATCTTCCCGAATCGCTTCATAAACATACAGACGTGTAGCTTGCCCTTTCGAAAGGCAAGAATAAGTATTCAACGAAATATTAAGCAAATAACCTATTCCCATGCACTCCACAACCGCCGTGGCGGGAGTTAAATCGGTAACCTCTCCCGTAATATATTCTATCATATCGTTCTCTTTTTATTCATTTTGTTCAAACTGCAAAGATAGCGAAAGGCGAGTGCAGAGACAAACGGAAATCACATTTCCGTTTTGACTATGCCGAGCCGCATCCTATCTTCGTATTTACAAAGATAGCGAAAGGCGAGCGCAGAGGCAAACGGAATTTTCGGCTCGATATAGTTAATATATTATATATATAATTTTTTATCCATATTTTTTCCTACTTTTGATTCCTAATAAAATATACGTCTCGACATTAAAACCGAGCAACTTATTTGTAACCGCTATCAACCTTTATTACATTTGTATCTAATGAATAAAATTTAGTGTCGAAACTGTTCATCACTTATGTAACAATAGATTTATCACTATACAACAATGAAAAAAGTATTTCTCATTTTCCTTTCTTTGATTTTTATTTTCACGTTTCAAGTAAAAGCTATTACATTGGAAGATATTACTTCCGGGAAATTTCAGTCCAAAGATATAGCAGAGGTTTATCCATCAGCCGATGGCGTTCATTATTTCACAGCGACAAACGGGAATACACGTATCGTAAAATGTGAATACCGGACGGGACACGAAGTCGATACCCTCTTTGACGTAAAAACTGCCAGAGAATGCAATTTGGAACAATTCGACGGTTTTTCTCTCAGCCCCGATGAAAAACATCTATTAATTTATGCCGACTCGGAACCTATTTACCGACGCTCATTCAAAGCCACTTATTACACGTTCGAGATACGCAGGAACTTATTGAAACCGCTTTCCGACGGAGGGAAACAACAAGCTGCCGTATACTCTCCTAACGGCCGAATGGTCGCTTTTGTAAGAAATAACAACATCTTTATCAAAAAACTCGATTACGGTACAGAAGTAGCCGTCACCCGCGACGGAGAGCGAAACAAAATCATCAATGGGATTCCCGATTGGGTTTACGAAGAAGAATTCGCTCTTACTTCTACCCTGCAATGGTCGCCGGACGATGCTACATTAGCTTTTGTGAGATTTGATGAAAGCCATGTTCCCGAATATTCTTTCTCTCTCTACGAAGGTTACTGTCCCACATACCCGGAATACACCCTATATCCGGGAAGATTCACTTACAAATATCCGGTAGCAGGCGAGACCAATTCACAAGTATCGGTACTCTCTTATACCGTCGAAACACGAGCCTTAAAAACGATGAAACTGCCTATATCATCAGACAGTTACATACCTCGAATCAAATTTACGACCGATCCGAACAGACTCGCGGTTGTCACGCTAAACCGCACACAAAACAAAATGGATATATACTCTGTCAATCCTAAATCGGGAATCAGCAAACTGCTATTGAGAGAAACAGACAAAGCCTGGATTGAAGAATCTATATTAGACAATATCTCGTTCTATCCCGATTTCTTCGTGATTGCCAGCAGTCGTAGCGGTTATCAACACCTTTTCCGATACAATTACAATGGAACATTGGCTAAACAAATCACCAAAGGCGAATGGAACGTTTCGGCATTTTTGGGTTATGATGAAAAAAGTCGCTCTTATTTTTACGAATCGAATCAAGAAGGTCCTCTTTACAAAGCCATTTACAAAATAAATGAAAAAGGGATAGAAACCAAATTATCGGAACGAATCGGGACAAATCAGGCTTCGTTCAATCCCTCGTGTACTTATTTTATCAACAAATACAGCAACAGCAATGAACCTTTGCTCGTAACCGTATGCGATGCCAAAGGGAAAGTAATACGCACACTGGAAGACAATGCTACGCTAAAAGCACGAATCGCCCAAACCGATTTGCCACGCAAAGAATTTTTTACCTGCCCCAATCACGCAGGCGATCAAATGAACGGTTATATTTTGAAACCCACGAATTTCGACCCCTCGAAACGCTATCCGGTAGTCATGTCGCAATACAGTGGCCCGGGTTCCCAATCGGTTCTGGATAAATGGACAATAGACTGGGAATACTACTTAGTCAGCAAAGGGTTTATCGTCGCCTGCGTCGATGGGAGAGGAACCGGCGGACGCAGTCGGGCATACGAAACCTCTGTATATATGCAATTAGGGAAACTCGAAACCGAAGACCAAGTAGCGGGAGCGGAATACATGCGGACCCTACCCTATGTAGACGACAAACACATAGGTATATATGGTTGGAGTTACGGTGGGTACGAAACTCTTATGGCCATGTCCACAAGCAACGGTACTTATCAAGCCGGAGTGGCTATCGCTCCGGTAACCGACTGGCGTTATTTCGATACGATTTACGCCGAGCGCTTTATGCGTACGCCGAATGAAAACAACGAGGGATACGAACAATCCGCCCCCATTACTCATGCCGAAAAATTAAAAGGAGATTTGTTGATTATATCGGGGACAGCAGACGATAATGTTCACTATCTTAACACATTACAATATTCCGCTGCTTTAATCGAAGCAGGAATACAATTCGATACTCAAATATATACCAATAAAGACCACCATATACGAGGTTGCAACACCCGTCATCATCTGTATACCAAAGTATGTAACTTTTTCCTCGATAAACTGAAATAAAAGGAATAGCATCCCAACCCTATGGAAAAGAAAAAAAGTAACAAAATAAGTTGGTCTACCATCTATTCTTTGGGATTGGTACCTGCTATTCTCGTATGGGGATTGGCCCCATCGCTTAAAGAAAATGTCATTGTCCTGACATCGATTATCGCCGGTATTATATGGACTATATTCTCCCGGCTTTACATACATTTTTTTAAAGGATGTGGAATAATAGGGTGGATAACAGGGTGGTCTATGATATTTGGAGGAATAACAAAAGCATTCTTGCTCCTTTTCGGGTATTATAATATCCCTATCGTACTTTTTTGGGCTCCCTGCATGGTTGTCATATTATATCTGTTCGAACATCGGAATATACACCCCCCATTCTGTTATCAGTGTATCTTGAAACGAGGAGGGATTCGAGAACGGCATTTACTGGGAGATTTCAGCCGCTATGAAACTCATTATATCGTACGCTTAATTCTAATAGGCTCTATATTAGTAACTATGTTATCATGGATACTCTTTGCTTTTGGCGTGGAAAGGCAAAGCCGTGCCGGGAATTATTTTTACTTCTATTTTCCTCTGGGGTTAAGTATAGCTATCATTATCTTCGAAATTATTCGCCGTCTGCTGATCCAACAACTTATCGAAAGTCACGAGAAAAAATGTAAACGTTATATCAACGACAAAACGAATAATCCCGATATGGATTACTTTTTCACGGTAATTCGTATTATGGTCATAGGTCAAGAAAAAATCTACTTAATCGAAAACAAAGGAGATGAAATAGAATTCAATAGCGGCAAAGGGTTCGATATTCCTATACATCGTTATACAGACTATTGTACGACGCAAGAAGAAGAGGAACAAAAAGCCCGGCAAATCATACGCGAAGAACTTCAAATAGAAAAACCCGATTTACGCCACATATCATCGGCTATCGCCGAAGATTCTTGGCGAAGGGTCGGACATTACGTATTATTTATCTCGGACAAGGATCAAAATAAACTAAACAGATATAACGGCCGCTGGTACACCTTAGAAGAAATAACAAGATTATTCCATAGCAATAGGCTTTACCCTCTATTTAAAGAAATATATGCCCGTTTCTATACGATTGTCAATACGGCCCGTACCTATTACAGCAATGGAAAAAGGAGATATCCGATAAGAGGATATAAGCCGGCCTTTACATTACACAGAATCGATTTGCTGGATATCGAATTAGATGACCCGGTTTGGCTTTACGTAAGCCGGCACAATGACGACCGCCTTTTATACCGTATAGACAAATGGATTCGAAAAATTTTAGGTAAAAAATGTTCCTCATCAAATTGCTGCGATGCTTGATTTAATCACCATATTGGGTCCCACCGCTTCCGGTAAAACATCTTTGGCGGTGGCACTGGCCGCCCACCTCGACACCGAAATTATCAGTGCGGATTCCCGTCAGATATATCGTTCAATGGATATCGGTACAGGTAAAGACTTATCCGAATACACCTATGAAGGACACGCTATTCCCTATCATCTAATCGATATTTGCCCACCCGGATATAAATATAATCTATTTGAATATATTCGGGATTACAACACCGCTTACGCAGATATTATCAAGCGGGGTAAAACGCCCATTCTTTGCGGGGGTACAGGTCTGTACATAGAAGCCGTACTCAAAGGGTACTCGTTACCTCCCGTACCCGAAAACAAGGCCCTGCGTGAAAAACTTGCTGAAAAATCACTATCCGAATTGGAAGAAATACTCAAAAACTACAAGACTCTACACAACCAAACAGATACCGATACTTGTAAGCGAGCGATCCGCGCCATTGAAATAGCCGAATATTATTCTCGGCAAGAGCCCGAAAAACTTATTCCTAATCCGGTAAAAAACGCTTTGATTATCGGAGTGAACATAGATAGGGAAAACCGACGCGCCAAAATTTCGCAACGTCTGCGCAATCGTCTCGAACAAGGCATGGTGGCCGAAGTTCAAGGTTTGCTCGACAGCGGCATCGATCCCGAATCTCTCATTTACTACGGGCTCGAATACAAATATATTACCGAGTACCTCATCGGGCGCACCTCATACGATCAAATGGTTTCATTGCTCGAAATAGCGATTCACCAATTCGCCAAACGGCAAATGACATGGTTCCGGGGTATGGAGCGTCGGGGATTCTCCATTTTTTGGCTCGACGCAGCCCTCTCTCTCGATAAAAAAATAGCTAAGATAGATGAGAAGATAGCCCAGTCGGTATAATACGATACCATATGTTCCATAAATATTAAGAGCTCTTTTCGAGAATACAAAATAAGAAGCTGTTTTAAATTTATTCCGAGACAGATTGAGACCTATGTTGAAGCAGATTGGAGTCCGAGATATGCAGTCAATAGCGGGCTATTGACAAAAATCAAGGGAT
>OJQZ01000933.1_pt1 | contig 19955 bp, 16 predicted proteins | sample 1599071 | NCBI WGS metagenome assembly OJQZ01 (sample SAMN03922525, study PRJEB24848) | human gut metagenome | isolation source: stool sample | host: Homo sapiens | place: Germany | collected 2010-05
TTTTCTTCACTCACTGTGAAATCTTTGAATGACTGCATATAGTCAATATCCATGTAAATCATGTCGATCGGAATATGATTCTCCCGATATCCTTTTGCGACAGTACGGAAATCTTCTTTCGTCGTATAACCCCAGCGGCTCTGTCCGAAACCAAAGGCAAACTTCGGTGGGATATAGCTGCGTCCGATTACATGGCGGAACTGTTTTACGATATCATAAGCATTCTCACCTTCAAGCACGTAGATATCCAAGTCAGCATTTTCGCAAGATACCTTAATGGTATCCTCTCTGTCATATCCAATATCAAAGGTCAGTTTTGAGGGATAGTCGAAAAACAATCCAAACGTCCTCTTTCCGCTCACAACAATGAAGTTATGGGCTCCGTACAGAGAACGCTTGTCCTCTGTGTGTACCGGATCATCTGTACAATTACTGATATAACAGTACCCTCTCTTGTTGATTCCACGATTGGTTTCACCCAGACCATAGACAATATCATCTTCATCCATGATATAAGTAAAAACAAATCCTTCCTCCTGACTGACCTCTCCATACGGGAGAACGCCCTTAGTTGTTTCAATCTTTTCAGTCAGTGCCTCCGTATCAAACGGAGTTCCATATCTATATTTTCTAATCATTTCTTTATCACCTAGTGTTTATAATATAGTACAAATGCTTCATATGGATTCAGAACAATTTTTCCTTCAAATTCTTTTCTTCCAAGGTTTGTGATCAGACACTCTGCGCCTTTAAATTCTTCCGGCACTTCTACTTCTGCATTCTTATCGCTGAAGTTGCAGACAGTCAGAAGCTTTTCCTGATCCTGTTTTCTTGTGTACGCAAAAATCTGTTCATCCTCACGGTAAAGAGGTTCAAATTCACCATAAACAATAATGTCTTTTTCTTTACGCAATCGGATCAGTTTCTGATAGTAGTGGAAAACAGAATCCGGATCTACAAGCTGCTGTGCCGCATTGATCTTCTTGTAGTTCGGATTCACTTTGATCCACGGCTCGCCCTCTGTGAATCCAGCCTGTTTACTGTCGTCCCACTGCATCGGAGTTCTCGCATTGTCACGGCTTCTCAGCATCAGACATTTCATCATGTGTTCCGGAGTCATAAGACCTGATTCCGTAAACTCTTCAAAGTAATTAATACTTTCAATATCACGGTAATCTTCCAGTTTGTCAAAGTAAATGTTTGTCATACCAAGCTCTTCACCCTGATATACATATGGCGTTCCCTGCATCATATGAATACAGGTCGCCAGCATTTTTGCGGAGGTTTCTCTGTATACCGGATTGTCATTTCCAAAACGGCTGACACTTCTCGGTTGATCATGATTACCTAAAAACAAACTGTTCCATGCTTTACCCTGAAGTTCTTCCTGCCATTTGATCATAATATTTTTGAACTCTTTGAAGTCATATTTTGCAGTCGTCCACTTTCCATAATCTCCGCATCCACTCTCCACATGCTCGAATTGGAATACCATGTTCAATTCATTTCGGTCATCACCCGCATATTTCTGTGCTTCTTCTATTGTGACTCCTGCGGTCTCACCGACTGTCATGATATCATATTTTGAAAGAACTTTTTGATTCATTTCCTGAAGGAATTCGTGGATCCTTGGACCATGTACACAATATGGTCCAAAGTCCCCATAAAGACCGTTATTCATTTCTCCGTCCGGAAATCTCTGATCTTTGGAAATCATACTGATAACATCCATTCGGAAGCCATCGATTCCTTTTTCACACCAGAATTTCATCATGTCATAAACTTCCTGGCGTACTTTTTCATTTTCCCAATTGAGATCCGGTTGTTTTTTTGAAAACAGATGCAGATAATACATCTGAGTTTGCGGATCATATTCCCATGCAGAACCGCCAAATACTCCGCCCCAGTTATTAGGTTCTTTTCCGTTTACCGGATCTTTCCAGATATAATAATCACGATATGGATTATCTTTTGATTTTCTGCTTTCAATAAACCAGTTATGTTCATCTGAAGTATGGTTGACTACGAGATCCATCAGAATCCTGATGGATCTTTTGTGTGCTTCACACAACAATTCCTCGTAATCCTCCATCGTTCCATATTCTTCATAAATTCTGCGGTAATCAGAAATATCGTAACCATTATCGTCTTGAGGTGATTCCAGCATCGGAGAAATCCACAATACATTTACCCCAAGTTCTTTGAGGTAATCCAGTTTCTGTATGATTCCTCTGATATCTCCCACACCATCACCGTTACTGTCTTTAAAACTCTTTGGATATATCTGATATACTACACTTTCTTTCCACCATTTTTTCTCCATGCCAAATCTCCTCGTTTATAATTGTTTAGTATTATTTAACCGCTCCTGTAACAACACTATTCATGATACCCCATACATCTTAGCAAAATCAAGAGGTTTCTCGCGAAACTATAAAAGACAACAAAGTTTATTTCCTGCTTTTATACAGTCTGCACAAAAACAACCAGACCATTCCACCGGCTTACCTGTATACATGCAAAGTTGAAAAAAGGATCCTGTCATTCCCTGACAGAATCCCTCTTTACCAGATAGACTGGATTTTTTATATTTAATTCGTCCAGTGTCTCTCCCTGAATTAATTTCAGCAGACGTTTCAGCGCCACATGCGCCTTTTGCGGAATATCCTGATGAACCGTTGTCAGTTTCGGTCGAACCATACTTGCGTAGACACTGTCATCATATCCTGTAACAGAAATCTGATCTGGAACCATGATTCCTTCATCAAAAAAGAAATTTATCGCTTCCATCGCATTATAATCTGAGGAAAACGCAAGTGCTTTTGCTTCTAAAAAACGTGGGAGAAGCTCTCTGTATTTTCTGAGACGCAATCTTTTTTCACCCGGAATAATTATATATCGGGAACGGCTGCAGAATCCCCCCGATTTTTCCATCGCCTGTTTGAATCCCATCCACCGATAGTAATCACTGTCTCTCTCCGTTTCCGCAACAAACAATGCTTTCTTATATCCACAGGAATACAGGTATTCTCCGATCTGATACCCTCCCGAATAATCATCTATACCGACATTCTGGAACGTATAAGCACCTTCCGGATAAGCATCGATCAGAATCATTTTCTTGTTTAATCTGCGCGAAAGACTGCGATACTGTTCTTCATTGTAGCCAAGGATAAGCAATCCCTCTACATTCCATTTTGAGGCAATATCCACTACATTCTGAATACTTTCACCGCCAATAAGCATAACATAATATCCATTTTCTTCCGTTTCCATCTGAATCGTTCCGATCAGTTCTCCCACAAATGGATCCTGAAGCGACTGCATGCCATGTGCATAAGAAAATCCGAGTACTACACCTATAATTCTGGAACCATGGCCGGAAAGCATCATGGAACCCATATGCGGAACATAGTTCTGTTCTTTAAGAATAGTCGTGATTTTATCAATCGTTTTCTGGGAAACTCTTTTGGTATTGCCATTTATAACATTAGATACCGTAGTACGGCTGACACCTGCCATTTCTGCAATATCCTGAAGCCGAATCATAAAATCTTCCTCCTTGTCTTTACAACATCACCTTACGATATACGCATCCCATCTTTTCCAGCATTTCCATCTCCCGCTTCTGGCAACTGAATATAATTATCTGCCGCTTACTGTCTTTCAGCCAGCGAAGGGTCTGCGCAAGTCTCCTGTCATCATAATAGCCGAATGCATCATCCAGGATCACCGGACATTCTTCCTCGTGGAGAATTTTTGTTGCCGCCATCCGGATTGCAAAATAAATCTGTTCCAGAGTTCCACGGCTTACCTGATCCATGGATATCTTTTTCCCATTACTCATAAGCTGCACATGCAGATTTTCGTCTACCCAGAGTCTGTTATATTTTCCATCTGTGATGGCATCCATGATTGCAGATACTTCTGTATTCATAAGATCGCTTGTCCGGCTCTGCATCTGTGCGGCAAGTCTGGTCAGCTGTTCCATAGCAAGTTCAACACCCTGCTTGTTTTTTAATCGCTCTATCTCTTCACTGTTCATCTCATCGAACTCGCCGACTCGTTCCTGCAGATTTTCATACACCACTTCTTTTTCATGATAGGTTTCCTGTACTTTTGCAAGCTTTCCTTTCTGCCTCTCATAATCTGCCTTGAAAGAAATGCCCTGTTCTTTTATCTCCTGTAATCTGGCTTTCTTTTTCTTCTTTCCATCTTTCAGACAATTCCAGACATACAGCCCTTCAGCCAGTGCCACCACGATTGCCACAAGAAAATTCCACGGCTTATGAAAAAGCAGAAAAGTCACAAAAAATGCCCCCAGCATACTCACTGCCTCCAGTGGATGAATCCTCCACCCGGCAAAATATCCTGCTGCCTCTTCCCGTTTCTTCCGCTTTTTATCTTCATTTACCCAGCTTTCCCATTCTCTGCGTTTCTCTTCACAGCTTCTTTTCAGCTGTTCCGCTTCATTTTCTAACTGATGCAGATCCCGCCAGACATAGGATGCCTCCATCTCTGCCCGCTCTTTCTTTTCGCTGATCAGCTGTCTCTTTTCACGTTCTTCTTTTTCCAGCTCTTTCTTCCGCTCTTTTAAAAGGGCAAGCGCCCCTTCGAGGTCAATCTCGCTGTTCCCGGTTGCATAATAATTTGCCGCATAATTCTTCAGCTCCGCCGCCAGTATTTCTCCGGTCTGTACCCGGAGCTGTCCTACCGAAACTGTATTTTCATAATCACTTTCTGTCATACCACCTAACAGAATTTCCAGATCCCCATGCTCAAGTGACAATTCTTCTCCATCATCTTCACAGATCAGAGAGCCGCCTTTCGCATACCGATCGAAATTTCGCTCCAGCAGGAATTTTCGACCGCCACAGGTAAACCGCAGGATTCCCGCATAAAAGTTTGGATTCTCCCAAGGCTCATAGGTACGAAATGTATCTGTTGCGGCGGCACGTCCGCGCTTTCTTTCCATTCCAAAAAGCATTCCCTTCAGAAAGGTATGCAGCGTTGTTTTTCCCGATTCGTTTTCTCCGTAAATAATATTGATCCCATCCGAAAGCAGGATCTGCTTATTCGTGAACTTACCGAAATTCTTCAGGATCAGTTCTGTTATCTTCATAATTTGCTCCCCTTTGCCTCCAGCATGGCCTGTACTCCCTCAGCCAATGCGATTGCCTCCACACTGTCATCCTTTGCTTCTGCAAAGCTTTCTATATACCAGCCCAGAAGATTTCCTGCATTTTGTTTTTTCAACTTTTCATAATCATATGCCGGCTTTGTTTCATCCAGGATTTCGACAATATTTCCATAGGAATCCATCCGGTCGGTATCATAGATCATATCCGGATCCCGAAATCCCCGCAGAATGATTTTATAAATGTTCTGTATACCTCTTTCTCGTATGGCAAGGGCTATTTTTTCTTTCATTTCCCGTCCGGTCATCTCTCTTCCTGCTTCTACTTCCATATGCACATATTCTCTGGATGCAAAAGGAATAAATTCCGTCCGGGTTCTTCCATTTTTAATCTCCCCTTTGATATAACCATGCTTCCCGGTGTCATTTTTATCTGTAGGCTCCAGGGATCCTGCGTAATACATCCGGTCCTTTGCAAGCTCTGCCGGAAGATGAATGTGCCCAAGAGCAATATAATCATATCCCAGCTTCAGTAATTCGTTCTTTCGGAACGGGATATGCTTTTCATCGCCGCCATGGGCCAGAAGGATGGAAGATATTCCTCTTTTTTCCGGAAGGATTTTCTCATAAAGCGGTTCTGTGATCTCCCGTTCCTCATAGCTGAGTCCGTATATGCGGACTCCAAGCTCTTTAAATTCCATACAGGCAGGTTTCTGAGACAAAAACATGTGCACCGGTCCCTGCCATTTATAATTCCGGTAATAGGACGTACTTTTCAGGTAATCATGGTTGCCCGCCATCAGCACGACCTGTGTATGTGTCAGTCTGGAAAATAAATAATCCAGTTCCTTCAGCTCTCTTAAAAGCGGCTGTCTGTGAAACAGATCCCCTGCGATCAGAAGAAGATCTGTCTGTTCTTCTTCACAGATATTTAAAAGACGCTCAAAGCTATTCCACAGTTCTTCCGGCCGCTTTGCGGTGTAAGAACTTCCTGCGTCCGGCTCTGCCCCCAGATGAATGTCCGCTGTGTGTATGAATTTCATTACTTTCTACTCCTCCTTTAAGGGGAAGTGTCACGATAAAACGTGTCTTTCCCCCACTGCTCTCGGCAATGATCTGTCCCTTGTGCAGCTCTACAATCTCTTTTGCAATGGCAAGCCCCAGTCCCGCTCCTCCGGTACTGCTGGATCTCGCCGCATCCGCGCGATAAAATTTATCAAAGATCCTCTTCAGGCTCTCTTCCGGTATCGTATCTCCTTCATTTTCAAAACAGATTCTTACCTGGTTCTCCTCCTTGGCAGCCTGGATCAGAAGCACACTTTTCTCCCGGCAGTATGCTATGGCATTTCGCAGAATATTATCAAAAACCCTGGCAAGCTTATCCGGATCTCCCTCGATCAGGATCTCTTCCTCTGCTTCCACCTTGCAGGTCAGCATCTTCTCCTGAAGTACCCCATAGAGTTCGTCTGCAATCTGTTCCAGCATCATGGTCAGATCAATATCCACCTTATCCAGTTCAATATCCTGCAGATTCAACTTTATACTTTCAAAAAACTCTTTCAAAAGATCCCCCAGTCGATTCGCCTTCTCCAGAGATATCTGCGTATATTTGGCGCGCTCCTCTGCCGGCATCTCCGGATGAGAATCCAGCATACTCAGATACGCCACCACAGAAGTAAGCGGTGTTTTTAAATCATGTGCCAGAAAAAGCAGGACATCATTTTTCCTCTGCTCAAGCTTTTCTGCCTCTTCCTCCTGGCTCCTTAATGTCTCTTTAATCTCATTGAGACGATCCTCGATTGGTTTTAACTCCGTAATCAACCGAATTGGCTGGTCAGACGCTGAAATAATATTTTCAATCCCATCTTCTACCTGTTCCAGATAACGCGTCATTTTTGAAAGTGCCACATAAAAAAACAACGAAAATAAAAGTAAAAAACCGAGGATCATAAAGAACACTTTATTATTACCGATCCACTGCCAATACAAAGATGTTGCGGTCTCTTCACTCACATGAAAAGCTTCCAATATTCGCAAAAAACCATTGGCAAAGCTGTCATTATAAATACCATCGATAAAATACTCCAGAATAAATCTGCCAACCAGCACTGTCAGGGCCGTAATAAAAACCGTCTGAAGCAATATGCTCAGTTTTAATTTTCTGTAATTATTCTTCAATTTTGTATCCCACTCCCCAGACAGTCTTGATAAGATCTGATTTTCCAGTCGGTTTACTCAATTTCTCACGCAGATGCCGGATATGTACCATCACCGTATTGTTGCTGTTCTTCAGATACTCTTCATGCCAGACCTCTTCAAATAATCTTTGTGAGCTGATCACCTTTCCGCGATTCTCACAAAGAATCCACAGAATCTCAAATTCCGTCGGTGTCAGCGGAAGAGACTGCTCATTATAGATGCATTCATGGGATTCTTTATTTAACAAGAGTCCTGCAAAATCAATGATATTCTCAGAATCACTTTTCTTACCATCGTTGTACTGCGTGTATCTGCGCATCTGTGCTTTCACTCTCGCTACCAGCTCCAGCGGGTTGAATGGTTTCGGAATATAGTCGTCAGCCCCCATCGTAAGCCCGGTGATCTTGTCCCGGTACTCCGTCTTCGCGGTCAACATAATCACCGGAAATGTGTATTTCTCACGGATCTTTCTCAGAATCGTGAAACCGTCAATATCCGGCAGCATCACATCCAGGATCGCCAGATCCACTTTTGTCTTCTCAATACATTCCAATGCTTCCTGCCCTGTGTAAAATTTCAAAACATGGTATTCATTTTGCAGATATAATTCTACGACATCCGCAATTTCTTTTTCATCATCTACAACTAAAATATTCATATTTCACTTTTCCTTTCCGTATATAGAAAGATTTGCGTATAAAACAGCAGACCGGAAAACACACCCTTTTGATGCAGTTCCCGGTCCCCTTTTTCTTCATTCTTCTTTTTTACAGTTCGCAATTATTCACAGTTCTTGGGAACGGAATTACGTCACGAATGTTGGACATTCCTGTAAGATACATGATGCATCTCTCAAATCCAAGTCCGAATCCTGCATGTCTTGTAGATCCGTACTTTCTCAGATCCAGATAGAATCCGTAATCTTCTTCCTTAAGTCCAAGCTCTTTCATTCTTGCAACAAGCTTATCGTAGTCGTCCTCTCTCTGGCTTCCTCCGATGATCTGACCGATTCCAGGAACCAGACAGTCAACTGCTGCTACGGTCTTGTTATCATCATTCATCTTCATGTAAAAAGCTTTGATCTCCTTCGGATAATCGGTAACGAATACCGGACGTTTGTAGATCTCTTCTGTCAGATAACGTTCATGCTCTGTCTGCAGATCTGCTCCCCATGATACTTTGTATTCAAATTTGTCATTGTGTTTTTCAAGGATTTCGATTGCTTCTGTGTAAGTAACTCTTGCGAAATCAGAATTTACAACGTTGTTCAGACGGTCGATCAGTCCTTTGTCTACGAAAGAATTGAAGAAATTCATCTCTTCCGGAGCGTTTTCCATCACGTAGCGGATAACATATTTCAGCATGTTTTCTGCAAGGATCATGTCATCTTCCAGATCTGCAAATGCGATTTCCGGCTCGATCATCCAGAACTCGGCGGCATGACGTGTGGTGTTGGAATTCTCCGCACGGAATGTCGGTCCGAATGTGTAAATGTTGCGGAATGCCTGTGCATAAGTTTCACCGTTCAGCTGTCCGCTTACGGTAAGGTTTGTCTCTTTTCCAAAGAAATCTTTGGAATAATCAACAGTTCCGTCTGCATTTTTCGGCACATTGTTCATATCCAGTGTTGTTACCTGGAACATTTCTCCTGCACCCTCACAGTCACTTCCTGTGATCAGCGGTGTATGTACATATACGAATCCTCTTTCCTGGAAGAATTTGTGGATTGCATAAGCAGTCAGTGAACGTACTCTGAACACTGCCTGGAAAGTATTGGTTCTTGGACGAAGATGTGCAATACTTCTTAAATATTCAAAGCTGTGACGTTTTTTCTGAAGCGGATAATCCGGTGCAGAGGTACCTTCTACAACAACTTCTGCTGCCTGGATCTCAAATGGCTGCTTTGCCTGTGGTGTTGCGACAAGTGTTCCTTTTACAATGATTGCCGCACCAACATTCAGCTTGGAAATTTCGCCAAAGTTCTCCATATTATCATGATATACTACCTGAAGGTTTTCAAAGAAAGATCCATCATTTACAACGATAAATCCAAATGTCTTAGAATCACGGATACTGCGCACCCATCCCCCGATGGTCACTTCTTTATCCAGATATTCCTCTCTGTTTCTGTATAATTCTCTTACTGTTACCAAATCCATCTGTTCTGTTCCTCCGTATTACTCTCTTATATATTTCACATAACCCCAATGAGCCTTGTAAACATTGCCGACAGCTTCTGCTGCCATTTTCTACTTTTGCAATATGTCCAGTATACCATTAAACTACCGCAGTTGCAACGATGTAAAAAGAATCTGATTACATTTGAAAGTACTTTCGCAATGATTTTTTTATTGTACTCTAATCAATATTCCTTAATCGATAGTTCATTTTTCCTTAAGAAATTTTCTTTTTCTTTTATGATATAGACATATTTTGAACACAATTTATCTGTATACTAAGAGTCAGATAGTTGATAAACAACTATCTCCCCCCCTCATAAAGTAAGCGCAATCGGGTTACCCCGATTGCCGCACTTTACTCTCATTCCTTTAGAAATTAAATAAAAGCACAAGAAAACCCGCTGGTCGAAAGATCAGCGGGTTTTCTCGTTACTGTTTATGAAACGCAAAATATCAGGGAGCTGCAAAACAGCTCCCTAAATCACATACGATTATTCTTCTACATCCTGCACATCATAATACTTGATCAGCGCCTGTGTCCCAAGATCTCCAAGCCCTTCCTGTGCCAACTCTTCATAATTTGACAGTACCAGACTCAGCACCTCAAGACTCAGTCCGCTCATATTCGCCTCAGTCAGCGCAAGCTTCATATCTTTGATGAAATGCTTCATAAAGAATCCCGGTGCATAATCTCCGGCAATGATCTTTGGTCCGAAAACATCCAACTGTTTGCTTCCTGCTGCCCCGGTAGAGACCGAATCAAAAAGGACATTCAGATCCAGTCCTTTGGCCTGCGCATAGGAAAAGGCCTCACATACACCACTTAAGGAACCGGCGATCATAATCTGATTAGCAAGCTTTGCATGCTGTCCACATCCGGCTTTTCCCTGATAATTGATGTTTGTTCCCATTGCTTTGAAAAGCTCCATACAAGCTTCATAATCTTCTTTCTCGCCGCCGACAAGGATGGATAATGTAGCGTTTTTTGCTCCGGTATCCCCACCTGTTACAGGCGCATCCAGCACATGGAATCCTTTTTCTGTGCCCTCTTTTGAAATCTTTTCTGCAAGCATCGGGCTTGTAGTTGTCATATCGATCAGATAGGTTCCCGGATCTGCATTTTCCAGAATACCGCCTTCATCGAAGTAAACCTCTTCCACATCTCTCGGAAAACCAACGATGGTGATCACTGCATCACATCCAGGTACACATTCTTTGATAGATTCATGGAAAATTGCACCCTCGCTGATCACATCATCGACTTTCGCTTTTGTTCTTGCGTAAATATGCAGTTCATATCCTGTTTTCATAAGGTTGCGCACCATGGATTTTCCCATGATGCCAACACCGATAAATCCAATTTTTTTCATAGTGAACTCCTCTACTTTGGACTTACAATCTTTCCTGCCACCGCGCAGCTTGCCGCTGTTTTCGGAGATGCCAGATAAATCTCGACCTTAGAAGTTCCCATACGTCCAAGGAAGTTACGGTTGTTGGTTGCAACCACACGTTCTCCGTCTGACAGAATTCCTCCGGTACGTCCACAGCAAAGTCCGCAACCCGGATGGGTAATGATCGCACCTGCCTCAGATAAAGTCGTAAGGATTCCCATATCTGCTGCCTGTTTGTAGATCTTACGGCTCGCCGGAGTCACGATCAGTTTTACAAAATCCGCAACTTTTTTGCCCTTTAACACTTCTGCTGCTACCTGAAGATCCTCCAGACGTCCGTTTGTGCAAGAGCCGATAAATACCTGATCGATCTCGGTTCCTTCTACCTCGGATACATTTCTGATTTTGTCAACCTGTGACGGAAGGGCCATAACCGGTACAAAGTCCTCTGCTTTATAAGTGATCGTTCTCATATAAGTTGCATCCGGATCACCAACCAGACTCTTCTGATAATCATTTAATTCAATATTGCAATACTCGGCAGTTTTCTCATCCGGTGTGAAAAGTGCGCATTTTGCTCCTGCTTCGATTGCCATGTTTGCCATTGTCATACGGCTTGCAACTGTCATATTTTCAATGGTGCTTCCGGCAAATTCCAATGCTCTGTAAGTAGCACCGTCTGCTCTCAAATCACCGATCAGTCGTAAGATGATATCCTTTGACATGACATTTTCCGGAAGTTCACCATCGATCACAACTTTGATCGTCTCCGGTACCTTGATCCACATCGTTCCGGTTCCAAGGATACTTGCCATCTCGGTATAACCGATACCGGATGAAAATGCTCCAACACAACCATAAGTTGTGGTATGGCTGTCGGTTCCGAATGCGATATCACCCGGTTTAACATAGCCAGCCTCTGTCATCAGCTGATGGCAGATTCCGTCACTTCTGTGTACATGTGTAAGTCCGTATTTATCTGCAAATGCATCTCCGGTACGAAAATGTCTGGTATCATCCTGCTGACTTGCCGGAACCAGATGATCATAGATCAGAACAACCTTGTCCGGATCATGCAGTTTCGTAAATCCCATTTCTTCAAATTTTTCTGCCACAAAGGGGATGAAAATATCATGGATCATCACGCGGTCAACGTTAACCGTCACAATGTCTCCCGGCTTTACGGCTTTTCCTGTATTGTGTCTGATAATTTTTTCAATAATCGTCTCGCCCATTTTCTTCTCCTTTCCGGTTAATCCAGTCCATTCAGCTTGCGCATGGCTTTTACCAGACCGCCAGCCTGAATAATGCTCATCAGATTCTCCGGCAGAGAAGCAATCGGATATTCCTTGCCATTATAATCCACATGCTCATTCATCACTACCGTGATCTCGTCGCCCTCTTTCATATCATCATAAAGATCCGGCTGTTCAATCAGAAGAAGTCCGTTGTTGATCGAATTACGGAAAAAGATCCTTGCAAATGATTTGGCGATCACACACTGCACACCCATTGCCTTGATGATCTCCGGTGCCTGTTCTCTTGACGAACCGCAACCAAAGTTCTTTCCTGCTACAATGATATCCCCCTTCTGGATCTGTCCGGCAAGTTCCGGACGAAGAGGAGAAAAGCCATACTGCTTCATATCATCGATTGTCTTGAGTGCAAGGTATTCAGTTGGAATGATGATATCGGTATCAATGTCATCTCCAAGAACCCATACACGTCCTGTAAATTTATCCATCTTATGTCACCTCGTCAAACGTAATTTCGTCTCTTACACATCACTTGCCAGTGCAATTTCTCCGGCAATGGCAGATGCTGTAACGGTTGCAGCCGATCCAAGATATACCTTTGAACTCGGATGTCCTGCACGTCCCTTAAAGTTGCGGGTTCCTGTACTGATCAGGACTTCATTTTCACCGATTACGCCCTGGCAGCTTCCCCAGCATACACTACAGTTCGGGTTCATCACGATCGCACCTGCATCCATGAAGATGTCGATCAGTCCTTCTTCCAGAGCCTGTCTGTAAATAGTCTGACTTGCCGGAACAACAAGGAATCTTACTTTTTCAGATACTTTCTTTCCTTTGATAACCTGTGCGCCTACACGGAGATCTTCGATACGTCCGTTGTTGCAGGATCCAAGGAATGCCTCATCAATCTTGATACCGCGCACGTCTTTTGCCGGCGCAAGATTGTCTACAAAATCCGGTTTTGCAACAACCGGCTCTACCTTGGATAAGTCAAATGTATATTCTCTTACATAATGCGCATCCGGATCGCTGTGATATACAGCCTTTGGCTCGCGTCCATGCTCTTTTAAATATTCCATTGCCACATCATCAACTTCAAAAATACCGGTCTTAGCTCCGGCTTCTACTGCCATATTGCAAAGTGCGATACGGTCACTGATTGTCAGAGTCTTCGCGCCCTCTCCGGTAAATTCCATCACCTGATAGTTACATCCGTTGGCTCCGACTTCACCGATGATGGTGAGGATCAGATCTCTCGCATATACACCTTCCGGCAGCTTTCCAACCAGGTTGAATTTCACAGTCTCCGGTACCATTACCCAGGAAGTTCCTGTTACCATACCGTAAAGGAAGTCTGTACATCCAACACCGGTTCCGAATGCACCAAGTGCACCGTAAGAACAGGTATGGCTGTCTGCACCAAAGATCAGTTCTCCCGGACGAACATAATTTTCCATCATAATCTGGTGGCATACACCTTTCCCTTCCCAGAAATCAATGTGATTTGCCTTTGCAAAATCACGCATCTTCTTCTGGGATGCGGCTGTCTTCGGACAGTCAGACGGTACGTTATGATCTACGATAAATACCAGCTTGCCTGTATCTGCAATATGTGGATTTTTTAATTTATTATTATACATATCAACGGTAAGATGTGTAGTTCCGTCATTACTCATCAGACGATCCAGTTCTACTGTATGGATGTCACCCGGCTTTACGCTTTCCACACCGGCTGCCGCTGCAATGATCTTTTCAGCAATTGTCATTCCCATCGTCTATTCCTCCTCACGGTTCAGAGACGCAATAAGTCCGCCCTGATTCAAAATATTCTGCATATATTCCGGCAGTTTTGTGCAGGAATAAACCTTTCCATTTGCCTCAGCGGTTCCTTCCAACATATGAAGCTCCATCTGATCTCCGGTCTTTACTTCATCCGGAAGGTCTTTACAGACAATAGCAGGAAGTCCGATATTGATAGCATTTCTATAAAAAATTCTTGCAAATGATTTTGCGATAACAGCTTTTACACCTAACGCTTTTAACACACCCGGAGCCTGCTCTCTGGAAGATCCACATCCAAAGTTCTCTCCTCCGACCACGAAATCTCCCGGTTTTACCTTCTGTGCAAAATCCGGATCCAGAGATTCAAATGCATGGCTCTTCATCTCCTCAAGATTCGGCAGCAACAGATACTGGGATGCGATGATCTGGTCTGTATCCAGATCGTTATGAAATTTAAAAATAGTCCCTTTTTCCATAAAGCATATTCCTTTCTGTATACACATGATTCCTTTATTTTAAGGCTTTTCCGGCATTTCCGCAAGGGAATATTTTAACAGGCTAACGTTGTACTTTATTCAATTCCTATTTTTCATAGGTCCCCTTGCAAATGATTTTTTCTTTTTGCATAAAGATTTTTCCACCTGCAATATAACTGTCAAGCTTCAGGTCATTGTCCCACAAAAGCAGATCTGCATCGGCTCCTTTTTGTATTGTCCCTTTCTTACCCTGCAATCCCAGTGCCTCCGCTACATGTGATGTCATATATGGAAGTGCATCTTCCAGCTTCATATCAAGCTCATGTACCATATACAGAAATTCTTCCCGCAGCGCATCTACTGAGGAAACACCGATTTCCAACAGACTTCCGTCTTCTCTGTATTTTGACCAGCTTCCATGTCCGTCGGAGCTGATGGTAATGTGCTCTGTCGGGATTCCCTTTTCTTTTGCTTCTAAAATGCATCCGCCCGGACAAAAGTCCTCACTGATGCCACAGGTGAGATCGATGTATCCACCCTTTTCAAGCAACTGATAGCCCTCTTCCAGAAGACCTTTTCTGCGGTTCACATGAGTCGGACGGAAAATCTTGATCGGAATCATACTCTTTTCCAAAGCTTCAAACACCGGCGACAATCCAGCATCTGCATCTCCCATATGCAGCACCACGATTCCAGGTTTTCCGCTTAACATACCTGCCGTTCTGGTCTTGCTCGCAAGCTGGATCAGTTCGCTTTCCGTCACATTCGGTGCCCGATGATCTGAAATGGCAAGTTTCACGCCAAGTACTTTTTCAACAAACATAATATCCCGATCTACCTCTCCGGTAATAGTCGGACTTGGATATCCATATGCACCGGTAAGCATATACGCACTTACCCCTTCTTCGCATAAAGCCTGTACTTTTGCGTAAAGATTTTCAACACTCCTTGTAAGTCCGTCCGTTCCAAGAAGTCCTACAACCGTTGTAATTCCGCCTTTTACCAGTTCTGACAGCTGAAGTTCCGGTGTACGGGTATGAAAGCTTCCTTCCCCACCGCCTCCGGTAACATGAACATGCTGATCAATAAACCCCGGTGTAAGAATTCTTTCCTCTGCATCAATAACTTCACATGCGATCGGAAAATCCTCGATCTTATCTTCCATACATTCAATTTTTCCCCCACATACTAAAAGATCCTTTTTTCCAACATACTCCGGTGCATAAACTTTTGCATTTTTAATAAGTAACATTTTCTTTCCTCCTCTTTATGACATTCTTTTATTTTCATACATTAATTTGTCTGCCTGATGAATTGCCTCCGCAATCGGATGTCCCCATGTGTATCTACTATCTCCCTTCCCTCTTAATTTTATCTTTCTATATTATCCTGCTTCTTCAGCAATTCCAAAAGCTCTTTTTCAGGAAGCGGCTTGGAAAAATAATAGCCCTGGATCATCTCGACTCCCCAGCTGCTGATCTGTTCCATTTCTTCCTGTGTTTCCACCCCTTCGGAAACAATATGATAATTCATTTTATGAAATGTTTCTACAACACTTTCATAGAAAATTGCCCGTTTCTCATCCCTGCAGATATCAAAAAGCAGAGATCTGTCAACCTTGATCACAGAAAACGGAAGCCTCATTACCGTATTCAGATTCGCATATCCGGAACCAAAATCATCCAGACACAAACCAATGCCAGCGTCCGTAAATTCCTCCGCAACTCTTCTTAGACCCGCATTGCATTCAGTCGCAACCGTTTCCGTGATTTCAAACTGTATCCAGTTATGTGGAATCTTATAAGCATCCATAATCCGGATAAAATGTCTGCTACAGTCATTTCTCATCAGATCCAGAGAAGACAGGTTCACTTTTACATTCAGAAGATGCCTCATCAGGTATCGGTTTTCTCCTAAAAATCTGCAGACACGACTAAACTGTAGATCTGTGATCTGTTCGATCATATGATTTTTTTCTGCAATCTGAATAAATACATCTGGTGCGATCCAGCCAAGCTCCGGATGCTGAAGGCGACTTAGCGCTTCCAGTGTGATAAAGCATTTTTTCCGTGTAGAGTAAACCGGCTGATAGTATATCTCGAACAGATCCTCTGTAATCGCCTTATGCAAATACTGTTCTACCCGTTTATTATAAAGGAAACCATTCATCGTCTGATAATCATCCTGTATCACCTCTGTCAGACCATTTTTCGCAGATAAGGCTTCCAGATATTCAGCATATTCTAGAATAAGCCCGCTGTCTCCGAGTTTCTGCGCATTCATGATCCCGCTTATGATCACAGGCATCGTAATAATTTTATTGTTGACATTCAGCTTACTGTTTCCATCAAACATTCTCTTCAGCTGCGTAAGATAATATTCATATTCTTCAAGTGAACCGGTAAGTATCATAAAACTCTTTCCCGTTGTACGAAATGCTTTTTTCCCGCACATCTCACCAAGTTTTCTTGCTGTCAGCTTTAAGATTGAATTACCGCCCTGTACCCCTGCGATTTTATTAATGTGCTTCAATTGATAAAGATACACCGTAATAATGTGAAATGATTTTCCCGCACTGATCAGCTCATTGCTTTTTCTGGCCAGATACAGATGATTATATAATCCGGTAAGTGTATCGATATTTGCATGAGGATTGTTGATCGTAATAAATAGTACCAGAATTCCCAGACTCATACCAAACCCTGTTGTAAGAAGCGGATGATATAAAAGCTGGATCACCACTCCCGCACCGGATATCAACAGGATTTCCAGCAGACTCTTCACTTTTTGATAGCCCAGTTTTTTCCGCCATATGACAATAAGGATCAAGGCTGCTGCCATATGACAAAGTGCACTGTAATACATCAGCATATACCATGGACCTTTCATATAGCCTGCCGGTATATCAAAATAAAACAGCTTTTCCGTGAACGGGTTTGTCAGAATCATCCCCATCAGAATGAATGTCGGCACACCTGATAAAAACATCTTTTTTGCCGAAATGATCTTATTATCATGTAATGTCTGAATATAACAGATCACCGTAAACGGCAGCAATGCCTGAAGCAGATAAAAGATCGTTGTTGCAAGCATTGCAGCAATTTCACAATTACTATTTGGAAAAGAAATATAATAATTACTGGCAAGTTCCGCAACCACATCTAAAATACCGATGATGGCAAAGAAAAGGAATACCTGATTATTCAGATCCTCTGCTCTTTTCTGTCCCAGAAAATACCATAAAACCAGCAACAATATAACCATTGCCGCAATAAGAAAATCTATATTATAAGTCATATTTATCCTCCGCCGGTTTTATTTATTTGAACAAAGCATATCGTCTGCCTGCTGTTCCAGAACACTCCTTTCTGCACTCTGGATGCTTCTTGCCGTTCGGATAACCGTTTCATCACCCATCTGTCTTCCAGATATATCATTAATCTTCTTCAGTTCTGCAATTTTCACAAACAACAATAATACATTTTCAAGTAAAATCGCACCCTCCTGGATCTCTTCAATATACATCTCAAATGATTTCCGGTTTTTCATATCTGTCATCCGGTCTTCCAAGGACATTCTCCTATAAATCTCCTGTTCCAGGCAAAACTGAATGTTGTTGGATACTTTACAAAGCAATCCCCAAAACAAAACAGCAATATAAAGAAGAATGCCAAACTGGAAAATAGATTCATACCAGTAAATGGATAATACCTAGTACAGTACCAGTGCGATTACACCGCTTATCCCTAATACACCAAATGCCTTTAGACAGAGATTTACTTCCTTCTCCTGCGTTTTCCGATACTCTTTCCACAAAAGAAGAATCATAGACACAACCCCCGTAAATAATAAAAGATGTGTGATAAATAACATGTCTATAAAAGGAATCCTAAACAGAAAATACAAGAATCCCTGTAAAACAGCATTTGCATAAAGAAGAAAAATCCAGACCTGCGGTATCCATCTTACACTTTCACTCACTGTATTTTGTACAAATAACAGCATGGGAACAGGCATCGTCATAAACGCATAAAAGGATATCAGTGTTCCTGCTGCGTTCTGGCTTCCATACATCTGATAAATCCCTGAATCAAAAATGCACCACAGACTGCATAGAATCAAAAACAGTGCTACATTTAAAAATTTCTTTTCTACAATTTGTCTGTGTCTGGTATATAAAAAGACAATCACCGAGACCAGTCATTCCCAAAATCATCAGTATCGAAAAAAATGATCCTAGAAGATGCTGCCTAAAAATAAAACAAAACTCTCCGATCATCGGGGCATACACATATAGTCTGGCATTCTTTTTAGTTTCATAGCTGATTGATAACACTTCCTGCCCGATTTTCTCCGGCAAAGAAATATCTGCCCATATTTTCCCTTTCATCTGCCTGTTTTTTTCAAATCTGTTATCCTTATATTGGTAGAGAAACCGGTCTCCTATGCAGACTTCCAGCTGATCCTGTATTCCTCGGATCGACAAGATTTTTCCCTTATCAGCCTCTGATAACATATCATTGTAAAGAATGATCTGCCCATCTTTATCCGCTGTAACAAAACATGGCAATTTGAGCTCCGTCTTTTTCCCATCCTTCAGCTGATACCATCCATTGCTGAAGGTGTACAACTCGCCCCTTTCCGACTCCGTACCCGGCTGATACAGTATTCTGACAAAAATAAGCAACAATGTCACAATGAGCAAAATGCAGAATGCTTCAATTTTTTTCCATTTCTTTCCTTTTTTCATTTCCCTCATCTCCTATGCATTCTGCCGGAAGCTTTTCTACATAGAAAATGTAATTTCCTATGAAACAAAAAAGTCACCTGCGTTATACAGGTGACTAAAATTTAAGCCGAATAGCTTTTTTCACTTACTCTATTAACCTATCCGCATCTTCTTATTGCAACCGGCTGACATAGCGTACTGCCTTAGTCCCTTTGGCTTTGCGTCACAGTTTTTCAACAGCTTTGCCCCTATAAACATAATTCAAGTATAGCATATTCAAGATGACGAAACAATATTTTAATTGTTATAATAATCTATAGTTTTACACATAATCCATAACAAAAAACATCGGATACTTTCTGATATATTCTTCCATCTGCTCAATGGCACCCGAAAGCTGATTTTCAATATATTTTCTGTTATTTTTTGATGTAGGAAGCACATTCTTCACATACCGCATTTTTATATATGGTATATTATATTTGTATACCAAAAAATCTGGAAACAATTGTTTCCAGATTTCTCCTAGAGGCGCCAACCAGATTTGAACTGGTGATAGAGGTGTTGCAGACCTTTGCCTTACCACTTGGCTATGGCGCCAGATGACTCCGACGGGAATCGAACCCGTGTTACCGCCGTGAAAGGGCGATGTCTTAACCGCTTGACCACGGAGCCGGATATTGATTTTTTTCAAAATTAAAATCTGCAAGTAATTGGCTGACAGATTTTAGAACTCCCCGAGTTGGGTTCGAACCAACGACCCTTCGGTTAACAGCCGAATGCTCTACCGCTGAGCTATCGAGGA
>OJQZ01000944.1_pt1 | contig 19792 bp, 8 predicted proteins | sample 1599071 | NCBI WGS metagenome assembly OJQZ01 (sample SAMN03922525, study PRJEB24848) | human gut metagenome | isolation source: stool sample | host: Homo sapiens | place: Germany | collected 2010-05
CTTCTGGACCTCAGCCTTTGCGTTTTCAAGCTGAACCCGCGTATTCTCCAGCTGCTCAACACACGCCGCCATTCGTTCCTCAAAAGCACCAAGTGCGTTATCCAGTCGCTGAATGTTGCCGAAGATGTCCGTTCCCAGCGTGACCGTATGCCGCAGCTGATGGATCAGCGTGATCTTATATTCCCGGCTGAAGGTGTCGAAGGACAGCTCCATATCAAAGCCGCGGTACTGGCCAATGGGAATCGGGTTGGGGCTTGTCATGGACTTACAAAGGCCGAGGATGGCATCGCCGGCAGCCTTCTTTTCTCTTACCGTGCCACCCGGCATAATCATCGGGGAGAAGCCGTCCTCGTTGGGCTCGGTATTTCTTTTACGCTGGTCAATATCTGTCTGATAGCCCTCGATGCGCTGCTCCAACGACCGAATTCTCTGGGGGAACTCCTTCAGGATTTGATCCTCCAGCGAATAGCGTTGGCTCAGATGGTTGGCCTTGAGCAGCTTTAGGCGAGACACATCAATGTCCAGATCCATCTTCTCCTTGATGTGGGGATTGCCGGCGCACAGCGCCTTGATTTCCGCATAGCTCAGGGCGGTTTCGTCAATGTCCTCCGCAGAGCGCACCGGGGATTTGCTGGTCATGATCTGCCCAATGAACTTCTGCTTGGATTCCACCAACTGATACAGGTAGCTGTCGAAGGTGTTCTCCGTGACATAGGTGTAAATATCGACCTCCTTGTTTTCGTTGCCCTGGCGGATGATTCGTCCTTCCCGCTGCTGCAGGTCAGACGGTCGCCACGGACAATCCAAATGATGAAGTGCCGCAAGCTTCGTCTGCACATTGGTGCCGGCTCCCATTTTCTGCGTGGAACCGATGAGCACCCGCACCTGACCGGAGCGCACCTTGCCAAACAGCTCTTTCTTTTGCGCCTCGGAGTTTGCCGTATGGATATAGGCGATTTCCTCTGCCGGAACGCCCTTGGCAATCAGCTTGTTTCGGAGATCATCGTACACATTGAACTTACCGTCGCCGTGGGGCGTAGACAAGTCGCAGAATACCATCTGTGTCGATTTCCGATCGGCGGTGCGCTGCCAAATGTCAAAGACATTCTCCGCACACGCGCCCACCTTACTTGTCTCGCTGTCGGGGAGCATATCGTTCATGAGCCGCTGATCCAAGGCAAGCTTTCTGCCATCGTTGGTGATAAGCAGCATATTATCTACGCTGGAATCGACCATTTTGTTGCGGACACGCTCTGCTCGTTCAGACAATCCCACAACCATTTCCTTTTGCGTTTCCGATGGCTTCAAAACAACGCTGTGGTAATGGGCCTCCGGCACAGGGAGCTTGAGCATATCCGCCGTTTGGATGTCTGCGGTCTCCTTGAACATGGACATAAGCTCCGGCAAGTTATAGAACTTCGCAAATCTCGTTTTGGCGCGGTAGCCTGTGCCCTCCGGGGAAAGCTCGATAGCCGTCACCGTCTCGCCGAAGGTAGACGCCCATGCATCGAAGTGGAGCAGGTCGTTCCTTTTAAGTGTGCTGTACTGGAGATACTTCTGCATAGTGTACATCTCCACCATGCTGTTGGAGATGGGTGTGCCGGTGGCAAACACAACGCCTCTGCCGCCGGTCAGCTGGTCCAAATACCGGCACTTCATATACAGGTCGCTGGACTTCATGGCCTCGGTTTGGCTGATGCCGCCCACATTCCTCATTTTTGTAAAAAGAAACAATAGTGATAGGTAATCCTTTGGACGTAGTATGTGGCCGCAGGCCACATACTCGTTTCCTCTGGATTTTCCCCCACCTCACGCCGGGCGTGCACCTTTCAGCGCACCCGGCGTTCCATCAAACTGATTTACTTTCTTCCTTCAGATTTCAATACCACTGCACCCTCACAGGTACAGCGTACTCACAAATTTCACGGTTTGAGTTTTTCTCGGTATTTCATAATTTTGCGTACCACCTTTGCGTCCAGCTCAGGCGGTATTGGGCTGTTATGAACCATGCGGTGGCACGATTCGCACAGCCATGCCAGATTGGGAACTTTATTGATTCTTTCGATTGGAAGCTGGTTGTCGATGTGGTGACAGTGTTTTGGAACTGTTATGGAAAATGGTTTCCCGCAGCATTTGCACTTTCCCTTATCCCGGTTATAGGCGTATTCCCGGTTCATGAAGTATTCAAAGTTTGCTTTCCAGCCCTTTCCGTCTGCATAGCAGGCAAGGGCGATATCCTCCGGGGTGTTGATGGATGGCCGGTCACAGGGCAGCAGTTTGTGTTTGTTCCGGTAGTTCACATACCGCCTGCGGCCTTCCGCCGTGTAAGGGGTCATCTCCTGGTCAAACGGCTTGCGCTCATGTCGGCTGTGCGTGATAAACGCATAGGTGATTCCAAACCATTTTCCCTCGATGGGAATTGCAAAGGTTTTGCTCTCATATCCTTCGTGCCTGTGCGGAAGATTGCAGAGTGTTTTCAGCGGAACCTGCATCTGGTTATACTGTTTCGGGAACAGCTTTTTCCAAACGGCCAGTGCCGCATTGTTTATCCTGCGGTCGATTGCATGATAGGCGTGTGAACAGATGGATGGCTGGTAATATTGCGCCAGCCCCAGAATGATGGAATTCACATACTGTATCTGGGCGGCCTGTGTGTTGGGCTTTGAATATAGCTCAATACGGTGTACCTGTTCCAGCAGACTGGCAATCTTTTTAGACAGCCGTTCCATGTCCGGCAATGGTTTTCCCACCAGATGTTCCGTCCACGTTGCAGGGTCAGGCGTTTTGCGCTTTCGCTCCGCCTTGACGATGTAACCGATAAAATGTATCCCTCCCTTCCGTAAATCGGTCACATAGGTCTTTTCCTGCGACAGTTCCAATTTCAGTTTTTGCCTAAAGTATTTTGTCAGCTCACGCTTCATACGGAACGCTTCCTTTTCCGTAGAAGTCAGCACCACCCAGTCATCGGCATAACGGAAGTTATACTTTGGAGTGGTTCCTGCCCATTTCAGCCTTCGGGTATCATTGCATTTGTGTTTGCATTTACGATGCGGCTCCATGTAGGTTCGCCCCACATACCAGTCAAAATCATTCAGATATATATTCGACAGCAGAGGGGAGAGGATTCCTCCCTGCGGTGTGCCGGTTTCCGTTTTGTGGTACAAATCCCGTTCGATATACCCGGCTTTCAGCATTTGGCTGATGATTTTCAGCACCCGTTTGTCATGGATGCCCATTCGCCATACTTTTTGAAGCAGTATCCGGTGGCTGATGTTGTCAAAACACCCTTGAATGTCACCTTCCACTGCCCATACAGCCTGGTAGGGGGATTTACACCCGGCATTGATTACATTGATAATGTCCCGGATTGCGTGCTTTTGTGCCCGGTAGGGGCGGAAGCCGTAGCTGTGCGGATAAAATCTCGCTTCGCATATTGGTTCTATGATTAGCCGCACACATTCCTGTATGATTCTGTCCAGTACCGTAGGGATTCCCAGCGGCCGCATTTTGCCGTTGCTTTTTGGAATATATTCACGGCGGGCTGGTTTGGGCTGGTATTTGCGAAAACACGATTGAATCAATAAAATCAGTTCATCTTTTGGCATTTGCAGATATTTGTCCATTTTCATCTTGTCCACTCCGGCGGTTTTACTGCCCTTATTGGACTTGATGTTATGGATGGCGGTCACAATGGTGACTTCGTGCGCCATTGCTTCCACCAGTCCGGTGAACGAAACGCCTTGCCCGGATTTCTCATAGAGCATATCCTGAATGGCTTTCAGTTCCGTTTCCGTTGAAAATCTGACGTTCAAATGCACAAGGCTTTCACCTCGCAGTTCGTCACCCATCTTTCAGGGAGTTATTGGATTTTCGTTTTGTGAAATTTGTGAATCAGTTTGACTCGTACCCTTCGCCGTGGGACATTTCAGCCCCGTGTAGCTGGCGTTACCCAGCCGCAGACTACTATGGTACGGCTGACTTCCTGTATTCTTCATTGTGCTGTAACACTCCAAATACAGGCTCTCAAACGTTCCTGAATCTCTATCCTTGCGGTCATTGCTGACCATTGAAACCCTTAGGCCGCTACCTTACACCGGGAAAATCTAACCATGCTTTGAACCACAGTTTCTGCATGATTCCGTGTAGACATTTCATTCCACAGGGCATGTGCGGAAAAACCAACCACACACTCTTTTTCCAATTTTCACCCTTTCGGATGCCGCTTACTCTTACGATGCTGCATAGCTTTCACTAACGGATAGCCATAGGTTTCGGAAGCCCGCACCATTATTCTCCATGCCCCCTTGCAGGGGTTTAGGTTTTCAGGTTACGACTTCACCACGCTTTGTACCCTGCATATTTACAGATGTGCAGCGCACAGTGGAGTATTAGCTCTCGTACTGCCTGCGGTTTGACAGACCGCTATGGGATTTCTCCTTTCCGGCATTGGTTCTGTACGGCAGGGAAATTTCATCCCTGATTTCGAGATTCAAATTCTCTGTGATATTTTCTTATTGCTAAGTGCAATCACATGGCGCTGTTCGTCCTTGCTGTCAACAAGGGCTTATGCGCAACGTTTCGCACGGTTTTTATAGTAATGCGCCTCATCGATGAAGATACGGTCAACGCCCAGCTCTTCAAAGGTCACAACATCATCCTTGCGGGACTGATCGTTGAGCTTGTCCAGCTTCTGCTTGACCGTTTTCTTGGTTCGCTCCAGCTGCTTGATGGAGAAATTATCCCCACGGTTTTTCTTCAATTCAGAAATGCCGTCCAGCACTTCATCCAGCTGTTGCTGCAGGATGGCACGCTGTCGTTCCAAGGACATGGGGATCTTTTCAAATTGGCTGTGCCCAATGATGACCGCATCGTAGTCGCCGGTGGCAATGCGCCCGCAAAACTTCTTGCGGTTCTTGGTCTCAAAGTCCTTCTTGGTGGCGACAAGAATATTGGCGGAGGGATAGAGCTGGAGGTATTCGCTCGCCCATTGCTCCGTCAGATGATTGGGGACCACAATCAGGCTTTTTTGACACAAGCCCAGCCGCTTGCTCTCCTGCGCAGCCGCTACCATCTCGAAGGTCTTCCCAGCCCCCACTACATGGGCAAGCAGGGTGTTGCCGCCATAGAGAATGTGGGCAATGGCATTGACCTGATGCGGCCTCAGCGTGATCTCCGGATTGATTCCCACGAAATTCAGGTGGCTGCCGTCATACTCGCGGGGGCGAATGCTGTTGAACTTCTCATTATACAGCTTGGTCAGCTGCTCCCGGCGTTCCGGATCACTCCAAATCCAATCAGCAAAGGCTTGTTTGATAAGCTCCTGCTTGCCCTGGGCGATAGCGGTCTCTTTCTTATTGAGCACAGCCGTTTTCCTGCCGTTTGCATCCTCAATATAGTCGAAAATTCTCACATCACGGAGGTTCAGGGTTTCCTCCATAATCTTATAACCGTTGACTCTACCGGTACCGTAGGTATTGTGAGCTTTCACATTGCTGCGGTCGTAGGATTTTCCCTCCACATTCCATTCACCGGTGTACTGCGCGTAGTGAACATGGATATTCCACTGGCAGTAGCGCGGGGTGCTGAACAGCTCAAACATGAACTCCTCGATGGTTTTCGGAGGCAGCCATGTTGCGCCAAGCCTCACGGAAATTTCACTTGCCGTCAGGTCAACCGGCTGTACCGCCTCAAGAGCACGGACATTCTCTCCGTAATCCTCGGGGTAGAGCTCCGCACTCCGCTTTGCCCAACGGAGCTTTTCACGGACATTGCCGGAGAGATATTCATCGGCAGGGATATACTTCGGCTTGCCGTCCTCTTCGCTTATGTGCATGGGGTTGAGGAAAATAACACCCTTCAAATCCTCGAACAGCTCCTGCTCGGTTTTGCCGGTGAGCTTTGACATATACGGCATATCGATTCTTGCTTTTTCTGCAAGGGATAGCGCATAGGCCTCGGAAGCCGTGTCACCCGACTGCACCGTTACCTTCTGCTTGATGGTTCGTTTGGAGAACATATCTGCCTTGCGGAGGAAGTTGCCCTCATCATCCAGCACCTCCAGCGAGGCAAGCAGGCAGTAGGAGCTGTCGGAATTGAAAGCCGAATTGTTGGCTCTTGCGCTGATAAGCCCATATTTTTTGCTGAAATCATCATAGAGGCGATTGAGTTTTTCCTGCTCTGCCTTGATATCGGCATCGGGATAGTCCTCCGTCTGGTACTCAATCAGCGTCCGGACACAATCACGGATGGCAATCATGCCTTTGATACGGCTCTCGGCGGTTGCAGAAACATCCACGGGATTCATGCGGCTGTTTTCACGGTAATAGATTTTACCGTCCACCACTGTGAAGCTGAAATTGCGCACATCAGGGTCAGCGGGGATAGAAAGGTCCTCATCCTCCGCTTCAAGATCGTCGATTTCATATTCGGTGATCTCGGCATGAATGTTCTGGATGGCATCCCGCAAGAGGTCCCCAAGCTCTGCATTTTCATAAGCAATACAGGCGGACTCCATGCCGTGAGGCCCGCTGACCATCTGCATGTCGCCCAACACCATTTCAGGGTTGTCCACAAAATAGGCGTTCATCCGGATGCCATTGGCGTCGGTGGCCAGATGCACCCAATCGGGCTCAATATCCACCAATCGGTCACGCTTTTGGAGGAAGATAATGTCCGATGTGACCTCTGTGCCGGCAGCGGCCTTGAAGGTATCATTCGGCAGCCGGATAGCGCCGAGCAAGTCGGCTCTCTGCGCGATATACTTTTGGACATTGGGGTTTTCCTTATCCAGCGTACCCTTTGATGTAATGAAGGCGATCACGCCGCCGGGTCTCACCTTATCCAAGGTGCGGGCGAAGAAATAATCGTGAATGAGGAAGTTGTGCTTATCATAGCGCTTGTCCGGTACTTTGAACTGCCCGAAGGGGACATTGCCGATTGCAGCGTCAAAGAAGCTGTCGGGAAGGTTTGTACTCTCAAAGCCCTGCACTGCGATGCTGTTTTTCTGATACAGCTGCTGGGCGATCCGCCCGGAAATACTGTCCAGCTCCACACCATAGAACTTCGCGTCATTCATGCTTTCGGGAACAAGTCCCATAAAGTTGCCGATGCCACAGGAGGGCTCCAGCACATTGCCGGTCTGAAAGTGCATATTCTCCAAGGCGCTGTACACCGCCTTGATCACCACGGGCGGCGTATAGAAGGCCGTCAGCGTGGATTCTCTCGCCGACGCATATTCCTCATCGGAAAGCACATTCTTCAGCTCGGTATAATGGGGATTGTCCTCTTTGAAGAACTCGGATAGACCGCCCCAGCCCACATAGTCGGCAAGCACACGCTGCTCGGTGGGTGTCGCCAATCGGCTTTCCGCATCCAGCTTATTCAGAAGCTGAATGGCACGGATATTGTGATAGAACCGTTCCAGCGGCGTGCCAACGCCGATATCATCGCTCTCGATTTGGAAGTTGGTTCGGTACTCGGTGTTGATTTCCGGATGCAGCACATGAGGCGCGATCTTGGAAGGCCTTTTCACTTGTAGAGGCGGGGCGAGCGCTTCTTCCTGGTCATCCAGCAAGGCCTCCGCATTGGGGTAGGTCACGACCTCGCCGTCTTTGACGGTGCTGATGGGCAGCGCATCCAATTCTTCGTCCGTTAGGCTCTCAATTTTGGAATCGTCTTCTGCCAAATCTTCCGTTTCTCTGAATACCCGTGTGCCGTCCGCACCAAACTCCGCCTCATATCGGTCAGTCTCTCGCGCTGCTTCCCGGTCTGCCTCTAAAGACAGAATATCCTCGTGAATCTTCAGGAGGTTTTCCGGCGTGAACTCGATATAATCGCAGTCCATCTCATAGTCATTTTCAGCTTCCATGAAGAACGGAGTATTGATGTCCGCAAGGAACTGATCCGACATTTCTTCAAGGTCATTTCGGAAGTCGGCGGCGTTTTCCGGATGGCTGGCAATGTCATACTGCTCAACAAGCTCTTCAAAAACAGAGAAATCAAGATCACCGGAAACATACTGTCCGCCTGCATCTGCATCGGGATTGAAGTAAATCCAGTGAACCTTGTTACTGCCGGTGTCAAGGGATATTCTCGCCTTCGTATTGTCTGCGACAGGGGGTTCTTCCACGGCTTGCAGCAGCCTGTCATTCAGCGGATTTTCTTTGAGCCGGTTATCGAACTCTTCACGAGTCAGCTCCTTGTTAAACAGCGGGAACTGCGTATCAAAGAGGACGACCTTCTTCTCGTCAAAAGACAGCAGCTCGTATTCCTGCGTACCGATATAGACCGTATCACCGAGATGATAGCGGTATTTCTTCCGGAGCTCCGGGGGAGGGTTCAGCTCATCGAAGGTCGGCTCAAGGGCCTTTGCCACATCGCTGTTCAACGCTTCCAGCATGGCTTTGCATCGTGCGGTCAGGTGGGTGTTGCCCGCAATGATCGCATTCATTGCCTCGCGCATCATGGGGAGGATGAAGTCACCCTCCGCAATACGGGCGTGCATTTTCTTTTCGCCCACACTGAACGCACCCCAGCAGCTTGACAAATCATACAGATTCAGCGCTTTGCTTTCCTCGCCAAGCTGCGCCACAAAGTCATTGTAATCATAGACAATCGACCGGAACTCATCAGAGATTTCACATCGTTCCTTACGCACCTCTGCCTGCTCCCGGTAGGCGGGATAGTCGTCCTTTTCAGCCTGGCTCAGATAGCGGTCGGCACGGATCAATTCCCCGATCCGCTTCTCGACCTTATTCCACCGCAAAAGCAATTCTGCATCAGGCTGAGAGATTCTGCCTCTGCTGATTTTGATTCCTTTAGCGTCGTGGCTTTCATCGAGATTTCTGCCGGAAATTGCAGGATACGCGCCGCCGATGCCATATTCGTTTTTCAAAAAGGTGATATTGTTCTCGGAAGAATCCTGTTTGAGAAACTGCTCATAGATGCGGAATTTGCCCTGATGGATGCCGCTGCCTCGTGTCAAAATGGCATCGATATCCTCCTGAGAAATAGTAAAAGCGGAGGACTTTTCTTCCTCCGCTTCTGCGATGATTTCCTGTTGCTGTTCAACTGTGGGGAGCGTTACGCGTAGATCAGGTCGTTCAGAATCACTTCCTCCGCCGAGTGACGAATGGAATTCATCATCTGCACCCATTTCATCTGATCTTCCGCTTTCAGGCGCTCCGTCACGCCCTGCTTCTCTGCCATCTGTCGGGTCAGGCGTTCCATCATCTCGTTGGCTTGCCGGTCCACTTCCTCCAGATGACTGTTCAGTGTTCCGTTCAGCAGCATCCCGGTGTAGATCCCATCCCGGTGTTTGCGGAGGAATGTCCGCCGCAGCATTCCATACTTCCCAAGCTTTGGGCTCTCCGGCACGGTCAGATCGGGAATCAGATAGTCCCCCTGCATCGTATAGGTCAGTTCCATGTTCGTTGCTCCTTTCCTTGTTTTCTGTTCGGTTCTTATGATACGCAGAAGGACCGGCCTGCGCAAATGTGCGAATCTTCCGCTTTTCCTCCTTCTCCATCTCCTTGACGGTTTCGCCCATTTCCCGGATGACCATCTCAGAAATATCACTGACTGCGGCACCGAGCACGGAGATAACCTCCACGGTGTTGAAGTCAAAGAGATGGCTGAAATCCTCCCGGTCAAAATACTGCCTTGGCTCATACCCCGCACGGGAGAGCGCCATAAAAGCGACGCTGCTTTTCAGCGTGGTTTTCAGCCATGCCTCAAGGCTTGTGTCATCCAGCTCCTCCAGAAAGCTGCCGGCTTTGACAGCGTTCAACTCCATGAGATAATTTGAAAGATTATCCTCCACGGCATAACCGGAAATATCCATGAGAAGGTGCGGGAAATCTCGTGGCTCCTCCACATCGCCGAAGCTGGCCTGAAGGCTTTCCGATACCGCATATTCGTACTCCGGCTTCATCTGCCAAAGGGTGATGTTCCTTCCGGCACGGCTGTTGGTGTCGGAGATATCAAAGACATGTCTCAGCTTGTAGGGAACATCTCTGTCGATCAGCAGCGCGATGCCTTTCGTGCCCTTGTTTACCCATCTGCCGAGTTTATTCCATGTGTCGATTTCCACACACGCCGTTGCTTCCGGCTTCTGCGCATGGATGAGCAGCTGCTCCTTAAAGCTGTACTTGTAGTTGTTTGCCGCCGTAATCAGAAAAGCGGTATATCGGTCGGCATTGGAGGCGATATCCCTGGCAGTCTGGGACGCCATCTCCAAAATGATTCTGTATTTGCTCGGTATGGGAACTCCCTCCTTATCTTACTTTGATCGTGACCTCAACGGTCTGCGCATTCTCTCCGAGGATCGATGCAAATAAAAGCCCGGTTCTGGCGTTGGACACCTTCGTCACAAGCTCATTCAGCCGGCAGACGGTGGTATTGATCTCTTTCTGGTTATCTGCGTAATAGTAGCCCGTTTCATCGCTGCAAATAGGAAAACCATCCTGTCGCAAGGCACTGATCTTGCGGCGAATATTTCGTCCGTCAAGCAGAAACAGCTTTTCAAGCTCCTTGCTGTGGATGGCATTTTCTTTGCCAATATGATTTTTACGGAGATACTCGCAGATGGCTTTCTTCTTATCCATAGCTTCTCCTTATCTCTCAGGTTCGTGTTCTTTTTTCTTTGGAGCCATTGCCGGAAGCTTTCTGTAAGGATTGTCCTCAACAGAAAGTCCTTTTGGCAGTGTATCCAGGTCGTTCAGAAACGCACGGGAAATGGTCTTGCCGTTCCGATCTCGGTACAGGACAACGCACAGCGGCACACCGCAGTCCAGCTGATTTTTTAGGTCGGTCATAAAAGCTGTCTCATCCATGTATTTGGTGCGTTCGACCACCTTACCCCGAAAGTCCAAATAGTCAATTCGTGCTACCGGATTGGCTTGCTTTTTTTCCATACCAATGTGCTGCGCAACGGCCCATTCCGGCATCTGCATGAGGTCGCTAAAGGAGATCTCCGAAAGCGCCGTATGATTCATCTCTCGCAGCGAATCGAACTGCCGCATACCCAGAATCTTTCCGTCCAAATAAACCCCAATATGGCAATCCTCCAGATTCGCGTAGCCCCGCAATGTATGTCCTCTTTCCAGCGTTTTGTGACCCAAGTCAACCTTGCGCAAGTCAGAGAAATTTGCTTTGCACCCAAATTCCCGCATACAGTAACTGTTTAGAAGCTCTCCAGCCTCCAAGAACTGTTCCAATCGATCCAGAGTAAGATAGCTGCAGCCAATAGCTGCGGGCTTGTCGCTTCTCATGCGGATTATGGCATCTTCATAGCCGTCCATACCTGGCCTCAGCAGGAAACGATTGCTGACCTCGCGAATCATTTGAAAGGCCCCAGTAGCATCCCAGCAAGCGGCATTCACCGCCCGTATCGTTTCTTTATTAAAAACACAGATTTCAACCAGCGACTGCGTAGTATCGTAGTGCACCCATTGAATCTTGCCGTCGTTCATGTCTGGATAAAACACATCTATCTCTTTGCTCGTATCAACGCTCAAATACTTTTCCTCCTTCCGGCGGTGGTTCATCGTGCCTCACCTCGCTCCCTCTGACGAGCGGGAAAGTTCCATCCGTACACCTTCCCGATCTCATCGCCAAGCCTGCGGGTGACACGGACAATGTCTGCCCTGGTGGCTGTGCCGTTGTAGATTTTTTCTTTGAGCCGGTCCTTTTGCGCCTCCGAAATATTGTCCTTATACACCCGATAGAGATAATGGTTCGTACCGTCATGGTGGGTATCATCGCACCGAAAGTCTCCGTTTCGGTCCACATACCAGGTGGTGTAGTCGTAGTCGGAATAAAGGCAGTCGCGGATATTGCCGCTTGGAATTTCCTTATATCCCATGCGCCTGCCATTCCAAAGCCCCAAATCGGCAACAACCAGAATGGGCTGCGAAAGCTGGATGTCCAAATTCAGGCGTTCGTCCTCAAGGTAATGCCCATTTTCCTCATACATCATGGCGACGCGCTCGTCCTCGGAAAGCGTCGGATATTCTTCCTCCATCCAGTCTTTCCATTCCTCGTAGTCCAGGTCAGCATTGGACCAGATGCGATAATCGTCCTTACTCATCGTGCATCACCTCTGTCCTTCGGCATCACAGGTTTTCCGTCCGCATCGTAATTTCTCGGGTCAGCGGCGGGCACCTGGAAGCCAAACATGGAGCCGGCCTTCATCGCTTCTTCCTGCGCTCTACTGACCCCGAGCTTTGCATTGTACTCGTTCACGATGCTTCGGGCTTCCTCCTTGTTAGCGGTGGGAATGTCCGTTTTGAAGTAGCCCTTTTCACCGCGCTTGATGATAATGATCTCGCCGCTGCTGGGCAAAACGCTGTAGCACCGCTCGGGCAGGTTCTCCCGAATCGGCTCGCAGGTATGGCCGCCATACTCCATGCGCTCGGCAAACTCGCAGATATGATAGAGGTTGCTCCCGATCTCCACATAGTAGTCGTCGATATAGCGGCAGGGGCGGATCTGATCTTCATTCCACGAATAGTGGATTTTCACCTTGCTGCCGTCCGGAATGCGAAAAAGCTCCTTGTAATGGCTGTCAATAAAACGGATTCCTTTCTCTGCGTCCTTCAGGTGCTGATCGAGCCAGTCCCGGCGATAGCAATAGCAGTACAGGTTGTATTCGCCCCTGTCCGGGTTCAGGCGCAGAAGATAGGCATATTTTTCGGTGTCCACACGAACACCATAGTAGCCCGGTTCATCCTGCATCCGGCTTTGTGGGGTGCAGTAGCAGTACTTGGCAAGCGCCCTGCGGTTATGAAGAATGTCGCCTTCCTCACGCAGAGAGTTGATCACCTCGTCAAACTCCGCCTTAAACTCGTCGGTTTTCAGTTCTTCCCGGAAATCAAACCAACTGCTGAAAAAGCCGTTGCCGTCCGCATCCATGTCTGCCCGGAGGTGGCCGATCAGTCCGGTTTGCATGGAAATCTGCGTGCTCTGGCGAAAGGTATATTTGTCCTCCGCCTCGATCATTGCTCTTTTTTCATACTCGATCATCTTGCGTCACCTCTTTCTTTAGCCGGTTTCTTTTCCTGCGCGTGTATCTCTTTTGCTTTCTCCAAGCCCTTCTGCGCCCATTCGGGAAGCTTCTTTTCCTCCATGACACCGAGAAAATCCGTGCGATAAAAGGAGGTCTTTCTCCCGTCGTACAGAGAAATGCAGTAGCAGGTACGGCCTCGCGCATTTGCCTGCGCACCAAAGCCGCCGGTACACAACATAAGCTGGTGATTGGCATGGCGGAACTCAGGCCGGAGGATGCTGCCCTTGACGACAACCACCTTGTTCTCAATGGAATCTTCGTAGGAAAGCGGCGCGCAGCTTTCTGCCACGAGTTCCTCATTCATGCCGACTTCTTGACAAGCTCTTTCGTTTTCCTGGACGATCTCCTCGGCTGCGTCCGCTACGCGCTGTCCGAACACCTTTGCGATCTCTGCAAAATCGTCGCTGACCAGCACCCCGGAATAGCGCTCGAATATGGCGTTGGTCTCTACAAAGCAGCACATATACCGTTCATCCTTGTCGGCGTTGGGATTCTCGCCCAGAGCAATATCCTTGTGCCCGATATACATGGAATACTTTACGGAGTAATCTCCGATTTTTCTTATCTCTTCCATAGCGTCTCCTTTTATAAGCGGGGCGGCATCCGCAAAAAGATGCCGCCCCTTGCCGTTTTACTTTCTGTTCTTCAGGCGAAGAACGATCAGCCCTGCGATAATAAACACCACAAGGGCGATGCCGATGATGACTTTAGCGTTCATGCTTGCCTACCTCCTTCTTTTTGCGGAAGGTAAAGAAGGCCGCTGCACCTGCGCTGACTGCGGAGATGCCCGCAAGCGCTGCCCAGAGGGGCATATTGGTGGTATCTCCGGTTTTGGGGATATCCGTAACAGGCTTGAGCTTGTTATGGAACTTGGCAACGACCGTCTTTCCTTCGTGAACGGTTACGGTGACATTTGCGGGAAGCGCATACTTCTCGTTGGCCTTGTTGGACACCTCGGAGATCACATAATCACCGATGCGCAGCCCCTCGATGTGAATCTGACCCTTTTCATCGGTCACAAAGTCCTTGCTGAAAGCATTGCCGGTGATATCCGAGCCCTCCACGCGGAAGGTGAAGCCCTTCAGCACGCCGTCATCCGAAGTCTTTTCAATACGGATGCCTCCGGTCTGGGCCTGGTTGACAAAGCCCTTTCCGGCCTCGTTTTCTACGATGACCGTCTTGCCGTTTTCCTTAATGGAGAAGCTGTAGGTCTTCTCATCAAGGAAGAAGCCCTTGGGGGCCTCAGTTTCCTTCAGCGTGTAATCGCCGTAGGGCAGATTGTCCAGCTTGTAGACGCCGTCGGACAGCTCCTCCATCTGATCCACGAGCTTTCCGTCACGGTATACCTCAAAGATCGCACCGCTCAAATGGTGGTCGGGATAGTTTTTATCCACCTTGGTCAGCTGAACGCTGCCGCGAATGAGCTTGTTGGTGATCTCGATCTCGACCACAGCACCGTTCTGATCTACCTTCACGGTATAAGGCGTCTCATCCAGCACATAGCCCTCCGGCGCGGCGATTTCACGGACCACATACTCGCCATAAGGGATGCCCGTAAAGGCAAAGCTGCCGTCCTCTGCGGAAACGGTGGTCAGGATAGGCTCGGTGCCGTCAGTAAGGAACAGACCGATGGTAGCTCCGGCTAACGCCTTGCCGTCCTCGTCCTTCTTCGTGCCGTGGATTTCCCCGTAGATCATCTCGTTGGTAATGCTCTTGCCGTCATTGACGGCAAGCTCCACAACGGGGATTTCCTGACCGGCATAGGCGAAGGTCACAGGGTACTTCTCATCGGAGAGAATGTAGTGGCTGTCGGTACTGATTTCCTTGACATAGTAGCTGCCGAAGGGTACATCGCTCTTGAGCACGGCTTTCCCGTTTTCATCAAGAGACAGGATCTCGATGAGACCGTCCGCAGGAATGACAGAGCCGTCTGCTGCGGTAAGCTCCTCGGCGGCATAGAAGCCGAAAGTCACGGCGGAAAGCTCGTTATTCATGCCGATACCGAACTGCTTGTTCTGCTCCAGTACCTTGGAAAGAGAAATCCGCGCCTTCTGTCTGTCATTGCAGAAGCTGGCAGCGGTTTCGGTGATCTCAATCTCCTGCCCGGCATAGACAAGCTCTGCGGTATGGGCGTCCTTGTTAATGACCATGCCGTCGGGGGCTTTCATCTCGGTGATTTCGTATTTCCCCAGATACAGCGGCTTGCTCTCCGCCATGCCATCTGCGCCGGTGGTCACCGTATCCACCACCTCGCCGGCGCTGCAGCGCAGCGTACCGTCCGGAGTGTAGATGTCCGCCGCTGCCTTGATCTCATAGGTTGCTCCCGCAAGACCCTGCACCGCATAGACCGGCTGATAGACCCCGTCCGCCGCCGCAACAGAGGCAAACACCTCGCCGGTTTTGGAAATCTTGATGATGCCTTTCTGCGCGTAATTGCCCAGCTTCACCGCAACGACTGTCACGCCGCTTTCCTCGGTGGAATTCTCTTCGGTCACATCAAACTTGACCGCCTCGTGGCTGAGCACATAGCCATAAGGGGCGGAGACTTCCTTGAGAGAGTAGCCCTTGCCGAACTCCAATTTCTCCGGCGTGATGAGCATGCCGGCATCGTTGGTGTAGAAGGTGTCGATGGTGGTGACCTCCGGGTAGGTAAAGGTCATTTCCACCTTGGAGCCATCCGGACGAAAGATCTGAAAACCTGCACCCGCATAGGGAATGGTATTGCCGGTTTCTGCATCCACCTTGATGACCTTAATGAAGGACTCGAAGTTGGCGTTGTTGATGAGGTAGCGGTAGGTCTCGCCGTCCTTGGCAATGAACACATCAAAGTCGCTCATCAGCTCACGGCCCTCCCAGCCGGAGACCTGATGCACGGTGTACACGCCGTAGGGCAGGTCCTTACTTTGGGCAAAGCCGTTTTCATCGCAGGTCAGATAGTCCCTCTCACTATCTTTGGCGGCTTCATAGCTGCCGGCAGATTTCAGATAGACGGCGAATACTGCGCCCTCCTCGGGAGTTTCGATCTGCGTATCGCCGTTATCCGAGTGCTTAATGATGGCGATATTGCCCTTCTGCACCTGCTCGGTAACAGCCACAGCAGGCGCAGCGTTCAGCTCAACGGTGTAATTGGCCGCCTCTGCACCGACAGGATAAACGGTGCTGTCCAGAAGATAGCCCTCGGAGGGGCTGATCTCACGGATCGTCCAGTCGTCGCCGCAGACATAATAGCCAGTGGTGAACTGGCCGTTCTCGTCGGTGTAGTAGGTATCCGCAAGCTGATCGCCCTTAAAAATACCGTAGGCGGCACCGGCAAGGGAGGCGTCGCCCTGCGCCGTTCCGTTTTCACGGTCGTTCTTGGTTACTGTTACATTGAACTTCTTGAGGATGTTGGAAACACTCTTATTGGTTACGCTATTCCATTCCACTGCGGCGCTCTGACTGTCGGGAACCACATAGCGAATGGCGGTGTCCATCTCCTCCAGCGTGTAGCCGGTGCCGATGAGCACATCCTTAAAAGTCGCAACACCGTTTTCATCGGTAATTGCGTATTCATCTACAGACAGACCGCTAAGAGAGGTTCCAAAAAGGTGGAACTTCACCCCCTGATTTAGGCCATCCTCGGAGGTCTTGGTCACGGTCAGATCACCGCGGCGGAGTACATTGTTGAAGGAAACCGTCGCCGTCTGTCCGGCAAGCACGGTAACACGGTGGCTTTCTTGGGGCACATACTTGTCATAGCTCTGCTCGGTGACGGTATAAATGCCGGGCATCAGATTGTCGATGCGAATTTCACCGTTCCGGTCGGTGGTAACGGTCTGATTGATGCCCTCGCCGGTGATGGTGAAGGTAATGCCGTCTACTTTGCCGTCCTCGCTGGTCTTGATGATTTTCGTGCCGCCATAGCTGACCTTCAGCTTGACAAACGCCCTTACAGGGTCGCTGACGGAGGCCGTATAGGTGATGGTATCCTGAACGCCGCCGTTTGGGCCGTACTTATAGTCCGTCCAAACAAGAACGCCGCAGCGGGAAGCGCTTCGACTTGCGGAGATCGTCACATTGCCAGTGGGAGCTGTATCGGTGGTGATGGTAAGCGTATTGCCCGACACGCTGAAATGGAAGCCCGTCTCACTGGCGGAGAAGGTAAACTGCGACAGTACACGGTTGGTATCCGTGAGCTCGGCAATGTACTGACTGCCGTCCCACGCAAGCTCGATGGTCTTTGCGCTGCCGCTGCTTCTGCTCATAAAGCTCGGGCAAACGGCATGGCTCTGTACGCTGTACTCGATGCTGTCGTAATAGTCCATGATTCGGCTATACAGCGGATGATTGGGGGAAACCAGCGACAGGATCGCGTCATAGCCGCCGGTGCTCACATGGTCAAAGTCCGCATCGCGCTCGCCCACAACCGTTTCCCAAACGAGCAGCTGGGTGGCGAAGGCGTGGGCCAGCTTGTCCGCATCGGAATCGTTCTGCGATCTCCACGAGGTGGAAAGGTTGCCCTGATAGCCATACTGCATGATACGCCCCAGAAGCAGCTTAATGTCGTCCGGCTGGATGGTGTTGTTGTACTGGCTGGGATAGTTGTCCCAGAAATCCTCACCGAAGCCGTAATAGGTATCTCCGACATTTCGGGAGAGGCCGGGCTCGATGCAGTAGCACACCTTTCCGTCAAAGGAATCCATGCAATGCAGGGTGGTGTAGTTGCTGGAGCCCGTTGTCCAGCCATTCATGTAGGTTTTTGCGGAGTGTCCCCATGCGTCCGCAGAGTAAATCTGAGCTGCATCTCCGTCACGGGGGAAGGAAATCATATAGGACTCCGCCGTTTCGCTTGCGGCGAAGGCCGTTGTCGTGCCAAAGCCTACAAGCATGGTGAATGCCATAAGGACTGCAAGCAGTCCCGACATTCCTCTTTTGAAAATCTTCTTCATTCGTTCTGTCCTCCTTCAAGGCATGAAAAAAGCACCGTGCTTCCACGATGCTCATTTCGGCGTATTGACTTGTTGATGCTTATGCGTACCCAATATAGATCAGGTAGCTGCTTGTGCCGATGCACTCGTACCAGATCCAGACAGCGGTTATCTCCTCGTCCTTCGCGTATCTGTTCAGGCGGGAGTTAATGTCTCGCTCCAGGTAGATGCAGGTCGGCTTTGCGGTGATCGGATTGTCCCAGCAATCGGTTGCCGAGCTATCCAAGGTCAGCCCCAAGCTCACCGCCGTGCTTTTTGCGTAGGAAATCCAGTGCTCGATATCAAATGCGGGCTCGGGCTCCGGAGTCGGTTCCGGCTCGGTTATCGCAGGAACGGATGGTTCCTCTGTGGGGCTTTCTGTTTCCTCCGGCTTCTCCGGAAGCACGGGTGGCTGCTTAGCTTCTTCCGATGCCGGCGCGTTCGATTCCGTGGGTACGCTTACCGGCTCAGAAGAAATAGCAGGGCCGCTTTCGTGCTTGTCCTCATTTGGTATGCAAGCTGTTGGATCGGCGGCTTCTGTCGGTGCTTTGGTGGGAGCACTTGAATCTGTGGATACCGGCTCAAAGGAAGCAGGCGTTTCTTCCTGTGGCGTTGGAGCTTTCGGTGTGTTTCCCGCTGTTTGCCCTTGCAATGGCTCTGCGGCGCATCCGGAAAGCAATACGGCAAGTAGGAGCGCACACAACATGAGATTCTTTTTCATGGGGTGACCTCCAATGACTGTTTTTTCTCATATTGTACGAATGCACTTGGTTTTCTTCAATTGTGCCGCCTGTATATTTTCCTTTTGAGCTGGTATTGCCGGTAAATGAGGGGGAGAGTGTGAGAGGGGGAACGGCGCTGACGCAGCGTCAAAAGGGTAGACTGCCCCCTTGGCGAAGAACCTATCTTGCGTCATTCCGACTTTTCTGCCTTTCCTGATACCGGTGATAATATTCCAGCGCTTTTAGAATATACTCACCGGTTTTTTCGTAAGGAACGCTGGCAGGGATAAACCTTCTGGCCTCGGCGTACTTGATGTTGATCTTCTCCCGCTGGTTCGGCTTTTCCTCGCTCATGATCGACTCAATGACCTCGTAATTCAGCTTTCCGTCCTGGGAGAATCGCTTCAGCTTAATGGCCTGGGCGAGGGACGGCGTGGCATCTGCGTAGGCGATTTGCTCCAGCAGCGCACCCTGTTCCTCTTTTTGCAGGTACGAAAGCTCCACCGCAGGTCTGAATGCAATGCGTCCCTCGTCAACCAAATCCAGAAGCTCCGGAATGAGCTCCGTAAGGCGGATATAACGATCAACTTGTGCTCGACTGTCTCCCGAATTTTGAGCAATCAACTCGCTGCTTCTCAACTTTGTCTCCACTGGAGACAAAGTTAAATCTGTCCGTTGCCCTTGCCTCTTCATGGCCTCCAGGCGCATCTTGTAGGAAAAAGCCTTTTCACTCGGCAGGATCACAGAACGCTGCAGGTTCGATTCCACCATCAAAATGATGGCCTCGTCTCGGGTCAGCTCCCGCACCTCAGCCTTCACGGTGTCAAAGCCGGCAAGCTCACAGGCCTTCTTTCTGCGATGCCCCGATACGATTTCGTACCGCCCGTCCTCCTTCGGTCGGAGTGTGACAGGGGTGATGATCCCGCGCTCCTTGATGCTCTGGACAAGCTGATCCATGTCCTCATCCAGCTTCACCTTGAAGGGGTGATCGGGGAAATCGTCGATCTCCGAGAGGGGAATGTCATAAATGCGCGGGAGTTTATTTTCCTTTCGCTCCG
>OJQZ01000961.1_pt1 | contig 19517 bp, 19 predicted proteins | sample 1599071 | NCBI WGS metagenome assembly OJQZ01 (sample SAMN03922525, study PRJEB24848) | human gut metagenome | isolation source: stool sample | host: Homo sapiens | place: Germany | collected 2010-05
CCCCCTGCCTTTCTCTTGGGGGATTCAAAGGGGGAGGTTCTCTTTTGAAAGAGAATCTCCCCCTTTGCCCCGTGCAGCGCCATCGGCGCTGCCTTTTATACTGTTCAGCAGAACTGCACTGGCTCAGTGGCCGCCTTGAGCCACTCCAGCTCATCCCCACTCAGATACGGCGAGATCGCCGCAAAGACCTTAGCGTGATAAGCATTCAAAAGCTCCACATCGCGCGACGAGAGCAGCGACAGATCGATCGCATCGCGGTCATACGGCACGAGCGTCAGCGGTTCGAGCGCAAGGAAGCGGCCGTACTCATTGACCTCAGCCTCGCGTACAACGACGAGGTTCTCAATGCGCACGCCGAACTTGCCGGCAAGGTAAATGCCCGGCTCGTTCGAGAAGATCATGCCCTCTTCAATGACACAGTGGCGCTTCTGGCGCTTCACATCCCAGTGTACGCGCTCAGGGCCCTCATGCACGCCGAGGACGAAGCCCACGCCGTGGCCTGTGCCGTGGTTGAAGTCGAGGCCCGCTTCCCACAGCGGCGTGCGGGCCAGCATGTCAAGGTTTTCGCCCATGCAGCCGTGCAGGAACTTGGCCGCGCCCAGCTGTATGTGTCCGCGCAGGACAAGCGTGTAGATGCGCTTTTCCTCGTCCGTGAGCGGCCCCAGCGCGATGGTGCGGGTGATGTCGGTCGTGCCCTCCAAATACTGCGCGCCCGTGTCGGCGAGGCAGAGGCCGCGCGGCTCCATGGGAATGTCGGTCTCCTCGGTCGGCTCGTAGTGGACGATCGCGCCGTGCGCGCCGTAGGCGAGGATGGGGTCGAAGCTCTGCTCAAGATAGTGCTCACCCTCGGCGCGAAGAGATTCGAGCTTTTTCGACGCGCTGAGCTCGGTGATCGGCTCTTTGCCGATCGTGTGCTTGAGCCAGTAGATGAAGCGCGTGACGGCCACGCCGTCCTTGATGTGGGCAAGGCGCTCGTTCTCCTGCTCCGCGGGCGTCTTCACCGCTTTCATCAGCTGAATGGGGCTCGTGCGGTCGAGGACTTCAGCGCTCTCCGGCACGCTTTGCAGAATGCGGTAGTTGGCGCGCTCGCCGTCGAGCAGTACGCGGGTGCCCGTGGGCAGCGCCGCAACGAGGCGGTAGATGTCGTCATAGGGGGCGAGCGTTACGCCGTCAGATTTCAAATGTGCTGCGATCTCTGCGCTTACGGCCTCTCTCTGCACGCAGAGCGTGGCCTTGTCCTGCTCAAGCAGCAGATACGAGAGGAACACAGGTGTGAAGAGCACGTCGTTGCCGCGCAGGTTCAAAAGCCACGCGACTTCGTCGAGAGAGGGGATGACGAACACGCTTGCGCCCATCTCCTTCATCTTGCCGCGCACCATTGCGAGCTTTTCCCTGCGCGTCAGGCCTGCATACTTTACGTCCAGCTCCCACACCGGCTCACACGAGAGCGCGGGGCGGTCCGCCCACACAAGGTCGACAAGGTCCTCGTCGCCCGCAAAGCGGATGTGCTTCTCGCGCGTCTTTTCGCCGATCGAACGGGCGAAGTCGTTGCTGATCGTGCGCGAGTCGAAGCCGATCCAGCCGTTTTCAGGAACGTGGTCGCGCAGGAACGCGGGGATCTCAGGCACGCCGGGCTGGCCCATGCGCATGAGCTCAATACCGCTGCCCTCTAACTGCTGCAAGGCCTGCAAAAAGTAGCGGCCATCCGTCCACAGTGCGGCGGCGTCCGGCAGCACGACGAGCGTACCGGCAGAGCCGGTGAAGCCGGAGAGAAATTCGCGCGCCTTGAAGTGCGCGCCGACATATTCCGAGGTGTGGAAGTCATCGGTCACGACGACGTAGGCGTCCAAGTGGCGCTTTTTCATCTCCGCGCGCAAAAGTGCGAGCTTTTCGACAGAATTCATCACAAAATCACTCCAATTCTTTGTTACGATAACGATTGCCTCATTCGGCAAAGCTCTCCGTCAGCGTGACGAGCACGTTCGTCATGGCCTCAAGGCTGTCCGCGGGGATCCACTCGCGTACGCCGTGGTAATTGTAGCCGCCGGTGGAGAGGTTGGGGCAGGGCAGCCCGTCCCAGGACAGGCGCGCGCCGTCCGTGCCGCCGCGGATGGGCACGCACTGAGGCTCGACGCCGTTGGCGCGGAAGGCGTTTTCCGCGCGCTCGATGAGGTGGAAGTGGGGGAGAACTTTCTCCTTCATGTTGTAGTAGCTGTCATTGATCTGGGCCTCGGCCGTGCCGTCGCCGTAAATTTCGTTGAGGCGCGCGGCGCAGTCGGCAAAGAGCGCCTTTTTCTCTTCAAAGCGCTCGCGGTCGTGGTCGCGGATGATATAGCGGAGCGTCGCCTCGGTCACGCTGCCGCTCATCTCGGTCAGGTGGAAAAAGCCCTCGTAGCCGTCGGTTTTCTCCGGCACTTCGTCCTCAGGCAGCATCGCGTGGAAGGTCATCGCTGCGGTCGCGGCGTTGATCATGACATTTTTGGCGCTGCCGGGGTGGACACCGACGCCGTGCACCGTCAGAACGGCGGACGCGGCGTTGAAGTTTTCAAATTCGATCTCACCGAGCGGGCCGCCGTCCACGGTGTAGCCGTAGTCACAGCCGAGCTCCTGCACGTCGAGCCCGTCCACGCCGTTGCCGATCTCCTCGTCGGTCGTGAAGATGACGCGCACTTCGCCGTGCTTGACGTTTTTCTCAATCATCGTCTCGACCGCGGCCATGATCTCGGCGACGCCGGCCTTGTCGTCCGCGCCGAGGAGCGTCGTGCCGTCGGTGACGATGAGCTCTTCGCCCACATGGCTTTCAAGGCCGGGGCAGAGCGCCTCGGTGAGGGAGACAGTGTCGTTGAGCTTCAGCTCGCCGCCCTCGTAGCGCACGAGGCGGGGCTTGACGTTTTCGCCCGAAGCGTCGGGAGCGGTGTCCATGTGCGCGATGAGCGCGATGACGGGCGCGTCCATGCCCTCGCTCGCGGGGAGCGTTGCGAGCACGTTGCCGCAGTCGTCCATGTGGACGTCCTCGAGCTTCAGCGCTTCAAGCTCCTGCATCAGCGCGCGGCCGAGGTCCTTCTGCCGCTCCGTAGAGGGCGAGGTGCCGGTGAATTCATCCGAGGTGGTGTAATAGGTCACATAGCGCAGAAAACGCGATTTGGCAGATTCCATTTTGGGGTACCTCCTTGCAGTCATGCTGCGTGATATTTCACGCTCAGTGTACCACAAAAGGGGGCGAGCTGTAAAGCCGCGGCGCACCGATCCGCGCAAAAGTGAAACGGTGCAAAAGATTCTTTTGCTTGACAAAGGGCGGCAGTTGATAATATAGTGTGATACATATTAAATAAGAAACTGGGAGGGAAGAGGAAAAATGAACGTGGAAACCATCACGAGCCGGCAGAATCCGCTGATGACGCACCTGCGCAAGCTCGCTTCCTCCCGGTCTTACCGCAAAAAGAGCGGCGAATATCTCTGCGACGGGACAAAGCTCTTGGACGAAGCGCTCAAGTGGGGCGCGCCGGTCCAAACGGCGGTGTTCTCTGACGGCGTGGACATTCCAGCGCTTCCCGATACCGTGCGCGCCGTGTGCGTGAGCGAAGACCTGATGCGCTCGGTGAGCCCGATGGAGACGCCGCAGGGCGCACTGTTTACGGTCGCGCTTCCCGAGACGAAGCTGCCCGAAACGCTTGCGGGTAAGCACTATCTCGTGCTGGACGGCGTGCAGGACCCCGGGAACGTGGGGACCATCCTGCGCACGGCGGACGCGTTTGAGTGCGACGGCGTGTTCTTAGTCAACGCCTGCGCCGACCTCTTCAATCCCAAGACGGCGCGCGCCACGATGGGCGCGATCTTCCGCCGCGAGGCGTACAGCGTCACGCCGGAGGAGCTTTTCGCGCTGCTCAGTAAAAGCGGCGTCCCGCTCTACGGCACGGCGCTGCGCGAGGACACCGTGCCGCTGTCTGACGCGAACCTGTCCAAAGCCGCTGTCGCCATCGGCAGCGAGGGGCGCGGACTGTCGCAGCAAATGCTGGATGAGTGCGCCAAAACGCTCAAAATTCCCATGAGCCCGCGCTGCGAGTCGCTCAACGCGGCCATCGCGGCGACGGTCGTTCTGTGGGAGATGTATCGCTGAAACAAACAAGGAGGTGCTCTTCATGGCGGGCCTTAAATACTGGGTGTGGCTCTCGGAGGTCAAGGGGCTAACAAACCGCTCAAAGCTTCTGCTGCTCGACTATTTCGGCACGCCGGAGAACGTCTACTATGCCGACGAGGACGAGTACCGCCTCGTCGAGGGCATCGAGCCGCGGCAGATCGCACTGCTCGCGGAAAAATCGTTGGAAAACGCCGACCGTATCCTCGGCGCGTGTTCGCGGCTGGGGCTGCGGCTTCTCACGATGCAGGACGCGGACTATCCGATGCGCCTGCGCAATATCTTTGAGCCGCCGTGCCTGCTTTATGTCAAAGGCCAGCTCCCCGTTATCGACGAGGAGGTCGCTGTCGCCATGGTCGGCACGCGCAAGGCCTCGCCCTACGGCATCGAAGCGGCGGAGAAGATCGCCTACGGCCTGTGCAAGCAGGGCGCGGTCGTGATCTCCGGCGCGGCGGCGGGCGTGGACAGCGCATCTCACCGCGGCGCGCTGCGCGCGGGCGGAAAGACCATCGCCGTGCTCGGCAACGGGCTCGACGTCGTCTATCCGGCGGAGAATGCGTGGCTGTACCGCGATATCGCGGCCTCGGGCGCGCTCATCAGCGAGTATCCGCCCGGGACGGCGGCCGAGGCGTGGCATTTTCCCGTGCGAAACCGCATCATCAGCGGCTTGAGCCTCGCGACCATCGTGGTCGAAGCGCCGGAAAAGAGCGGCGCGCTCATCACGGCGAATACCGCGCTTGAGCAGGGACGCGATGTTTTCGCCGTTCCCGGTCCGATCGACGCGCCACTCAGCCGCGGCTGCAACCGTTTGATCGCGGACGGCGCGGCGGGCCTCATCACCGACAGCTGGGATGTGCTGCGCGAGTACGAGGCCATCTATCCGCATAAAATACTCGGCGAGCGCGTGGAGCTTCCGCGTACGCTCGGCTATCAGGCGCGCGAGGAGCAAGCGCGCGCCAAGCAGGCTGCGGCGGAGGAAATACTGTCGCTGCCGACACTGAATTTGAAAACCAACGACGCGGGGCTGACCGACGACCAGATCGCCATTCTGCGCACGCTGAAAGACGGCGCGCTGCAGGTGGACGATCTGATCGAAAAGACGCAGATCCCCACGCGCCGTGTTCTTTCCGCGCTGACGATGATGGAGCTTGAGGGCTACGTCGAGCAGGGCAGCGGCAAGCATTTTTCTTTGACCGTCACACTACTGGAGGAATAACATTCATGGCAAAAAAGCATCTGGTGATCGTCGAGTCTCCGGCAAAGGCGAAAACCATTGGAAAATATCTCGGCAAAGACTACGAGGTCAAGGCCAGCATGGGCCATTTGCGCGACCTGCCGAAAAGCAAGCTGGGCGTTGATATCGAGCACGACTTCGAGCCTGTCTATCAGCCCATCCGCGGAAAAGAGGAGCTCATCAGCGAGCTCAAAAAGGCCGCCAAGAGCAGCGACACCGTGTATCTTGCAACGGACCCGGATCGCGAGGGCGAAGCCATCTCGTGGCACTTAAAAGCGCTTTTGAATCTGGACGATGAAAAGGCCAAGCGCGTGACCTTCAACGAGATCACGAAAAAGGTCGTCTCCGAGAGCATCAAGGAGCCGCGCGCCATCGACCAGGACCTGGTCGACGCGCAGCAGGCGCGCCGCGTGCTCGACCGCATCGTGGGCTATCAGCTGAGCCCGCTTCTGTGGAAGAAGGTCCGCCGCGGCCTCTCCGCGGGCCGCGTGCAGTCCGTCGCTGTGCGCATGGTTGACGACCGCGAAAAGGAAATTCAGGCCTTCGAGGCGCAGGAATACTGGACACTTGACGCCGACCTCACCGACGAGGCGACGCACAAGACCTTTGAGGCGCACTATTACGGCAAGGACGGTAAAAAGGTCGAGCCGGCCTCCGGCGAGCAGGTGGACGGCATTATTGCCGACATCGGCGACAAGTCCTTTACTGTGACGAACATCAAGCGCACGGACAAGCAGCGCTCCCCGTCGCTGCCGTTCACCACTTCCACCTTACAGCAGGAGGCCTCGCGCAAGCTCAACATGACGCCGCGCCGCACCATGGCCATCGCCCAGCAGCTCTATGAGGGCGTGGACATCACGGGCGAGGGCACGGTGGGTCTCATCACCTACATGCGTACCGACTCGCTGCGCATCTCCGAAGAGGCCATCGCCGCAGCGAAGACGTTTATTTTAGGACGCTACGGGCAGAGCTACTATCCCAAGACCGCCCGCCACTACAAGGCCAAGGCCGGCGCGCAGGACGCGCACGAGGCCATCCGCCCCTCGAACGTTAACCTGACGCCCGAGCAGATCAAGGGCGATCTGACGGGCGAGCAATATCGTCTGTACCGCTTGATCTGGAGCCGCTTTTTGGCCTCCCAGATGGCGAACGCCGTGTATGACAGCGTGAGCGCGCAGATCATGGCGGGCGGACACGAGTTCCACGCGAGCGCCAGCAACTTGAAATTCTCCGGCTACACCGCCGTTTACGAGGAATCCCGCGATGACGACAGCAAGGAGGAAAAGGAGGGCACGCTGCCGCCGCTTGTCGAGGGGCAGGGCTTGACGCTCGAGGCATATACGCCGCTCCAGCACTTCACTCAGCCGCCCGCGCGCTACACGGACGCGACGCTCATCCGCGCGATGGAGCAGAACGGCATCGGCCGCCCGTCGACCTACGCGCCGACGGTCTCGACGATCTTAGACCGCGAATACGTCATCAAGGACGGAAAATACCTGCGTCCCACGCCGCTCGGCGAGGTGGTGACGGGCCTGATGGAAGAGCGCTTCCCCGACATCGTGGACATGAAGTTCACCGCCCGCATGGAGGAAAAGCTCGATACCGTCGAAGAGGGCAAGACCGCGTGGAAGGACGTCATCCGCGACTTTTACGGCGGCTTTGAGCGCGACCTTGAAAACGCCGAGAAGGCGCTTGAGGGCGTGAGACTCAAGGTCCCCGATGAGGTCAGCGAGGAGAAGTGCGACGTCTGCGGCCGCAACATGGTCATCAAGAGCGGGCGCTTTGGCCGCTTTCTGGCCTGCCCAGGCTACCCTGAGTGCACGTTCACCAAGCCCCTTGTCATCGAAATGCCGGGCCGCTGCCCCAAGTGCGGCGGGCGCATGATGAAGCGCACCGGCGTGAGCAAGAAGACGAACAAGCAGTACACGTACTACGCCTGCGAATTCTCCACCAGCAGCGATCCCGAGAAGAAGTGCGACTTCATGACTTGGGATGTGCCGACGAAGGACGACTGTCCCGAGTGCGGCCAGACGATGTTCAAAAAGGCGGGCAAGGGCTTTAAGCGCCCGTACTGCATCAACCCCGCGTGTTCGCGCTTTGTGCCGGAAGACCAGCGCGGCTATGTGAAAAAGAAGACCACCGAGACCGCGGAAGAGGGCACGGAGAGCGCCGAAGCCGCCGATGCGGCGGAGACCGCGGCAAAGAAGACGACCGCCAGGAAGACGACGGCTAAGAAGAGCACCACCGCAAAGAAAACGAGCACAAAAGCGGCGAGCACCAAGAAGACCGCGACGAAGACCGCCGCAGCGAAGAAAACGACAAAGAAGGCCGCAGCCGAGGATGGTGCAGAAAAGCCCGCAAAAAAGACGGCGGCAAAGAAGACCGCGACCACGAAAAAGGCGGCCGCTAAGAAGACGACCGCCAAGTCCGCGGCCAAAAAGACCGCGGAGAAAGAAGAGAACTGATGCAAGTAACTGTGATCGGCGCCGGCCTTGCCGGCTGCGAGGCTGCCTGGCAGCTTGCGCAGCGCGGCATCGCCGTGACGCTGCATGAAATGAAACCCGAAAAGACCACCCCCGCGCACCACACGGCGGATTTTGCCGAGCTTTGCTGCTCGAATTCGCTGCGCTCGGACCAGATCGAAAACGCGGTCGGCCTTCTCAAAGAGGAGCTGCGCCGCCTCGATTCGCTGATCCTTGCCTGCGCGGACGCAACGCGCGTGGAGGCGGGCGGCGCGCTGGCGGTCGACCGCTACGGCTTTTCAAAGCTCGTGACAGAGAAGATCCGTTCGCATCCCAATATCACGGTTGTCCCCGGCGAGGTGACGGCCATCCCCGAGGGGAACGTCATCATCGCCTCGGGCCCCTTGACGAGCGACGCGCTCGCCGCCGCCATTGCCGAAAAGATCGGCGACGGGCACACGCTGAACTTTTTCGATGCCGCCGCGCCGCTCGTGACGTTTGAGAGCGTCGACATGGATTCGGCGTTTTTCGCCTCGCGCTACGACAAGGGTACGGCGGACTACATCAACTGCCCGATGACGGAGGAGGAGTACGATGCCTTCTGGCAGGCGCTCACGACCGCCGAGGAAGCGAGCGTACACGGCTTTGAGGATAAAAACGTCTTCGAGGGCTGCATGCCCGTCGAGGTCATGGCGCGCCGCGGACACGATACGCTCTGCTACGGCCCCCTCAAGCCGCGCGGTCTGCGAGACCCGAAGACGGGGCAGGAACCCTATGCCGTCGTCCAGCTGCGGCGCGACAACGCGCAGGGCAGCGTCTATAACCTTGTCGGCTTCCAGACGCATCTGCGCTTTCCCGAGCAGAAGCGCGTGTTTTCGATGATCCCCGCGCTGCATGATGCGGAGTTTGTGCGCTACGGCGTGATGCACCGCAACACCTATCTCCGCTCGCCGGGGATGCTGGACCGCTACTATCGCCTGATTGCGGATGACCGCATCGCCTTTGCCGGGCAGATGACCGGCGTGGAGGGCTATATCGAGTCCGCGGCTTCGGGCTTTCTGGCGGGCATCGAGATGGCAAGAAGACTCGAAGGCAAACCGCCCGTCGATTTCCCACGCGAGACGGCCATCGGGGCGCTGGGGCTTTACATCAGCGATACGACGGTCTCGGACTTTCAGCCGATGAACGTGAACTTTGGTATCATGCCGCCGCTGGGCTACCGCATCAAGGGCGGCAAGCGCGTGAAAAATGCGCAGCTCGCCGCGCGCTCGCTTGAAAAGATCGACGCGATGCGCGAGGACGTGCTGAGTGACAGGAAAGGAGAGTGACCCCGTGAAGATCATCGTCGACGCCATGGGCGGCGATTTCGCCCCGCTCGCGCCCGTCAAGGGCGCGCTGATGGCGCAGGAGAAGTACGGCGTGGACATCGTCCTGACCGGAAAAACGGAAGAAATTTTGAAGGCCCTGCAGCAGTGCGGCTGCAAGGAGCTCCCCAAGGGCATGGAGATCGCCAACGCGACCGAGGTGGTCGAGATCTGCGACGATCCGGCGACGGCCTTTAAGCACAAGAAGGATTCGTCCCTCACCGTGGGGCTCAATATGCTGCACGCGGGCGACGCGGACGGCTTTGTCAGCGCGGGCAGCACGGGCGCGCTCCTTGCGGGCGCGACGCTCGTTGTCAAGCGCATCCGCGGCCTGCGCCGCGCGGCGCTCGCGCCGACCATCCCGACGGCCAAGGGCAAGGCGGTACTCATCGACTGCGGCGCGAACGCCGAGTGCACGGTCGAATACCTGCTGCAATTTGCGTATCTTGGCAGCTACTACGCGCAGAAAGTGCTCGGCGTCGAAAATCCGCGCATCGGTCTTTTGAACATCGGCGCGGAGGAGAGCAAGGGCGACACGCTGCGCCGCGAAACGTATCAGAAGCTCAAGGAAGCGGGCGAGGCGGGGCATCTCAACTTCACCGGCAACATTGAGGCCAAGGAAGCGATGCTCGGTGAGTGCGACGTCATCGTCGCCGACGGCTACAGCGGCAACATCATGCTCAAGAGCATCGAGGGCACGGGCAAGCTTCTTTCCATCAAATTGAAGGATATGCTGATGCACAGCACCGGCACGAAGCTGGCGGCGCTGCTGCTCAAGGGACAGCTCGGCGATTTCAAGAAAATGCTCGACGCGAACGAGGTCGGCGGTACGGCGCTGCTCGGCATCTCGAAGCCGGTCGTCAAGGCGCACGGCAGCGCGAGTGAGGTCGGTATCTGCAATGCGGTCCGTCAGGCGATGGAGGTCGCGCGCAGCGGTATCATCGACGACATCGCGCAAAATATCGACAAGATGCGTATTGAACAGAAGGCAGAATAACGCGAATGCCAAAAAGCGGCAAAATGGGTATTGACAGTACAGTGCCTTTGCCGTATCATTTGGAAGAACCAAAACCGTGAGAGGAAGTATAAGACTTATGAGCCCCGAAGAAATTTTCAAAACGATGCAGAAGCTGATCGTCGAGCAGTTCGCGCTCGACCCCGATGAGGTCACGATGGACAGCTCTTTTGAGGAAGATCTTGGCGCCGACTCCGTGGATCTTGTCGAACTGGTGATGGCCATGGAGGAAGAGTTTGAGCTCGATGAGATCCCCGAGGAGGAGCTCACCTCGCTCAAGACGGTGGGCGACTGCGTGCGCTACCTGAGCACGAAGCTCGGTTAAGAAGAAAAAAGCCGCCCCGCTTTGCGCGGGGCGTCCTTTTATCAGGAGGAAAAACCATGCAGGCCTTGGAAGAAAAGCTGCAATATCATTTCAAAAATCCGGCGCTGCTCGAAGAGGCGCTGCGCCACAGCTCGTATGCCAACGAGCACCGCGGCGCAAACTTTTTCAGCAACGAGCGCCTGGAATTCCTGGGTGACAGCGTGCTCGGCTTTGTGACGGCGGAGTATCTGTTTGCCAAGCATCCTACCGCGCCGGAGGGGGAGCTGACGCGCATCCGCGCGCTGCTCGTGTGCGAGGACAGCCTGCACGAGGTCGCGCAGCGCCTGGAGCTTGGAAAATACTTAAAGCTCGGCAACGGCGAGGAGAGCTGCGGCGGCCGCACGCGTCCGTCTATCCTGGCCGACGCGACCGAGGCGGTGTTTGCCGCGGTGTATCTTGACGGCGGCATCAGCGCGGCCAGCGCGCTCATCCACCGAGTGTTGCTCGATACCGAGCGCGAGGAGGTCGCCGAGGAAAAGCGCCGCGACTATAAGACCATTTTACAGGAATTCGTGCAGCGCACGCCGAACCAGACGCTTTCCTACCGCCTGTTTGGTGAGAGCGGTCCCGACCATGACAAGACATTCTATTTTGAAGTGCTGCTCAACGGCGGCGCTGTGGGCAAGGGCGCGGGCCGCAGCAAGAAGGAAGCCGAGCAGATGGCCGCAAAAGACGCGCTCGAAAAACTGACGGACCAGCGCTGAAAAGATGATCACCGACTGCTTTGACGATAAGACTGAACCCGTCATCAGCCTGCGGGACTTTTATGGCGAACAAAAGCACCTTGTCGAAACGTGCCTGATCCTGTTTTCGCAGAAGATCTATCAGCATCTGCTGGACACCTTTCCCAGTGAAAAGATCGGCCTGATCGGTGCGTGCAACGGGAATATCCCCATTTACCGCATGAATTACAAGGGAAAGGACATCGCGTTTTACCTCTCGGGCATCGGCTCGGCGATTGCCGCATCGGAGTGCTATGAGGCGAGCTGGATCGTCGGTGCGTCGAAGTTCGTGATGTTCGGTTCCTGCGGGAGCTTGAATCGGGAGGCGACGAGGGGCAAATTCATCGTCCCGACGGAGAGTTACCGCGGCGAGGGCTGCTCGTACTATTTCGCTGCGCCGTCCGACTACATCACGGTCGAGAACGCGCGGAAGCTCTCGGCCATCTTTACCGAGCTGGGCGTCCCGCACGTGACGGGGCGGGTTTGGACGACGGACGCCATGATCCGCGAGACTGCGGGCCTCGTCGCGCAGCGAAGAAGCGAGGGCTGTCTCGCCGTGGAGATGGAGCTCGCCGGTGTGCAGGCGGTGTGCAGTTTTTACGGCTTATCACTCTATAACTTCCTCGAGGCGGGGGACGTGCTGGAGGAGAGCGGCTACGATGTCGCCAATCTTCGCGGCGCGAACCACGACCTCGGCAAGCTCTATATCGCGCTGGAAACGGCGCTGCGCATCTGAATAGAATCGAAAACGCCATGACGAAAGTCACGGCGTTTCTTTTTTTCTGTTTTTCTTCTTTTCAAAGAGGATCGACAGCCCCGCGTAGAGCAGGAACAGCCCGAACGGCTTGCGGAAGACGCTGCTGTCGACCATTGTCGTCAAAAACGCGGCGGCGAGCGCACAGAGCGTGCCAGTCGGGATGGCCGCGCACAGGACGGCTTTGTCGAGATATCCGTTTTTGCGATGCGCGAAGAGCGAGGTGCCCGCGGTTGGCAAAAAATAGAGCAGGTTGATGGCCTGCGCTGTGCGCTGCTCCACGCCGAAAAAGAGCGTCATGCATAAAAGAAGCAGTGTCCCGCCGCCGACGCCCCAGGACGAGAGGATTCCCGTCAAAAGCCCGCAGAGCGCGGGAAAGAGCCAGTCCGTCACAGAAGGTACCTCACCGCGCCATAGAGCAGAAACAGCGCGAAAATGCGCTTGAGCCATGTGTTCGGCACGTCCTTGAAGAGCCTGCCGCCGATCCATCCGCCTGCAAGCCCGCCGACAAGGTAGGGGAGCGCCTCTCCGAGCGGCAGCGCGCCGCGGAACGCGTACACGAGTACCGACACAAGGCAGAACGGGAAGATGACAGCCACGCAGGTCGCAAGCGCCGTCTTGTCGGAGAGCTTTGCCCACGAGCGCAGCAAAAACGCGAGCGGGATGCCGCCGCCCCCGCCGAATAAGCCGTTCACCGTGCCTGCGAGCGCGCCGCAGACGCGGTATTTACCCTTTTCCGTCATGCTGTCACCGCCTTTTTGATGCTATGTAGCGGCCGCCTGAGGGGCGGCTGCAAAAATTACTGCTTCTTGAAGCTCTGGCAGTCGGTGCACTGGTCCATGGTGGGGTTGGCCTCGTGCGTACCGACCTGGATGGCGTTCAGACCGCAGTACTGGGCGTCCTTACAGTGGTTGGCGCAGTTGGTCACGGCGCAGCGAATAGAGGTGTTGGGCGTGCAGGAGCAGCCGTTATTGGTATGATCGGTCATGGATTTGTCCTCCCAAAAAATTGTTTTGGCGTTTGCCGCGCTTAGTTTGCGCGCATTTTTGCCCGCTATGCAAAAGGAAGAACATTCCAATAAAAAACGTCCGGCTGATATTCAGCCGGACGTTTTTTCACTTGTCATTTTAGAAGCTCGTCGATCGCGCGGTAAAGCTCGGAGAGCGTCTCCTCGTCATTTTGCTGGATGGCGGCGGTGACGCAGGTCTCCATGTGGTTGCGCAAAATCTGGCGGCTGGTCGAGCGGATGGCGGACTCCACCGCGGCGAGCTGGATCAGCACCTCGGAGCAGTTACGGTCGTCCTCCACCATCTTTTTGATGGATTCGAGGTGCCCGATGGCGCGCGCAAGGCGGTTGCTGATCTTTTTCGTCTGCTCGGGGTCATGGACATGCCCGTGCACATGGGGGTGCCCGTGGCTGTGCTCATGGACGTGTTCGTGCTCGATCATGGCATTCTCCTTTAGAACTTCAGCGCGCCGACGCTTGCTTCCACGATTCGGATATACGCGCCGTCGATGATCTGCTGGGCAACGGCCTCGAGATATGGCGTGAGGGGCATGTCGTTGTCCATCTCGGGCACCTTGCTGCGGAGCAGGTCGTAGATAGCCTGCGTGCCCTTGGCACAGCGCTTATCCTCGTAGCAGTCGAGCGCCTGACCGTCGCAGATGAGCTCGGCGGCGAGGATATACTTGGCGAGGTGCATCGAGTCATAGGCCTTCTTGGCGGCGTTGTAGCCCATGTTGACATAGTCCTCCTGGTTGGCGCAGGTGGTCAGATTGTCGACCACGGCGGGGTGCGCGAGGATACGCAGCTCGCCCTGAAGACCCGCGGAGGCGTACTGGATCATCATGAGACCGTTGTTGAAGTCGGCGTTCTTGTTGAGGAACGCCGGCAGCTCGCTCACCAAGCTGTTGAGCAGGCGGTCGATGCGGCTGTTGCTCATTTTGCACAGATCCGTGATCGCGATGCAGAGGCTGTCGGACGCCATACCGGCATAGGTGCCGTCGGCGTTGCAGCCCATCAGCGCGACCGCACCGCCGTCCTCTTCATCGAAGATGAGCGGGTTGTCGACGGACGAGTTGAGCTCGATAGCGAGCGTCGTCTGCGCGTCATAGATCGCAAGCGACGCGAACGCGGTGACGGACGTGGTGCCGGAGAGCAGGATAAGGCCTTCTTTGGAAGAAAGCACGACGGGCTTGAGTCCCGCGCGCTTGAGCGCCTCTGCGCCGTCAAGCGTTTCGCCCTGATAGGTGGCCTTGCCCTCGCCGATCATCACCATGCCGATGTGGCCCTCGAGCGTCAGATAGCCGACAGAGCCGTGGCTGGGGACGACGGGGCTGATGCCCGCGTTGAGCATGTCGCGGATCAGCGCGAGCGTTTCAAGACGGATGCCCGTGTGGCCGGAGCCGAAGTGGCAGAGCATGACGAACATCATCGCGCGCGTGCACTCCTCGGCGATGGGCTCGCCGACGGCACAGGTGTGGGCGTAGATGTTGTTGCGCTGGATCGTCTCGCGGTCCTTTTCGGGGATGAACTTCTTCCAGTTGTCACCAAGGCCCGTGGTCAGACCATAGATGGCCTTGCCCTCGTGACTGAAGCGGTCGACATGGGCGCGGCAGTGGTTGACGCGCTCTTCATATTCTTTGGAAAACGCGACCTTCGCGCCAAAGCGCGCGACACTGACGAGGTCGTTGATGGTGGCGGTGCCGCCAAGCGTAACAGTGTTCATATCGGATCGTACCTCTTGAAATGTGGGGCTCGCTCTCTTACAGGGAGCTGTCGGTCTTGTAGCCGTCGGCCTCGATGGCGATGTAGCGCACCTTTTTGCCCATCTTCATCTCGCCGTAGAACGCGACGTAGTACGGGCGGTAGAAGGGACGGTATAAGGCCGGCTCCCGTCTCGTCTATCCCGAATCCAACTGGAAGATCGACTGGCACGAGGACGAGTGCGTCAACTGCGGCAAGTGCACGAAGATTTGCAACTTCGGCGCGTTCTACAAGGATGAAAACCGCAAGGTGCACTACGATGTGGACAAGTGCTGGGGCTGCACCATCTGCGCGCCCAATTGCCCGAAGCACGCTATCCACCTGCTGCCGAGAGAGCAGAAGGCCTGAGAGAAGCACTAAGGCACTACGCAATAACATTTTGGCCGGACGGTACCCTAAAAGTGGCCGCCCGGCCTTTTTCTTGCTTTGCGCGGGAAATGGAGAGAGGAAGTCAGCACCATGGCACTTATCAAAGTTCTGATCATCTTTGTGGTGATCCTCGCCCTGCTCAACAAACGCCTGCCCCTTTATCTTGCGATGATTTTTGGTTCACTCCTGATGATCGTGATGTTCCGCCTGCCGCTCGCCACGACGGGGCAGACAGTAATGCATACGCTCACGGGCTGGGACGTCTGGTCAGTGAACCTTGCAATGTATGTGATCTCCGTGCTCGTCTACGAGCTTGACCTGCGCCATTGGTTCGAGGATGCGCAGCGGGCGATGAACGGACTAATGCGCGACCCGAGGCTCAACACGTCGCTTGCCTGCATGTTCATCGGCCTGATGCAGGGCCCCGCCACCGTGACGATCTGCGGCGGCATGGTGGACACGATGGCGGGCGACCACCTCAAAAACGATGAAAAGGCGGCGGTCGCCACGTACCTCCGCCACATTCCCGAGGCTATGGTGCCGACGTTCACGGGCGTTATCGTGGCGTGCAGCATCAGCGGCATTTCAATCTCATCGTTTTTCGTATGGATGCTCCCGATGGCGCTGCTGACGCTTCTGGCGATTTATCTTGTCTATCTGCGCCGCGTGCCGCGCACAGTCGGCGAGACGGGACGCAGCAAGAAAGAGTGCGTACGCCTGCTCTTGCGGAGCTTGTGGTCGCTGCTGCTGGCAATCGCGGTGATCATCGTGTTTTCGCTGCCGACATGGGCAGTTGTAGCCGTCGTCGCGGCTGTCAACGCGCTGGTCGAAAAATTCTCCGCGCAGGAGGTGCGTGACGCGGTCGTCAAGGGCTTTGGCCTGAAATCGCTGCTTGGCATCACGATGACGTATGTCTTCAAGGACCTTTTGGTCCTCAGCGGCGTGATCGATGTGCTGCCGACGTATTTTGAGCATTTACCCATTCCGGCATTTCTGGTGCTTGTGATTCTGTACGCGTTCGGCACGCTGGTCGCGGGCTCAAGCGCCGCGGCCGCGGCCTTTATCCCGCTGGCCTACACCATGATCCCGAACGGCGGCGCGTTTTTGCTGGCGCTGCTGATGAGCGTCAGCTTCGCCTCGAGTCAGCTGAGCCCCACGCACATCTGCACGGCGATCATCTCGGACTATTTCGGCGTCACATTTTTCGCCACGGTCAAAAAGCTCCTGCCGCTGTTTCTGCCCACCGTTCTCATCGCCTGCGGCTATTATGTGCTGCTGACGGCGGTATTCTGAAGAAAACAAACAAGGCCTGTGCCAAGCAGCACAGGCCTTGATCGATTTGCTGTAAAGGGAAAATCAAAGGGAAAACAGAGCAAAAAATGCAGACCCTTTCCCCTAAACGGAGATTTCGGGCGATTTTCAGAGAAAAAACAAGATTTGAAAAACACGAAAATACAACTAATTCAATACAAAAAGAAAGGATTCCAAACATTTCTGTTTGAAATCCTAACTTCTGTCAGGCGGCTTCCATTCGGATATTTTTCTAAATCAATCCTTGATAATCGTATCAGTCGTCCAGCTCCGCCTCGTGCTTGAGGATCGTGCCGGAGGCCGCGTCGATCTCGTAGTCATATTCCATGTTGCCGGACTTGAACTCGACCTCGTAGACGAGCGTTCCGTCCTCGTCGTCCAGCTCGATGTCCATGTCATACGCCTTGCTCTCGCTCACGCCCGCATGGTTCAGGGCGATGGACTTTGCCTTGGTGTAGCCGATATCCTGCACCGTTCCGGACGGCGCGGGCTTTTGACCAGAGGGCTTCGCCGTTTCATTCGATGCGGAAACGGCAGCCAATAAATCTTTCTGCCCGCTGAGCACCTTGCCGGTATAGGCGTCCACCAGATATTCAAACTCGCCCCATGCCGTTTGCAGTTTCACTTCGTAGTGTGCAGGGGATTCGTCAAGCTCGGGATCGACCTCCGCCGTGACGGAGTCGAGCGCTGTTGTCCCGGCATACTGCTCCGCAGCGTAGGCGGCGGCATCCTTGCCGATGGGCATGGCGGGCGCGCCCGCCTCGGCGAGGTCCTTGAGCTCTTCGACCGAAAGCTTCGCCAGCGCGTCAAACTTCAGGGCAGGGTTCAGTGCAAGCACGCGGTTCACCAGCGCCGCCTTTCCGGTGGAAATGCTGTTTTCCCGCGCCTGCTGCTCCAGGACCGCGTCCTGCGTCAGCGTCTGCGTCAGGACGGATGCCCTCGATTCGCTTGTCTGCAAAACGCCGTCCACGGTGCTCGTCAGCTCGCGCTGGAGTTTTTCCGCGCGAGCGGTATCCTTGTCCTCCACCGAGATCATGATGGCGGAGGAAATGCTGTCGAGATAGCCGTTTCGCACAAGACTGCCCACGATGGCGTTCACAGCCACGTCGAGCTTCGCGCCCTTGAGATCTGCGCCGTTGCCCATATCTGCCAGGATGGCTTTTGCATCCTCATTGAGCGGCGTGCAGACAAGGACCTTTTCGCTTCGATTCACCTTCAGCTCAATGCTCGGGTTCACGTCCAGCGACACCACGGAGGCTACCGCGTTTGCCCGCTGGTAGAACAGCCCTCCGCCGAGCAGCATCACCGCAAGGCAGGCGGCAATGAGTGATGTCCATCTTCTCTTCGTCGTTTTCTTTGTTGTCATGGGAATTACCGTTCCTTTCCGCTCTTCGCAGCGAGAGAGAACGCCGTTCGCATCGTTTGGCGCGGTCTTTTCAAGCGCCGCAGCCAGTCTCTGCTCCATTTTTTCATTGGTCATCGGGCGTCGTCTCCTTCCAGAAAAATTCGCATCTTTTTCAATGCTCTGTGATATTTCGACAGGACGGTGGGAAGCGGCAGCTCCAGCAGCGCCGCGATCTCCCGGTGCTTCATGCCCGTGACCGCGTGAAGCAGCACGATGCGCCGCTCCTCATCGCTAAGGCTTGCCAACGCGCCTTGCAGCAGTGCGCGTTCGTCGGCATCCAAACCGCACTCCTGCGCGGGAATGGCATTCCATTCCTCCTCGCTGAGCGCGGCATGGCGTTCTTCGCGCCGCAGGCGCATCAGACAGAGGTTGCGGCATACGGTCAGAAGCCACCCCATCGGCGAGCCGGTGGAACGGTACTGCGCTGCGCAGTCCCACACCTGCACATAGACATCCTGTGTGAGATCCTGCGCGTCCTGCGCGTTTTTGAGGTAGGAAAGCGCTAAGCCGTACACCGCTGCCCGCGTGCGCCGGTACAGTTCCGCAAGAGCTTCACGCTCACCGCCGGCAATGTGAATCAGCAACTGCTGCAGCTCGTGTCGATCCTCTGCCGGAGTATATTCGGTTGTCATCAGCATACTGAGCATGGGCTTTTTTCTCCTGTCATCCGTGTAATGCACGGAAAGGACGATTTATTGCACGGGATTTTTTATTTTTATGATTCTATTTCTTTCGCCTCGTTGAACTGCAGCATTCTGTGATCCTCCGTCAGCACCTTCATCTGATTGATGGCAATGGCATTGAGTTTCGCCAGGCGCTCCGTCTGCGGGATTCCTTCGTTGATGAACACTGCATACAAATCACATAATCCCTGAGACCTGTGTAGGTAGACTTGTCCAGTGAAGCAAGAAAGGCTTGCAGCTTGTCCGCGGGGAGAGGTTTGATATTTCCATCGTCCCGCCGCTTATGGAGCTTGTGAACCTTGATGGGATTCTTCCCGATGAGTTCTTGCTCAAGCGCCCAATTCAGAAATGCGTTGATGGTCTGGAACGGTTTATTATAGCGGGCAGGGGAGGTGTCGGGGATTGCGGCAAAAAATGTCAGCACATCGCTTTCGAGCAGGGGATAGTCTAAGCTGTTGTGGCTGTCGGCTAAGAACCGAGCGAGGCAATTTCGGTAGTCCTTCATCGTTTCTTCGCCTGTGTGCTGTGATTCCTTGACCAGTAGAAATTTTTGCATCGCAGTTTCCAAATCCATGGGCTTTGGTTTCATTTTGACCATTCTCATAGCGCCCTTCAAAGAACAGACCCTTTCCCCTAAACGGGTATTTCGGGCAATTTTCAGAGAAAAACCGAGATTTAGAAAACATGAAAATGCAACTAATTTTATATAAAAAGAAAGGATTTCAAACATTTCTGCTTAAAATCCTGACTTCTGGAGGTGACACCCAGATTTGAACTGGGGAATGAGGGTTTTGCAGACCCTTGCCTTACCACTTGGCTATGTCACCGTATAGAAAAAGGAGCAAAATGTTTGCTCCTTTTTCATTTGTGGAGCGGGCGACGAGGCTCGAACTCGCTACCTCCACCTTGGCAAGGTGGCGCTCTACCAGATG
>OJQZ01000965.1_pt1 | contig 19447 bp, 14 predicted proteins | sample 1599071 | NCBI WGS metagenome assembly OJQZ01 (sample SAMN03922525, study PRJEB24848) | human gut metagenome | isolation source: stool sample | host: Homo sapiens | place: Germany | collected 2010-05
ATCTTATCAATCAGCTCCTTATAATTCGTTGCCACCACAGAGCGTTTCAGCTTCAGCGTGTTCGTCAGTTCGCCGCGTTCCATGCTGAAAGGTTCGGGCAGAAGGGTGAAGCGCTTCACCTGCTCGTAGTGGGCGAACTGCTGTTGCAGCGTATCGATGCGTGCACGAAACAACGCCTGCACTTTGGGGTGTTGCAGCAGGTCGGCCATATCCTTATATTCAAGGCCTTTTTCCTTGGCATAGTCTTTCACAAAGCCATAGACGGGCACAATGAGGGCGGACACAAACTTACGCTGGTCGGCAATGACGGCAATCTGGTCTATATAGCGGTCTATCGCGAGCTTCGTTTCCAACGCCTGCGGAGAGACATACTTGCCGTTGGAGGTTTTGAACAGGTCCTTGATACGCTCGGTCAGATACAGATGACCGTCTTTCAGGTGTCCTGCGTCGCCGGTGTGGAACCAGCCGTCCTTATCAATGGCGTCGGCAGTGGCTTCGGGCTTCCTGTAATAACCGGTGGTGATCGTTTTGCCCCGGAGCAGTATCTCATTGTTCTCTCCGATCTTCACTTCAACGTCGGGCATCAGCGTACCCACCGAACCTATCTCATAGCCTTTGTCCGGGAAACAGGAAACGGTGGCGGTAGATTCCGTCAACCCGTACCCCACTATCATATTGATGCCTACGGAATGTACAAACTCGCAGATTTCATCGGGTACGGCAGCTCCGGCGGTGGGAAAGAAGTTTCCGTTCTCAATGCCGATCGTCTTTTTCAGCAGGGCGTAGATAGTCTTTTCGTAGAACTTATACTTCAGGTGAAGCAGCAACGGGGGTGTCTTGCCCACACGCAGATAGTCAATGTTGTGCATCTTGCCCACCTTGATGGCATCCAGCATCATCGCTTTCCGCAAGCCGGTCTCCTGCGCTATCTTCTCCTGCACGCCGGCATACACTTTCTCCCAAAAGCGGGGAACGCTGCACATCAGCGTGGGGCGTATTTCCTTGATAGTGGTCTGGATATCTGCCGGACGGAGGTTGATGCACACCTGTACTCCCCGGTGGATGCAGAGATAGGTCCAAGCCTTCTCAAACACATGCGTCAGCGGGAGGAAGTTCATGGACACGTCTTTATCCGTCATGGCAGTCAGGCGGATGTCGTGGATGCGGATGGCTTCCCGGTAGTTGAAGTGATGCAGCATCACCCCTTTCGGTTCGCCGGTGGTGCCGGAGGTATAAAGGATATTGGCAAGGTCCTCGTCCGAAGCGCGTGCGGTACGTTCTTCCACAACATTGTTATGGGGCAGGTCTTTGCCCAATGCGAGGAACTCATCATAATAGATGGATGTCTTGTCGCGGGGGTCGAGCACTACGTTGCGGTCAAAAATAATCAGTTTCTGCAAGGAGTGGCAGAAGCCGAACGCACTGAAGGCGGCGTCATACTGGAACTGCTCGCCTACGAAGAGGAAGCGTATCTGTGCGTCGTTAATGATGTATTGCGCCTGTGCCGAAGAGCTGGTGGCATACAGCGGTATAGTGACCAGACGATTGGCGAAAGCTGCAAAATCAGTGAACAGACATTCCGGTTTATTTTGTGAAAAGATACCGATATTTCGTTGTTCCTCCACACCCAACGCCACCAGAGCGTTGGCAGCCTGCCGTACTGTTTGAGAGAATTTATTCCAAGTGATGGGTATCCATTGTGATGTTTCATAGTCCCTGTATTTAAGGGCTACTTTGTCTCCATACTTCTCTGCCTGACGATGTACCATGACAGACAAATGATGATAAGTCATATCTTTAATAAATTGGTAAATATGGGTACAAAGGTATTAGTTTTATTTGAAACTATCTTCCTTTTTCAGGATTTATCCGTAAGTTTGCGGAGTAATAATGAATTATATAACCGATCCCGACAATGACAAACGACGTACAGACTTTAGTTTCCGAAGCAACCGGATTGCTCAAATCATTGATAGCCATTCCTTCCTTGAGCCGCGAAGAAGAGCAAGCCGCCGACTTCCTGCAGAACTACATCGAGATGCAGGGAATGGCCACCGGAAGAAAGGGCAACAATATATGGTGCCTGAGCCCGATGTTCGACCTGCAGAAGCCTACACTGCTGCTGAACTCGCACATCGACACTGTGAAGCCCGTAAACGGATGGCGGAAAGCCCCGTTCAACGCAGTGGAGGAGAACGGCAAGATTTACGGTCTGGGAAGTAACGACGCCGGCGCAAGCGTGGTCGGCCTGCTGCAGGTGTTCCTGCAACTTTGCCGTACCACACAGGCGTACAACCTGATTTTCCTTGCTTCCTGCGAGGAAGAAGTATCGGGCAAGGGCGGGATAGAGTCCGTATTGCCGCAGCTGCCTCCCATACAATTCGCCATTGTGGGTGAGCCCACCGAGATGCAGCCCGCCATTGCCGAGAAAGGCTTAATGGTGCTGGATGTCACTGCCTACGGACGTTCGGGGCACGCCGCCCGTAATGAAGGAGACAATGCCATATATAAGGTATTGGACGACATTGCGTGGTTTCGCGACTACCGCTTCCCGAAAGAATCTCCCTTCTTGGGCCCGGTAAAGATGAGTGTCACCATGGCAAATGCCGGAACGCAGCACAATGTCATCCCCGACCGCTGCACGTTTGTCGTAGACATCCGCAGCAACGAATGTTATACCAATCAGGAGCTTTTCGACGAGATACGGAAACATATCTCCTGCGAAGCCAAAGCCCGCTCGTTCCGCCTGGGCTCTTCACACGTTTCGCCGGATCACCCGCTGGTGCGGAAGGCCGTTGCTTTGGGACGGGTGCCCTTCGGCTCTCCCACACTGTCCGACCAGGCACTGATGCCGTTCCCGTCCATGAAAATGGGACCGGGCAAAAGCAGCCGTTCACATACTGCGGACGAATTTATCTTTGTAAAAGAGATAGAAGAAGCCATTACGCTGTATCTTGAATTGCTGGACGGGGCGGAGATTTAAGCTTCACCCGTTTTCGTTCCCTTTTTCCCGCAGGGCATTTCCAGTTTCAACGGGATAAACTATCAGTTTCCCTAAGGGATACCGGAAGTTTCATTGAGGTAAACCGGGAGTTTCAACGGTTGAAACTCCCGGTCCCCTTCATTGAAACTCCCGGTATGTCGCTTAACAATCGGCTTCACTACTCTGCAACATTGCATCGCCCTATATGCCGACCATCAATGGCGTGACGGATAATTAAACAATAATCACTTCTGTGTCATTGGTGACGGACGTACCCGTGCATTCGGGCGTCCCTTCAAAAACATTTGCCTCACCCGCATTAAGGCGGAACAGCATCTTGCCATGTCTGCCGAATACTACGATACTGCCTTGAAGCACCAGCACGCAGATGCGGTTGTTGAAGTTCTCCCAGTTGAGTGACTCGCCTTGACGAAGGCATACTTTAATAAAGTTACGTTTCATCATGGGGCGGCACTCATTGAATGTTTGGCATCGGACATGCTTACTCCTCCCACCAGAGTTTGGGATGTTGGGGCGTACCGCCGTTCCAACTGCCGAGGGATTTCCAGAACTTATAATCGCCGGTAGGCTCATCGTTGGCGGCTTTTGTGTATGTACCGTCATTGTCCGGGGCGGCAAACCACACTGTGTTGTTTGTGGAGGTAGGCCAAGCTCCATCACTGAATACTGTCTCGCCGCCAGAGTCAGTGCCAATTTTCGCTTTGACATAGCACTCTAAGACAGAAGCAGCACTGGGAGTGATTGCTCCGGAGGTGCCGGTTCCGGTTACCGTTCCAATGTTATAACATCCGGATATCTTGGCGTTTCCGGGAACAGAGATTCCACCCGCATTATTGCCGATGATTGCCCCTTCATTATAACATCCGAATATATACAAGCTGCTGCCCATACTTCCGGAAATACCGCCTGCGAAACCGTTGGCCTTCACCGTTCCGGAATTTTTGCAGGAGGTGATTGTAGTGACTGACTGCATTTTCCCCACAATTCCTCCTGCACTACTAACTCCTTCGACACTTCCGGTAAAGGAACAGTTAGCCAAAACAGCTGCTGGAGAACCACCATTACCAGTGATATTACCACATATTCCTCCTGCATAACTGCCGGAGCCTGCAGTCTTAACAGTACCGGAGACATGAAGATTGCTTACTCCTAATTTCACTTTACCAAACAATCCCGCGCCGACACTGCCGGTTACAATGTCTACATTCAATCCGGTTATCTTATGATGCTGACCGTCAAAAGCCCCAATCGCCATACCGTTAAGTGCTATCGGCGTCCATGGGTGGTTATTCAGATCAATATCAACATCCAGCTTGAAATAGTTAGCATTATAGTTGACAGAGTTAGCCACATTCACCGTAAGTTGTGCAAGGTCTGTTGCAGAACCAATGATGTAAGGGTTGGCCTGACTTCCGTCTCCGCCGCTAAATGCAGCGGTTGGATTAGAAGCCGGTGATGTTCCGTTCCAAGTGCTCGGCGGTCTGTGATTGATATCCGGCGCATCGAAGTCCGCAAAGTCCAGCGTATAGGTGTATGTCGAGCTGGTAGCAGCAAAGTCCATAAGTACATTTGTCCGCACATTCTTCTTGGTAGGTACGTTGTTGACGGTTATCGTCTTGAATACAGCGCCCGGTGCGGCGGTGATGTATGTGTCGAGAGCGATATTCAGCATGCTGCCCGCACCGTCGGCAGAGGCAAGGAAGTAGGCCGACTGGTAGATGTACTTGCCGTCGGCACCGGGTGTTGAGCTGAAACTGGTTATATCAAAATTAGCATCCCCGTTAACGCCGCCGGTGTTGTCAGTCACCGTATTATCCAGCACATTGAACGTGTTGGGCACATTGGTGTAGGCTGCCGTCAGTTTGGAGTAGCCCGTCATCTGGGTGTCGCTCTTGATGTTGACCTGCGCCACCGCACGCTTCATGACAACGGTGTGCGTCAGCGCTTCGTCGGCAGCCGCAACGGATGCCGTAGCACAGAATGCCTGACATTGGTCCTCGGCAGTAAGCGGCTTCTTCAAAGCCACAGCCTTGAGGTCGTCGGTATCGAAGAACTCGTTGTCACCGCCTGCATCGGGGATGTATTGCGCCCAGAACAGGCAGGTATAGGCCACGCCCAACGGAAGCGTCACATCGAAAGTACCTGTTTCTACTCTCTGCGTATATCCGGACAGAATGCTTCCGCCCGCATCGAGCACTTGCAGGATGTACTCCAACTTGTATCCTGGCACTGAGGGAGCTGCGGCACGCGTCTGCGCCTGCCCGTCCGTAGTCAACCGGAAGGTGAGGGTCTTCGTGCCGCCCACTTCCATTCCCGTACCCGGCTGCTGCTCGGAACAGGAGGCAATTAAGATTGCCATGAGGGCAATCAGACTCATTAATAGGTGTCTTGTTTTCATAAAAGTTGATTTTTAATTACTAATGCGAATCAGTAGTTGATTTTTCTCATTACTGTACGTTTTTGCGCTTTTTCACCACAGAGGGCACAGAGTTTCACAGAGTATTCCTCTTTTTATGAGGCAAAACATTCTGTCATTCAGAGCGTAGCGAAGAATCTGCTCTCCCTATACCAGGCTGCGTATTGACATTAGAGAGTAGATTCTTCGCTACGCTCTGAATGACAAATACTATCGAGTATCAAGATTAACCTTCTGTGAAACTCTGTGCCCTCTGTGGTGAAATAATTCATTATTCCCGGTCACTACGGCATTTTCCATCTCCGTCCGCATCTCCGCTCTCCCGCCCTCACCCCGGCAAGAGTAAATCAATGCGGAGAACAGCAAAGCATACAATTCACAGACAGCACAGATAATAAGCACCTGCAAAGTTTTCTTATATTTCATAAAGACAGGATTTCTAACATGTTTGTTACTCTATTCTTTTGCTTTGCTGCTCTTTTGCTCTTTATGTTCTTTTGTTCTTCTGTCCGAAGAACTTTTGCCCGAAGAACTTCTGTCATTCAGCCCACGCACCGATAGCAAAGAGTGTAAACATCCTTACTCCTCCCACCAGAGCTTAGGATATTGGGGCGTACCGCCGTTCCAACTGCCGAGGGATTTCCAGAACTTATAATTGCCGGTAGGCACACCGTCGGAGCCTGCTGTGTATGTACCGTCATTACTTGGGTCGGCGTACCACACTGTGTTGTTTGTGGAAGTAGGCCAGTCAGAGGAACCGAATACTGCTTCCTCCGTAGCATGGAAAAGGGCATATTTTTCCTTGACATAGCATGAAGCCATACTATAACTGGCGCTATTATCGCCCCAATAAGAAGTAATAGCCCCGAGCTCTCCCCCTCCCGAGGAACTTCGTACCGTACCGATATTATAACATCCCTTTATATCAAATTCAAAATCATCATCCTTTCCGTATATTCCACCTGCACTGCCTCCGTTTGTTTCTATGATTCCTTCATTGTAGCATCCATATATAATGGCTTTTGCAGTACTATTCCTCCCGGCAATACCACCTGCTTCTTTACCGAAAACGGTTGCTGTGTTCTTACAAGAAATAATTCTTCCATCGCATGCACCTGCAATTCCACCCACTCTCTCTGCCCCGCGGACACTTCCCGAAAAAGAACAGTTAGTAATTACTCCATAGTTGGTGCCGCATATTCCTCCGGTAGTCTTAAACCCATATTCCTCTGAAGCCGTATTCTCAACATCTCCACTGACATGAAGATTCGATATACCAGAGGAGGGCCTATTAGAGATTCGGCCAAATAATCCCACATAATCACCTGCGACACTTACTTTCAAACCGGTTATCTTGTGATGTTGCCCATCAAAAGCACCGCGAAATTCCTCTGTCGGCGTCCAAGGCTTATCATTCAGATTAATATCAACATCCAGCTTGAAATATTTATCATTCGTATAGGTGCTATTAGCTATATTCTTCGCAAATTGCGCAAAGTCCGTTGCAGAACCAATGATGTAAGGGGTGGCCTGACTTCCGTCTCCACCGCTATATGTAGCGCTTGTATTGACGGCAGGATATGATCCGTCCCAAGTGCTTACAGTCTTATGGTTGATATCCGTCGCATCGAAGTCCGCAAAGTCCAGCGTATAGGTATATGTCGAGCTGGTAGCAGCAAAGTCCATAAGCACATTTGTCCGCACATTCTTCTTGGTAGGTACGTTGTTGACGGTTATCGTCTTGAATACAGCGCCCGGTGCGGCGGTGATGTATGTGTCGAGAGCGATATTCAGCATGCTGCCCGCACCGTCGGCAGAGGCAAGGAAGTAGGCCGACTGGTAGATGTACTTGCCGTCGGCACCGGGTGTTGAGCTGAAACTGGTTATATCAAAATTAGCATCCCCGTTAACGCCGCCGGTGTTGTCAGTCACCGTATTATCCAGCACATTGAACGTGTTGGGCACATTGGTGTAGGCTGCCGTCAGTTTGGAGTAGCCCGTCATCTGGGTGTCGCTCTTGATGTTGACCTGCGCCACCGCACGCTTCATGACAACGGTGTGCGTCAGCGCTTCGTCGGCAGCCGCAACGGATGCCGTAGCACAGAATGCCTGACATTGGTCCTCGGCAGTAAGCGGCTTCTTCAAAGCCACAGCCTTGAGGTCGTCGGTATCGAAGAACTCGTTGTCACCGCCTGCATCGGGGATGTATTGCGCCCAGAACAGGCAGGTATAGGCCACGCCCAACGGAAGCGTCACATCGAAAGTACCTGTTTCTACTCTCTGCGTATATCCGGACAGAATGCTTCCGCCCGCATCGAGCACTTGCAGGATGTACTCCAACTTGTATCCTGGCACTGAGGGAGCTGCGGCACGCGTCTGCGCCTGCCCGTCCGTAGTCAACCGGAAGGTGAGGGTCTTCGTGCCGCCCACTTCCATTCCCGTACCCGGCTGCTGCTCGGAACAGGAGGCAATTAAGATTGCCATGAGGGCAATCAGACTCATTAATAGATTTCTTGTTTTCATAAAAGTTGTTTTTATAATTAGTAAATATTTAGTTCCTCGCATCTATGTTTATCTCTCCGTCATAGTCTCCGTCGATACCTATATCTATGCCGCCACTACCGCTACCGCCACCACCTCCGCTACCGGTGGTGAGGAAACAGCCTGTGACGGTGGTGGTGTGCCCTCTCCGATAAGGTATCTCCAGACCGGAGCTGCGGCTCAGCACAGCTTTCCCGACGCCTTTTTCCCGAACCTCCACCGTCACCGTCACTCCCGAACCCTGCTCGTCCGCCAGTATATAGTCTGCGGCAAGCTCGCACTCGGTCATATCTTCAGAGAGATTTATGCTGCGGGTATAGCTGAAGCCCGCTCCGGAATTGAGCGGTTGCCCCGTAACGGCATCCAAATGGGTGACGAGGAAGTACGCGTAGATGATGTTCACCTCGTATTCGCCCGCACCGGGACGGCCGTTGGCCTGCTGCTTGTTCAGGAACTCCTGCACATCGGTTGCAACGATGCGGTAGTGCGCCAGCGGACGTTTGACGGTTATCTGTATGCCGTCCCGCCACTCCTCGCCCGCAAGGTCTGCGGAGGCGTTGCCGAAAAAGGCCTCGCGCCGCAGGTAGTCTTCCTCATACGGAAGCGTGTGGGACACAGAACGGAAATTCTCCGTATTGTAGTATGTATCGGGCAGCGATGCTCCCCGCGTATAGTCCGCCCATACGGTAAACCGATAGGGAACAGCCTTGAGTTTCAGGGGAACGGGAAGGGTGATCAGGGGTTGCGACCACTCTTCGGCGCTCAATGCCGTTACCGTCCGCACCACTTCCGCACCGCTCCCGTCCGCCGGACGGGCTTCCACTGTGACGCGGGGCAGGCAGCCTTCGGGAAGGACGGAGGCACCGCCCTTGGTGATGGGAGGCAGGAGGATGAGTTCGCGTTCGGGCAGCAACTGCACCCGGAGCGTCACGTCCGCCGCCTGCCCGTCGTCGGGATACTGGTGGATGCACCCTGCAAGAAGCACAAGCATCGCCCCAAGCGCGGACAAGGCGGACAGCGTGAACGCCGGAGCGCAGAGCCTTATGGTGAGAGTATATATGTGTATCAGTCGTTTTTTCATGGCTGCGGCAGTTTATAGATAAATGACACTCCCAAGCGGGTAAGCCCCCAGTAGCGGAGGGTGCGGGTATCGAGCCATGCGCCGTTGGGCACATTGCTGTACAGGCGGTAGCGGGTTTGGGCATAGCCTCCTCCGATGTTGAGCTCCATGCCCCATGACGGGCCGAGGGAGAACGCATAACCGTAGCTCACGCCCGCCCCGAACAGGGGGCACTCGTTGTCCTGATAGCGCGTTGCGTTCCACTTCAGGTTGTAGCGGGCGGCATGGGCATGCACCCCGATGAAATGCCCCTTTCCCGCAGAGGAGAACCAATAGCGGAGTTCGGGCTGAAAGGCAATCACGCGCAAGGCATGCTCCGCGGTGATGTCCCACGAACTCCACATCAACGGCAGGTCCAGCGTAAAGCGCCTGCCCACTTGCACCTCATAGGCAAGGTTTACGGTGGTGGCGGCCCAAGCGACAAGATTGGTTTTGAGGGCGGCATAGCGTGCGGGACGCACCCGCTTTGCGTCCGGTGGGGAAACGGTCTCCGCTCCCTCCCGCAACTGCGGCTGCACAGTGGCCGAATGCAGGGGGAAGGAACGGACGGGGGGAAGCGAAGGATGCCGTTTGTCGGGCAACGGACGACGTGTCCGTATGACACATACCACTGCATTGCGCAGCGGCGGCAGGATGTTATCTTTGATATAGCGGTATGCCAATCCGGCATTGAGGCGTTTCAGCAGTTGTTCGCGCCGGGCAAGGTCGCTCACTTGGTCGATAATCATCAGCACCTCTTCCCGCTCATTGAAGTCGGAAGCGCGCGCCACCGCTTCCCTCATCCCGTCCCAGTTCTCACCACCTGAAATGCAGGAAATGCGGGAACCGAGTTTCAGCATGGGATAACGTTCCGTAAGGTATTTGCTCATGGCCTGTGAACGACGGCGGGAGAGCTCAAGGTTGTAGTCACTCTTGCCTTCGGGTGAAGAATAAGCGTGGATATAAATGGAGTCGATGGACCATACATATACAGGGTCGGAGAAAAGACTGTCCAAAGCGGACAGGGCGTGGCGGTTGTCCATATACGCACTTTCAACCTCCGCTTTGTCGAAACGGAAATAGACTGTTTGGGAACAGACCGGAGGAGATAAAGAATTCTCCTGGGCATGAACGGACCGGACATGAATTGTCCCCAAAAAGAAAACCAGCAGTGTCAGAACCGGTGATTTAAGCATATCATTTTGTTTGTTTGTAGGTTGTTACTCCGTAAGTAACAGTAAAAAACAAACAACCTATCTGTAAAGCGTTACAGGCTCCAACAAAAGATTTATAAATGATAATATGCCGGGGCAGGCATATAAAACAGTGTCTCCATTTTCAGATCCAAATATGGAGATGAGAACCGTATGCGTTCTCGTAGGCCGGAGAGGCGCGATATGTCGGTGTTTTAGCTTGTATGGAAAGAGAAAGACATCTTAAAACCTTTTTATTTTTAAATGATTATGTTTTGTATATTGTTTTTTATATAATTATTCATATCTTTGCTGCGGTTTTACTTCCGTTACTTACGGAGTAACAGACACATTACTGCTTATTCCACAGGGTCTTATTCCCGGACCAAATATAATCAATTATTATTCTGTTGGCTTTAGCGAGTTCATCCCCTTCAAAACTTTTCAGATAGGAACGGGTGACCTCCAGAGAGGAGTGTCCCAGTCCTTCGGAAATAATCTCTTCGGGCACTTGGCAATACTTGGCAAGCGTGGCCCATGTGTGGCGCGGGGTGTAGGAGCTTATCTTCAAGCCATGCAATCCGCAGAGCGAGGGAAGAAAAGAAAGGTAATAGTTCAGCCCACGCAGGTTGCTCCGGTATTGGTGGAAATCCTCCTCTCCGTCAGGGTTGCTGCCAAGCAGGTTGAGCAGGTAGGGAGAATGTTCGTCGTGGTTGCCATACCGTTCTATCAGAGCCATAGCTTCGGGAGTGACACGAATACAAAGTTCCGTACCCGTCTTACGCCGGCGGCAGGTGAGCAAGTTGCCGTTAAGGTCGCACTTGCGGAGGTGTGTAAGGTCCACGTAGGGCATCCCCTGCAAGAAAAGCATCAGCGAGAAGCAGTCGCGGGCCTTCTGCATGCGTGCCAGAAAATCATCCGAACCGGACGCACCGGACAGGCGGACAGCGGAAGCCTTGAGCGCTCCGGCAGACAAAGGCTGCTTGAGCAGCTTCTGCATCTGCAACGCCGTAACCGCCAGCTTACGTTCCGAAGCCACCCCGGTTTTCAGTCCGGCAAACAGGCGGAACTCTCCCCTCACCAAGTCGGCATCCACCGCACTGTTGTAGACCGCACGCAACGAGCGGAGGTAGGTGGAAATGGTGTTGTAACTGAGCTGCCGCTCCTCCATATAGGTCTGGAAGCGGCGCAACGAACGCTTGCTGAACGCGCCGAAATAAATGGAACCTCCGCCCACAAACTCCGTAAAGGAGCGCAAAGCGTACTTGTAGACATGGGCCGTAGCAAAACGGCCCTGCTCGCACAAATCTTTAATGACTTCATTCATGAAGTCGGTCAAACTTTTCTGTCTCATACTTCATTGTTTTAAAATCCATAATACAACATTTGATTACTTTAGGTACGAATTACCTTAATATATATATGACATCCGTAATTATCTAAACAGGTGTTCCGTCCGGCCGGGCATTTTGTCCAAACCCACCGAAACCAAATATCAAATGCAGAAAAACAGAAAAGCTCCGATAGACTGAAACAAAATGTTCTGCTAAGGGAAACGGAAAGAAAGAATTTATCTGTTCAGCCAGGGTTCGGGATTCAGTTTCTCCTTTTCCCGGCGCAACTGGAAGTGGAGTACAGTGCGTCCGCCGTCGGCTCCGTCAGAGAATACCTGCCCGATGGCCTGCTTGGTGGTGACTGTGTCGCCCTGCTTCACCAAAGCGGAAGAGAGATTGCAATAGACGGAAATATATGCCCCATGGCGGATAAGGATATTGAACAACCCGTTCAGCTTGAATACGGCCGCCACCTTACCGTTGAAAATGGCGCGGGCCTGTGCTCCCGGCCTTCCTTGAATGTCGATGCCTTTATTGTCCAGCTTGACGTTGCGCAACCCTTCCACCGCATACTGCCCGTAATGGCTGGTTATGATGTAAGCCCCGCTGATGGGCATAGGCAGCTTACCGCGGTTATTGGCAAAATCGCCGGACAACTCGCGGTCGGCCTTGCTCATGGTATAAGTCTCCAAAGGAGCAACCTTTGTTTTGGATGCACCGGAAGCCGTAGCCGACTTGTCCGTCTTCGCACCGTCCTTCTTGCGTGCGGCAGCTTCGCGACGGGCCTCCTCCGCCGCACGTTTGCGGGCTTTCTCTATCTCTTCGGCAATGAGGCGGTCGATGCGCGCATTGAGCTGATTGGCTTCGCGGCGTTTTTTGGCAATCTCGTTTTGCAAACCGCGCTGCTTCTTCTGCAAGCTGGTGACAAGCGTACGTTTCTCCTTCTCCTGCTTCTCCAGCTTCATCTTCTCGGATTCACGCTCCTTCAGCAGATCGGCTTTTGCAGCGCGTACCTGCCTGAGTTCCGCTTTCTTCTTATTCACCTGCTCCTGCTTTTTCAGTATCTCCTCACCCTGCAAACGCTGATAGGTGGCATACTCGCGCACATAGCGCAAGCGGCGATAAGTCTGCGCCAGACTTTGGGCAGAGAAAATAAACATCAGCTTCTCCTCAATGGAGCGGTTCTTATAAAGGTATTGGACAGAAGAGTCGTATTTCCTTTTCTTGTCCTTCAAATCACGCTGCAACTGCCCCAACTGACGCTCCAGCGATGACAGTTCGCGGTCTATCGCCTCCACATCCTTATTGATGGTGAGGATGTAGCGCTTACGCTCTTCTATCTGCCCCGTCAGGGCGGCAAGCCCATTCAACTGGCTGCTTACGGTCTTCTTTGTAGTTTTCAGAAGTGTCTCCGACTCGGTAATCTGCTTTTGCAAAGCACCGCGCTTGCTCTCCAGCTCCTTAATCAGCCTGTTGGACTGTGCAAGAAGCGGAAAAACCAGACAGAAACAACTTATAAAAATACAAAGCAAACGTCTCATAAGCTCATCAGCATTTCTAATATTTCACTTAACTCGACTTCCGTATATTTCGAAGACAACTCAGTGGGCGTCAGGGAAAACGGACCGTAGGAAAAGCCGGACAACTCCACCCTGCCTTTCTCCAAAGAAGGAATACCCAACTCCTTCCCTGTCAGCTCCCTCTTTCCTTTGGGCTTGGAAGCATCGAACAGGATCTTCTCCAAATGGGCAAAATCCGCCTTCTTCGGCAATACATCCTTCAGTTCCTTACGGGTAGCCCGCACATAGCGTTTGCCCATACGGTCCACCAGCAATATCTCTTCGGGCGTCACCTCCATGCGCGCCACTTCCGTACGTATGATAGGCATCAAGAACGAGAGCTGCATCCGCTCGCCGCTTATCAGCTTCATCGTGCCGTTTACAGTGAAAACAGCGTCTTTGGAAGGAATCGTCAACCGTACTTTAGAAGACAGATAACGGGCGCTCTCAGGCAATTTGGACGTCTCCGCCTTACGGGAAGTCTTACACCCCGTCAGACAACAGAGGAAGAAAAGGAGAAAGAGCAGTATCTTACTATTGGATTTTACTTGTTTCATCGTCTTATCACTTTTTATTGGTCACCGACATATACGTCGTTACTTATCACCGATATACTTCTTTTGCCGAATCTTCTGCTTCAGGGTTTTGGACTTGCTGCCTATCTCCAATGCCTGCTTCCAGTATTCCAAAGCTTTGTCCACATCACCCGTCATATAATAGATGTCGCCACAGTGTTCCACAATTACGTCACTCTTGCCGCCGTCATTCTTCATGGCGTCGTCTATATACAGGCGGGCTTCGGCATAGTTGCCTTTCTCGAACAGAATCCAAGCGTAGGTGTCCAGATAAGTGGCGTTATCGGGTTCGGCTTTCACCGTCTTATAGCTCATCTCCTCCGCTTTATCCAGATTGCGACGCTCGACGGACAGGTAATAAGCGTAGTTGTTCAACGCACCGATATTGGAAGGGTTGTACACCAACGCCGAATCATAAGCGGCATAGGCTTCCGTATTCAAATCTTTCGTATGGTAGGCATCGCCCAAAATGGAATAGAAGTCCGAAACAACCTCTTTCTTGCTCTCGTCTGTGGTGTGCGACAACGCTTTCCGGCAGACCGCAATCACATCATCGGTCCGTTCGGCCTGATTATAGGCAATGGCCAAATAGAAATAAAACTCCAGCATTTCAGGATTGGTCTCAACGCCGGCTTCGCACAGCTCGATGACGTCACCGTAATTTTCTTTCTTGACAGCCTCACCCAACAACATCATACGGGCAGCCGTATTGGTGGGGTCGATTGCCAACACCCGGCGCAATACGGGCAACGCTTCCTTGTTCATCCCCTTGGAAAGGAGGTACTGGGCATACAACATCGGTATCCCGGCATCGTCCGGCTCTTGTTCCAGAATACGGTCGAAAAGGCTGATGACCCGCGTACTGTCCCTGCCGTCCTGCTCATTCTGCACCACAAACTGCCGCATTACATTCATCTTCGTTTCCGAAGGCACTTTCTTGTTGAGCAGCAATGTGTCCAACTGCCGCTGATAGAGCTCTTTCTGCCCGGTGGCTTCATAATAGGAGGCAAGCGAATACATAGCCATTGCGTTATCCGGCTCTGCATCCAATACCTTACGGTATATGCCGTATGCTTCGTCTTTCTTCCCGTTCTGCATATAGACATCACCCAGCACAACCTGATAGCGGGTGTCCATCGGATACTCCGCAACCAAGCTCTCTATCTCATGGAAAGCATTCTTATTGTCTTTCATTTGCAGGTAAATGCGGAACTTCTCCATACTCAACTGCTCACTTTTGCCCATCTTCCCTTCAATCCGGTTCAGCGTGGCAATCACCTTATCGTATTGCTCCTGCCGATTGTAAATATCCAACAGGGCGTATAGAGGATCCAGTTTGTCGGTGAAACGTACAGACATATCTTCCAGCAACCGCACCGCCTTCTCCTTTTCATCCTGCTGCTGGTAGAGGTTCGCCAACCCTTGACTGTACCAGTAATTATCCGGATCATTTTCCACCGCCTTCTCCAACGCCACCTGTCCCTGAGGCGCTTGTTTCAGGAACAGATAATATTGCGCCAGCTCATACAGAGCCGACGAAGCATTCGGATTGATTGTCAGGCAGTGCTGCAGCAAGTCGAAAGCCGCGTCATAATCTTTTTGTATCTTCAGGCGGGATGCTTCCAGAAAAAAATAATCGTACTTGCGCTGCTGCTCCGGAGTGAGTTCGGCCACAGGCTTCGCCGATAATGCCTTTGCCTGCTTACGGGACGTCCCGCAGGAAACAAGCAAGAAGCCTGCCACCAATAAAAATAGTCCTGTTTTCTTGTTCTTGAATATGCTCATTATCTATGTAAAATCAGATGGTATAAGTAAACTTCCGTTAATCACCAATCATTAATCACTTATAACTCATCACCAACTACACGCCCGTATGCCCAAAGCCGCCGGAACCGCGCTCCGTTTCGTCCAGCACATCCACTTCCTGCCATACGGCTTGCTCATGACGGGCTATTACCATTTGGGCTATCCGCTCTCCATCCTCAATCACAAATCTTTCCGAAGAAAGGTTCACGAGGATAATGCAAATCTCACCGCGATAGTCGGCGTCGATGGTACCCGGAGAGTTGAGCACCGAAATTCCTTTCTTGATGGCCAACCCGCTACGGGGACGGATCTGCGCCTCAAACCCTGCGGGCAAAGCAATATACAGGCCGGTAGGAACCAAGCAGCGCTGCAACGGTTCCAGCACCATCGGCTCGGAAAGATTGGCACGAATATCCATTCCGGCAGACAGCTCGGTGGCATACGCAGGCAACGGATGTTTTGACTTATTTATAATTTGGACAGTCATGGCGTTAATTACGGATTAATTAAGATTACTATTACAAAAAAGACCTGCTAAGTCTACTCTACAACAGGGCTTCTTTCATTATAGAGGGCGAAAATAGTGATTTTGAAGCAAAATAATGATACATTTGCAGTTAAATAATCTGTTATTAATGCGAATCAGGAGTCGGACCGGACTCATTACCGGAAAGAAATGAGCTATAACCCGACAAGTGGCTCACATCACCAATTAATATAATTATCGTCATGGACTGGAATACCCTCATATCTGCCAAGCGATTCGGCCTGGAAGAATTTCACAAAGAACGCCACGAGAACCGTTCCGAATTTCAGCGGGATTACGACCGCCTTATCTTCTCCGCCCCTTTCCGGAGATTGCAGAACAAAACGCAAGTGTTCCCCCTGCCCGGAAGCATATTTGTCCACAACCGGCTGACACATAGTCTGGAGGTATCCTGTGTGGGCCGTTCGTTGGGCAATGATGTAGCCAAAGCCATCCTTGAGCGCCGTCCCGACCTGCAAAGCTCCTACCTGCCGGAAATCGGCTCTATCGTTTCCGCCGCCTGCCTCGCCCATGATCTGGGAAATCCACCCTTCGGCCACTCCGGCGAACGCGCCATCTCCACCTTCTTTTCGGAAGGAAAGGGCATGGCATTGAAAGAAAAACAGCCCAACGGAGAACAGCTGACCCCGGCGCAATGGGAAGACCTGACACACTTTGAAGGAAATGCAAATGCCTTCCGCCTGCTTACCCACCGGTTTGAAGGGCGTCGCAAAGGCGGCTTCGTCCTGACCTATTCCACACTTGCCAGTATCGTAAAATATCCCTTTTCATCGAGTTTGGCCGGAGAAAAGTCCAAGTTCGGATTCTTCACAACCGAAGAAAACAGCTTCCGGCAGATAGCCGAAGAACTGGGCATGAAGAAGCTGAACGACTCTCCGCTGAAGTATGCCCGCCACCCGCTCGTTTATCTGGTGGAGGCGGCAGATGATATCTGCTACCAGATGATGGACATTGAAGATGCGCATAAACTGAAAATCCTGACTACGCAGGAAACACAGAAACTGCTATTGTCCTACTTCCCCGACGAACGCAAGGCACACATACTCGACACTTTCAAGATTGTAAGCGACACCAACGAACAGATAGCCTATCTGCGCTCGTCTGTCATCGGACTGCTCATCGGCGAATGCACCCAAGCGTTCCTCAATAATGAAGCCCGGATTTTAGAAGGGGAATTTGAAGGCAGCCTCATCAAGCATATTTCGGAACGGCCTGCTGCTGCCTACAAGCACTGCGCCGAGGTCTCTTTCAAGAAAATCTACCGCTCACGCGACGTACTGGACATAGAACTTGCCGGTTTCCGCATCATCAGCACCCTGCTTGAGCTGATGATCGATGCAGTGTGCTCACCGGAAAAAACATATTCGCAGTTGCTCATCAACCGCGTATCCGGCCAATATAACATGAAAGCAACCGCGCTGTATGAAAGAATACAGGCGGTATTGGACTATATCTCAGGCATGACGGACGTCTTTGCGCTCGACCTCTACCGGAAAATCAACGGAAACAGTCTGCCGGCAGTATAAAATGCGGTTATCTGCTCGGAAAGAATATCTTATTCGCCCCGGAAGTCAGATTACATGCATCCGGCTCGTTCTCTATAAACGACTGTATATGCCGGATGCGCTTCTCTGCCAGAATCTCATCAACGGCGATTAAAATACCGGTTTCTTCCACATCACCGAAACCGTAATTAATAGCCGTACCAAACATACGCATGGTCGGGCTAAGGCTCATATATGCATTTACCAATGGCGGGATGTTATACCCCAATTTACGCACCTCACCATTAAGGATCTTGTAATCTTCCTTAAATGTATCCTTACAGAACAAAGCTGCCAGTTCCTTCTCGTCAGCTTCCAATTGCAGCGGTTTCATCGGAGTAATCAGGCTGTCTTTGTCCGCAAAATGCTTCTTCAGGAAATAAAGGATCATGTCACGCCCTTTGCGTATATAGCTGGGATACATGGTGACCTTTCCGAAGAAATATTTCACATTGGGCATAACCACCGTTAACGCACCCAAGCCGTCCCACAGATTATCCAGCGCAAACAGGCCTTTGCTGTCGCGGCGGGTGGACTGATATTCGAGCGTTACGAACGAACGCCCCAACTCAATGGTAGTGGGAAGATATTCCTTCAGGAACTTATCGGAAAAGTTAAACATGTGTGCAGTAGCCAGAATCGGTGCACCATGCTCGTCGAAACGTACATCCGTACCGAGAATATAACGGTAACCGCCTAATATCTCCTCTGCTTCCGGATTCCAGACAATCAACTGCTTATAGGGATTGTCCATGATATCGTATTCATCAATATCCATCGACATGCCCGTTCCGCCACCGGCAGCCCGAAATGCAATTTCACGCAGACGCCCGATTTCTTTCATCGTATTGGGTGAATCCTGAGCAGTAATAATGTATATCTGATTATTACTCTTGTTCGTCATGCGCAAGCGTTTGTCTTCCGTCAACTCCGCTTTCAGCAATTCTTTGCTGATCGGTGCAATTATATCTTCCATATTACTTTAATTGAGAATTGAGAGTTGAGAACAAATGTCCTCCGTATCAACTCCCGGTCTTCTATTTTAATTTTCAATTTATAATTTATACACGATATCTTTTACATACTGGGCCCATTGGACAGGTGTCTTCGTCTTATCGAATGTTTGCCAGGGAATGGGCTTGCCTATTGTAATGGTAAATGTTTTATGGCGGTTCTTCAACATCTCATCCGCCAGATAAAGCATAGCAATATTAAACTTGATGCCCAACACTTTACAGAGGTTTGCCAAGTTGTAAAAGAAATTGGAATTACGTCCTTCAAAATGGATAGGCACCACATCACGATGCGCCTCCACACTCTTCACTATAAACGCCTTTTTCCAATCCAAATCGCGGATGACGCCATTCTGGCGGCGCGAACAAAGCCCGGCGGGAAACATGATAAGCTGATCGTCCGACGCGAACCCGGCCTCTACCATTTTCGGAAAATCCTTGGCCTGCTTACCGGTCTTATTAATAGGGATACAGAGAGGAGCCAGGCCATGCAGGTTCATAAGCAGGTCATTGACCATGTATTTCACCTTTCCACCGTAGTAGGTTCCAAGCACATAGCCCAATGCCACTCCGTCCTGACCGCCTAAAGGATGATTGGAAACAAATGTGTAAAGACCGTCTTTGGGCAGGTTCTCCTCACCTTTCACTATTAGCTTGGCGTCCAGAAACTCCAGACAAGCCTGCAAGAATTCCACCCCTACCTTATCTTTCGACTCTTTCAGAAAGACATTCAATTCATCCTGATGAACGATGCGCTTCAAGTAAGACACGACAAACTTAGGGATATACTTCACATGCTTCGGAGCTTTTTCCCGA
>OJQZ01000990.1_pt1 | contig 19058 bp, 10 predicted proteins | sample 1599071 | NCBI WGS metagenome assembly OJQZ01 (sample SAMN03922525, study PRJEB24848) | human gut metagenome | isolation source: stool sample | host: Homo sapiens | place: Germany | collected 2010-05
AGCCGAGATGCTGGCAATGATGTACGATGCCTCATTAGACCGGATTTATAGCCGTCATCAGTCATTGAGTGTCTATTACAATCGGTATATCCCTTATTTCTACTGGGATCTTAGTAGCAATTACGGAAAGAGTTATACTCCTTATTTCCCATTGAAGTCGTGGAGAGTTCCCGTCTGGCGTTTTGATTACTTCTGTTCTCCTTATAACGGAATTGCGGAAGTATTGCAGATAGTCGAAAACGATGCTGTCCTTTGTGAACCGACGATTGTCGGGTATGGAGCTACACGTACTAAAATGAAGACCGGACGGGCGGTTGAAGTGAAATATGCTCCTGCGCTGGCTGAGGAAAGTGTGACAGATGTTGTCTTTGAGTCGGAGACCATCCCACTTGATGAGCAGGCGTTACAGCCTATGGCAGGTTTGCGTACTAATTTTGCAGAAACGGCTTTCTTCTATCCTCAGTTGCGTACCAACGAACAGGGAGAGGTCACTTTCTCATTTACTATGCCGCAGAGCCTGACACGTTGGAATTTCCGCGGTTATTCCCATACCAAGGATATGATGACAGGCATGCTGGATGCTACTGCCGTTACATCCAAAGAGTTTATGCTGACTCCGAATATGCCGCGTTTTGTGCGGGTAGGTGATAAGACACAGATAGCTGCCGGTATTGCCAATCTGACGGATAAGGAGATAAGAGGGACGGCCGTATTAACCCTTTTTGACCCGATGACGGAGAAGATTATTTCCACCCGTCGTCAAAAATTCTCAGTGGAAGCAGGAAAGACGGCATCGGTTGATTTCCGGTTTGACGTAACAGACCGTTACGACCTGCTTGGTGTCCGCATGGTGGCCGACGGCGGCACGTTCAGTGACGGTGAACAGCATCTGTTGCCTGTTCTGAGCAATAAGGAATATATTACAGAAACACTCGCCATGCCTATCCGTGGTGGGGAAACACGTACTTTCTCACTGGACAGCCTTTTCAACGGCAACAGCCGTACTGCGACCGACCGCTGCCTGACAGTGGAATTTACGGGTAATCCGGCATGGTATGCCGTACAAGCCCTGCCTGTACTGAGCCAACCTGCAACGGATAATGCCATTTCTTGGGCAACTGCTTTCTATGCCAATACTTTGGCGGGCTATATCGCCAATAGCCAGCCGCGCATTAAAGCGGTATTCGACAACTGGCGTTTGTCGGGCGGAACAAAAGATACTTTCCTCAGTCAGTTAGAGAAAAATCAGGATGTGAAGAATATTCTGTTGGGCGAGTCCCCCTGGCTGCTCGAAGCCACTACCGAGGCGGAACAGCAACAGCGTATCGCTACTTTGTTCGATGTAAATCAATTGAATTACCGTAATATGGCGTCCTTGCTCAAATTGAAAGAACTACAGAACGAAGAAGGGGCATGGAGCTGGTTTGGCGGTATGTCCGGCAACCGTTATGTAACGGGATATATCACCGGACTGCTTGTCCGGCTTTCTTTACTTACGGATAGGGCATTGCCGGAAGAAGTTGCGGTGATGAAAGCCAAGGCTTTTGACTATCTGAATGAAGAAGCGCTGAAAGAATATCGTGCTATCCGTAAGGCAGAGAAGAACGGGACTAAGATTACCACCCTGTCGGATGCCACTATGGAATACATGTATTTGGTGGCTCTCGGTTCGGTAAAACTCTCCGGTGAGTATGCAAAAATGTTCGATTACTTCCTTACCAAGTTGGGACGTAACCTTGTGAACGGTACAATGATTTGCAAAGCGCAGACCGCCATTATCTTGCAGAAACAGGGACGCAGGACGGAAGCGAATGAGTTTATAGCTTCTATTAAAGAACATCTTGTGCAAACGGACGAAATGGGAGCGCATTTTGCTTTCCATGCCAATCCTTATACTTGGGGTATGATGCCGGTTCCTGCACATGTGGCTGTAATGGAAGCCCTGCGCGAGGCGGGCGGCAACGATGCTTTGATAGAAGAAATGAAGCTTTGGTTGCTGAAACAGAAACAGACGACAAGCTGGAATTCTCCGGTAGCTACTGCCGATGCGGTTTATGCATTGCTTTGTCAGGGCAGCGATTTGCTGGAAAGTAAAGGAGATGTCCGCATCACTTTGGGAGATAAGGTCTTGGAGACTTTCTCGCCTGCAAAGACCGCTGTTCCGGGATTGGGATACATCAAGGAGGCCTTTGTTCAAGGCAGTCCTGAGGTAAAGGCTAAGTCAGTTACCGTAGAGAAGAGAGATGCAGGCATTGCGTGGGGGGCCGTCTATGCACAATACTTGTCGCCCATATCCGATGTGAAGCAACAGGGCAGCGAACTGAATATTGAGAAGAAACTCTTTGTAGAGCGTATCTCGGCCGACGGACAGAAGTCCTTGCAACCGCTGTCGGAGGGCACGCAGCTTTCGGTAGGTGATAAGGTCGTATCCCGGCTGACTCTTAGTTTGGACCGGGCTATGGATTTTATCCAGCTGAAAGACCAGCGTGGAGCCTGCTTCGAACCGGTAAGTTCACTTTCAGGCTATCGTTGGAATAATGGCATGGGCTATTATGCAGAAGTGGAAGATGCCGGAACTAATTTCTTCTTCGATCATTTGGGCAAAGGAATTTATGTATTGGAACATAGCTACCGGGTTGCTCGTGGAGGAATGTATGAAACCGGACTGGCTACCGTAGAGTGTGCTTATGCGCCGGAATATGCTTCTCATTCTGCGAGAGGTACTGTTGTTATCAAATAGAGTAGATAGATTTAGTTGCTATTGAATGTTTATAGGTTATAAAAAGCGGAAAGAAAGTCTGCGTATATGAGTGAATCTCACTCTGTACATAAAGTGCTAAGAAATGTCGTTTTTTCAGGCAAAGCGGTTGGAAAAAGTTTGATTTTCTGTTTTTATTCTGTGATGCTCGGTGATTTGCATATCAACAAGTAACTCTACACAAAGTAATTTTGAAACTTAAAAAAGTAGAGTTATGAAGAGTATATTTTCGACATTTTTTAAGAGACAGACAGATGAAAGATAATCTAATTTTAGATGGAGTATCTTTTGGTTTATTCGTTTTTTAGAACTACTTTTGCATACGTAGAAGTTATTTGAAGTATGCAATGCACAGAAATACTAAAATTCTGTATATTCCTAAATCTGAAAATTAATAACTTATCTCTTTTTTATATTCGTAATACATATCTACAATATGAAACCACTCATGAAAACAAAACTTCTGCTTATAATTACACTTGCCATACTTGGTTTAATGTCGTGCGACAAAGAAAAAGTAGAACCTGCAGTCGAAATTAAAATCGATGTTCCGACAATAACTGTTTCAACGTCAGAAGTTTCAACAGCAAGTTTTACGGTCAATATGCCGTGGACGCTAACCCTGACTGATGCCCAAGCTATACCGACGTGGTTTGTGGTTGATAAAACATCGGGCGATGCAGGTACCCATACGATAACTCTTACCATTACCGAGGCGAATCCCTCAACGACGCAGCCACGAATCGGGTATATCAATATAGTGGCCGGAGGTAAAACGGCTACGATAACAGTAATCCAGCCGATTGGCGAAACAACAGACGTTGCCCCCGAAATTAAAATCGACGTTCCGACAATAACTGTTTCAACGTCAGAAGTTTCAACAGCAAGTTTTACGGTCAATATGCCGTGGACGCTAACCCTGACTGATGCCCAAGCTATACCGACGTGGTTTGTGGTTGATAAAACATCGGGCGATGCAGGTACCCATACGATAACTCTTACCATTACCGAGGCGAATCCCTCAACGACGCAGCCACGAATCGGGTATATCAATATAGTGGCCGGAGGTAAAACGGCTACGATAACAGTTATCCAGCCGATTAGACTGCCGACTGGACTGCCAGACAGAGACAATGAGTGGTGGTAATTATGAATATGATTAATTTAGAGAATAAAATGAAAAACAAAATATTCATTTATACGATTTTTGCGGTTCTTGTGTTATGCGGATGCAGCGAACAAGACGATATGCAAGGGGTAAACAACGGAACTAAAACAGTTCCTGTGGTCATCTCTGCATCAATAGAAGAAACTCTTTCTACAAAAACGGTATACGATGACAGCAATCCCGATAAATTTATCGTAAAATGGAATAATAACGATAAAATAGGTGTATTTTCTACCAATAATGTTACATCAAATGCTCAATTTTCAATAAACAAGCTTTCTGGAGACTATAAGACAGCTAATTTTGTGGGCAACATAGATATAGCAGATCCGAATAAGGCAATTACAATTTACGGATATTATCCTTACGCTGCATCTGAAACCAATAAGAACGCGGTTTCTATTGACCTATCTTTTCAAGAGCAGAAAGGTGGTGGCACTGTCATAGGCGACTATGATTTCATGGCAGCAATACCAATCACGTATAACAAAGCTGCTGACATGAATACGAGTGACATTCAGCTATCTTTCATTCCTCTTCTCACGATTATGAGTTTTGAAATAACGAACTCAACAGAAGAGGAAATGCAGGTTCGGTCCATTAGATTGGAAGCCGTTGGAGACGAAAAGCCGTTCTACACTTCGGGGAAGGTAGATATATGCGACAGTGCGTTCCCTATTACCTACGCTGAAGATGGATCAACAGATGGTATAACATTGACCATGTCTGGAAATAGTCCCATTCCAAGTGGCGGTAAAGAACGTTTTAATATGGTTATGTTCCCAGTGACCGAAAAATTACCTGCACAATTTAAAGTGATTATCGATACAGGTACTCGAACTTACATTCAGATAAAAACGACTCCCCAAAAAGGGTTTGAGCGCGGTAAACGGTATATCATGGAGGTCGATCAGCTTATTGAAGAGAAAACAGACGAATTTGCTGCACTTTGTGAATTTTACAAAGCGACTAATGGGGAACAGTGGAGAAATAACACCAATTGGGGCAGTGATAAACCTCTGGATCAATGGTATGGTGTTACGTGTGTGGATGGATGCGTGTCCAGTATATATCTTTCAAACAATAATTTGACAGGGCATTTGCCGGATGGTTTGGAACAGTTGACCAGGTTGGAGTTCTTAATGCTTGGTAATAACAATATAAAAGGGAATATTCCGGAAAGTCTTGCAAAACTGAAAAAATTAAAGCAGGTAGAGTTGTCCCAAAATAAAATGAGTGGAGAAATACCGCAGGTAATTCAACAATACCCATTATTTGGTTTATGGGATGCTAAATACGCTATCCTTCCCCAGCAAAACGGCTATGGATTGACAATAAGTAATTCCGAGATACCAGACCCTCTCGATGGTTTGGTATATACCTATATTAAATCTTCCAAACCCAATGAAGTAAGTATCATAATGATGGGTGACGGATTTATAGCCAGCGATATGGGACGCAACGGAAAATATGAAACCTATCTGTCCGAAATAGCAGATCATATATTAAGCGTTGAACCGTTCAAAAGTTATCGTGATTACTTTACGATATATTTTGTTAATGCAGTATCTAAAGAAGAAGGGATAAGTAATAATAGGTATACAAAAAATACTGTTTTTTCCACTTTTGTTGGACTTGAAAATTCCGCAGGAATGAATATAAACCAAAGACTATGCTATGAATATGCCGACAAAACAGGAATAAAAGGAGATAATGGAGCTATTCTGATGATCGCAAATACAACAGAAATAGGAGGTAGTTCAGGAGGTAGATGGCGTAATGGTGGATTTGCGGGCATTTCTCTTAGCGTAGGATATAAAGATGTTGCTTTACATGAATTAGGACATGCGTTCGCACGGCTTCACGACGAGTATATAATTGCTACTGATCAAACATTTACAGGTTCTTCATTGGATGTGGAACATAATGTGGGTATGAGTTTAAACGTTGATGACACCAATGACCCAAAAGAAGTGATATGGAAGCATTTTATCGGGCATGTCAAATATCCTATGGTAGGGTTGTATGAAGGTGCATTATGGGGGAAAGGAATATGGCGGCCGGAACAAATTAGTTGTATGGGCGACAATAGACCATATTTCAATGCTCCTTCACGAGAAGCAATAGTAAAACGCATTAAGAAAATCGCACAGGAACAATACTCGTGGGATGAATTCGTATTGAAGGACAAATATGAGCCATATATAAAGTAACAAAGTAAGGAGGTCGATACGTTAATAGAATATCCTTTGATTTATTCGTTTTCTTGGGCTACTTTTGCATAGTGGAAGTTATTTGAAACACGTAATGCACAGAGATCCTAAACATTCTGTATATAACATTTATAACCTAATTACGATGCTTGGTCAGATTTAAAATATGAAAATCAAAAACTTATCTTTTTTTTATATATTTGCTAATTTAGAAACAATATAAATGAAACGCAGTTTTATCACCTTATATGCGCTTGCTGCTACGGCATTGACTGCCGTAGCACAACCGCGTTTTACTTCCAATACGGAGACGTACGATTTCGGACAGATTGAATGGAAACATCCGGTAACGGTGCAATACTCCATTACGAACACAGGTAACCAGCCGCTGGTACTTACCGACGTGGAGCCCGATTGCGCCTGCTCCGTAGCCCGGTGGACAAAGACTCCTATCGCTCCTGGGGCAAAGGGAGTGGTCGATGTCACTTTTGATGCGGAGGCTTTGGGGCATTTCAATAAATCCGTAGCCATTTACAGCAATGCGCAGCCGCATTTGGTCTATTTGAAGTTCAATGGAGAGGTGGTGCAGGAAATAAAGGATTTTACTAAAACCCATCCGTATCTTATCGGGCAGATACGTATTGATAAGAACAGCCTTGATTTTCCTGATGTGCAAGCCGGCGAAAAGCCCGTCATGCATATTGGAGTCGTGAACCTGTCGGACCGTCCATACGAGCCTGTGCTGATGCATCTGCCGCCTTATCTGCAAACGGAGGTTAAGCCTAATGTCTTGCAAAAGGGTGAGAAGGGCGTTATAACCGTTACACTGGATTCCGAACGGCTGACGGACTTCGGGCTGACGCAAGCATCGGTTTACTTGGCGCGTTTTTCCGGTGACAAGGTGGGCGATGAAAATGAAATACCCGTTTCTGCCATTCTGTTACCCGATTTTTCAGGCATGACCGAGGCGGAAAAGGCAAATGCTCCCGTTGTCAATCTTTCCACAAAGGACATCGATATGAGTGCCGTATTGGCAAAGAAATCAAAGGCACGTCAGGATATTATCATAACCAATACCGGACGTTCTCCTTTACGAATCAGTAAGCTTCAGGTTTTTCATCCGGCTGTGGGCGTCAGTTTGAAGAAGAGTGTGTTGCAACCGGGAGAAAGTACCCGCCTTCGTGTTACTGTTGTGAAAAAGAACATTGGGAAGAAACGCCGTCATCTGCGTTTGCTGATGATTACGAATGACCCGATGCAATCGAAAGTAGAGATTAATATTAAAGCGAAATAATCAAACCATAAATCTTATCATGGAACATCCTGAAAATAGCGGAGAATATAAAGGCTTGGTTGTCAATGCAGGCATTGAGCAACCTTCGTCCGTCAATCCTTATTTGAAGCGGAAGCCCAAAAAACGTCAACTTTCCGTAGCAGAGTACGTAGAGGGTATTATTAAGGGTGATGTTACGATATTGAGCCGGGCTGTGACGTTGGTGGAAAGTGTAAAACCGGAACATCAGGCCATAGCTCAGGAGGTAATAGAGAAGTGTCTGCCGTATTCGGGAGACTCCATTCGTATCGGTATCAGTGGGGTGCCGGGAGCCGGTAAGAGTACGTCTATTGATGTGTTCGGATTGCATGTATTGGAGAAATACGGCGGGAAACTGGCTGTATTGGCTATCGACCCAAGCAGCGAACGCAGTAAGGGCAGCATCTTGGGCGACAAAACCCGTATGGAGAAACTTTCCGTCCATCCCAAGTCTTTCATCCGTCCCAGCCCTTCGGCAGGCTCATTGGGAGGGGTGGCACGTAAGACGCGTGAGACAATCGTACTTTGCGAGGCTGCCGGATTTGATAAGATATTCGTTGAAACGGTAGGGGTGGGACAGAGTGAGACTGCTGTGCACTCAATGGTGGACTTTTTCCTGCTTATCCAGCTTGCCGGTACGGGCGACGAACTGCAAGGTATCAAGCGCGGTATTATGGAAATGGCAGACGGCATCGTTATCAACAAGGCGGATGGAGATAATCTGGAGCGTGCCAAGCTGGCTGCTACTCAATTTCGTAATGCGCTGCATCTTTTCCCGGCTCCGGAGAGCGGCTGGACACCGCAAGTGCTGACTTATTCGGGTTTCTATAATCTTGGAGTGCAGGAAGTATGGGACATGGTATATAAGTATATTGACTTTGTAAAAGATAACGGCTATTTTGAACATCGCCGTAATGAACAAAGCAAATATTGGATGTATGAAACCATTAACGAACAGCTTCGCGATAGTTTCTATCAGAACCCCAAGATTGAAGCGATGCTGGCCGGCAAGGAGAATCAGGTACTGAAAGGCAATCTGACGTCTTTTGTCGCTGCAAAGAATCTGTTGGATACTTATTTTGCAGAGCTGAAAAAATAAGGAATTTAATAGTTATGAATTATGAATTGGTTGTGCTGTTATGCCGCATGGCAATTCATAATTCATAATAAACGAAGCTTTGCTTCCTTACACCTCTTTCCCCTCTTTCTCGAAGTCCTTGCGTGACTTGCTTTGCGTTACGATATATACACCGAGAAACACCAGTGCAATGGCAATTCCTTTTTCCAGATTGAATGTTGCCATACCGATTACGACCGTAACTATTGAAGCTACGATGGGTTGCATATAGTTGTACATGCTCACTACTGTGGGACGCAGTAATCTTTGTGCCGTCATAATGCATATATAGGCAAGGAAGCTGCCTCCCACCACTACATAACCCACTTGCACCAATGCCGCAGTGGAAACTTCAGCCCATTGAATGGCAGCTATTCCATGATAAGAGAAGGGAATATAGCACATTGAGGCGTATACAAACATCCACTTGTTCAGTGTAATGGGGGAGTACTTCTGGGACAGTCCTTTGAATACGGTCAGGTAGATAGAGAAGCTGATTTGGGCAATCAAGCATAGCAAGTCGCCTATGACGCTGCCACCGCCACTTCCGGTATTCTGGCTGTTCATAATCAGTATTAAGGCTCCCATTGCTCCTACGAAGATGCCCAACACTTTTTTGTTGGTAACAGGTTCTTTCAGATAAATGGCGGCTACAATCATGGTGACGATGGGAAGGGTGGTGGTTACGATGGATGCGTCGATGGGTGAGGTCATGGACAGGCCGAAGATGTACACTCCCTGGTTGAATACCAATGCAAAAAGCGTTGCAAAGAATATCTTCAACATGTCCCGGTGATCCACTTGTTCGCGTTTGCAGAACAGTGAGAGCAACCAGAAACAGGCTGCCGCACCCACCATACGGAAAGTTGTAACGGACAAAGCTGAAAATTCAGCCAATGCGGATTTGCCGATAGGCGCCATTAATCCCCATAGGATATTGGCGGTCAAAGCAAACAGGTGACCTTGTATGTTCTTGTTCATATCTGTATTTCTTTTGAGCTGCAAAAGAACAATATTTTTTTGAAACAAAGAATAGTAAGTTACATTTGTTTTTTCTTTTATTTTGCCATACTTTTGTAACAAAGTGACAGGGCTTAAAATAAGAAATCATGGAAATACAAGCTAATTACATCAAGCGTATCGAAATACATGGGTTGTGGCATCGCTACAACATAGCTTGGGAGTTGCGTCCTGACGTCAATATACTTTCCGGCATCAACGGAGTGGGAAAGACCACAATTCTGAACCGTTCGGTGGGCTATCTGGAACAGACCACAGGAGAAGTAAAGAGTGATGAGAAGAACGGGGTACATGTTTTCTTCGATAATCCGGTGGCTACCTTCATTCCTTATGATGTGATCCGCAGTTACGACCGTCCCCTTATCATGGGAGATTTTACCGCCCGTATGGCGGATCCGAATGTGAAGTCCGAGTTGGATTGGCAGCTCTATCTGCTTCAACGTCGCTACCTTGACTATCAGGTGAACATCGGAAACAAAATGATTGAACTGCTGAGCGGTGATGACGAACAGCGAAAACTGGCTCCCGATCTGTCCGTTCCTAAACGGAAATTTCAGGATATGGTGGACGAACTGTTCAGCTACACCCGTAAGAAAATCGACAGGAAGAGCAATGACATCGTTTTCTTTCAAGACGGCGAGCAGCTTTTGCCCTATAAACTTTCGTCCGGTGAGAAACAAATGCTGGTGATTCTGCTGACGGTCCTTGTACGTAATGAAGAGCATTGCGTACTCTTTATGGATGAGCCGGAAGCGTCATTACACATAGAATGGCAACAGAAACTTATCGGCATGATACGTGATCTGAATCCGAATGTACAACTTATCCTTACCACTCATTCGCCTGCCGTCATCATGGAAGGATGGTTGGATGCTGTGACGGAGGTGGAGGATATTTCAACGGTGATTAGTGTTTAGTGATTAGCGATTAGTGACGTGGCAACATCTTTACGACATAATCTGACCTCGGCTTATCTGGACGCCGCGCATAAATTCTCATCGAAGAAAGGGCGCAGGCGCATTGTGGCATATGTGGAAAGCTATGATGATATAGCATTTTGGCGTACTCTTTTGGCGGAGTTCGAGAATGAAGAACGCTATTTTCAGGTAATGCTTCCTTCCGCCACTTCATTGGCCAAGGGTAAGAAAATGGTGCTGATGAATACGCTCAACACTACGGAGTTGGGACGCAGTCTGATAGCTTGTGTGGACAGTGATTACGACTTTCTGCTTCAGGGAGCCACCAACGTATCGCGGAAGATAAACCGCAACCCTTATATTTTCCAGACTTACGGATATGCCATTGAGAACTTCCATTGTTTTGCCGAGAGTCTCCATGAAGTATGCGTGCAGGCAACGTTGAACGACCGTTATATTCTTGACTTTCCCGCTTTCCTGAAGCGTTATTCACAAATCGCTTATCCGTTGTTCCTATGGAATGTGTGGTTCTACCGGCAGCATGATACGCACACATTTCCCATGTATGACTTCAACAACTATGTCCGTCTTCAGGAAATAAGTCTCCGTCATCCTTATAGCGCCCTGGACAATATGCAACGTGCGGTATCTGCCAAACTGTCCGAGATGCGGACCCGTTTCCCGCAACACATAGAGCACGTCGACAAGCTGGGCGAGGAGCTGCGGAAATTAGGGCTGATTCCTGATAACACCTATCTTTATATGCAGGGACATCACATCATGGACTGCGTGGTCTTGAAATTGCTGATACCCGTTTGCACAGTGCTCCGTCGTGAGCGCGAGCAGGAGATAAAACGTTTGGCGGAGCATAACGAGCAGTTTCGCAATGAGCTGACAGGCTATGAGAACAGTCAGGTCAATGTGTCCGTTATGTTGAAGAAAAACAGCGGTTACAAGAACCTTTATCTCTATCAGTGGTTGAAAGAAGATATACGGGAGTTTCTCGAACGGGAGCACCTTTAATCTTTTTATACCTGATATTTTAATTTTATCTTTTATCCCCTTCTTATCATGGACATATTAAAGAATATCGACGAATTATTGGTTTCCTGGGGAACAGCCCCTTCCTTGGCTGATATGCTCGACCAGTTTATAGCTTTTGCGCTTGTACTGATCGTTGCTTTTCTGGCAGATGTTCTCTGCCGGAATATCTTGTTGAAGGTGGTGGCGCACCTGATAAGGAAAACAAAAGCTACATGGGATGATATTGTTTTTGACCGCAAGGTGCTGATTCATCTCAGCCGGATGGTGGCTCCCGTTATAATCTATATTTTTATTCCGGTGGCTTTTGCCGAGACGAGTTCTTCCACTTTGGGATTCATCCAGCGTGTTTGCCTCATTTATATTCTCATCACTTTTCTGAGTTTCATAAACTCATTCATGAAAGCTGTTTATAGCGTGTACAGCGAGAAGGAGCAGCTACGTGACCGGCCGCTGAAGGGAATGTTGCAGACGGTTCAGGTGATTCTGTGGTTTGTAGGGGCCATCATTGTGGTAAGTATCCTGATTGATAAATCTCCGTTGTCATTGCTGGCCGGTCTGGGCGCTTCTGCCGCTATACTGATGTTGGTGTTTAAGGATTCGATTATGGGGTTTGTTTCCGGTGTGCAGTTGTCTGCCAATGACATGTTGAAGGTGGGCGACTGGATTGCAATGCCCAAATATGGAGCTGACGGTACGGTGATAGAAGTCACGCTGAACACAGTGAAGGTGCGTAACTGGGATAATACCATTACTACGATTCCGCCCTATCTGCTTGTCAGCGACTCGTTCCAGAATTGGCGGGGGATGCGTGAGAGCGGCGGACGTCGTGTGAAGCGTTCCATTAATATTGATATGAACAGCGTGAAGTTCTGCACGCCGGAGATGCTGGACAAATATCGGAAGATCCGTTTGCTGAAAGATTATGTGGAGCATACAGAGGCGGTGATAGAGGAGTACAATAAAGAGCATCATATTGATAACTCCGTCCTTGTCAACGGCCGCCGTCAAACCAACTTGGGAGTATTCCGGGCTTATCTGACTGCCTATTTGAAGAGCCTTCCCGATGTGAACCAAGAGCTTGTCTGCATGGTTCGCCAGTTGCAACCCACCGATCATGGTATTCCTATGGAGCTTTATTTCTTCTGTGCTATCAAGGATTGGGTGCCCTACGAGGGTGTACAGGCCGATGTCTTCGACCATGTACTGGCCATTATTCCAGAGTTCGATTTGCAGGTGTTCCAGTCACCGTCCGGAAGGGATTTCCAACGGGTGTTGTCTTGATTTTCTGCGGTGAAGTATCCGGCGGAGACTTCATAGATATAACGGTTTGTGAGAACCGGAAAAGTAAGAGGTTGTGTCAGCTTTTTTTTGACACAACCTCCTTTTTTAATAAACTCCTAATAAAATATTCAATGAGCAATGTATGCTTATTTCACCCAGTTTCCGTTCATCCAGTCACATTCCGCTTTTATGGCGTCGAAAGAGGCGTATGACAAGGCGGCGTCCACTTTGTTGCCTGTTGCGGCAATGAAATCGGCATTGGTGTAGTCGCCGTCGGTTGTCAGTTCGGCAGAAATAGTCATGTTGGCCAGTAGGGAAGTGCCGTTCTTCAGAGCACTGTTGGTCAATGTGCTTTCTATTGCCAGTGGTTGGCCTTTGCCGCATACTTTGGCATTGTCTATATGGACTTGGGTGCCGCGGCGCAGGCGGATACCCTGTTTGCTTTCACCATTACCTGCAAGGATGAGATTCTTTAGTGTAGGGTGTGATATGGGGCTGGCTGCATTGTCGTTTTCATTGTTGTCGGCTTCGATGAGGCAGTCGCAGTCGTAGCCCAATGTGGCTTTGGGTTCTTGGTAGGCAACGAGGTCGGTGCCCTTTCCGTTCCATCCTTCGGTCCAGTCAAAAGAGTCGTCGCTGCAACTCACCACCACCATGTTGCTGACATTTACAGAGCCGCCGAAGAATTCGAAACCGTCGTCCGAGCCTTTGTAGGCCTGACAGTGGTCTACGATTGTACCGCTGCCCACACCGTAGAACGTGATTCCGTTGGCTTCATGTTCCTCATCGAAAGCATAGCCGGTGTATTCTACGCGCACATATTGCAGTTTGCCGGAGTTGTCGGCATCGTCGTTGCCGCCATAAACGGCACCGCCGATTTCGGAACTTCCTTTACCTCCTTCGGCATTGGTGTGTGCCTTGCCGCAGATGTGGATACCGCCCCAGGCACCCGGTTCTTCCTTTTCGCTGGTCATGACGATAGGAGCGTTTGCCGTACCCATGGCATTGATTTTGGCACCTTGCTTTATCAGGATATAATCCACTATATCGTCGTAGACGGATATAATCTTTACGCCTGCCTCGATGTTCAGTGTGGCGCCTGCTTCGACGATGTACTCGCCGCTCAGTTTGTACGTGGTGCCCGCTTTCAGAGTTACATCCGAGGTAATCGTTCCTTTCAGGGTTTCCACTTCACCGTTGTCGTTTCCGCCGTTGTTGTCGTCATCACTGCAAGAAGTGAGGAAAGACATGCTTGCCACGAGGGCAAGTGATAAAAATTTCCATTTTAAAGATTCCATAATAAATGAATTAAATTAGTGTTATCGTTCGTATAACTTTTCGTTTCTCTCTATATTTTGTTTTTACAGTTTGTAGCTGAAACCTATTTCAAGGTTGGCGCCTTTCTTGTAGCGTTCCACTTCTACCTCCTCTCCGGTAGAGGGTACTTCCTGCTTGAAGATGACGGCGCGGTTCAGCAGGTCGTTCACCTGCAGTTTCAGGCTGAAGTGGCTGTTGATGTCATAGCCGGCGCTGAAGTTCAGTGTATGCAGGGTTTGCTGTTTGATGTCCCCCAGTTTGGATACGCCTACCGCATGGATACGGCTGCCTTGCAGGTTGTAGAGCAGGGCGAGGTTCAGTTGCCGTTCTTCGCCGAAGCGGGGCGAGTAGGTGAGGTCGGCATTGGCAAGGATAGGGGATGCACCTTGCAGGGGGCGTTCCTTGTTGGTGTAGGCGCCGCCTTCGGGCAGTTTCACGTTGGTGTACATGTAGCTGATGTTGGCTCCCAGGCGGAGGTCTTTCATCAGTTGTTTGCGGAGCTCCACTTCCATACCGCCTGCCATGCCGTTGTCTGCATTTTGGAAACTGTGTAGCGTGGCTCCGCCTTGCAAGGCTTGGATACGTTCTATCGGACTGTCTAAGTATTTGAAGTAGGCGGTCAGTGAAATCATGTCTCCGTTCTTGCCGAAGTGTTCATAGCGCAGGTCGAAATTGTAGTTGTAGCCGTTTTGCAATTCGTTATTACCGCGGATTTGCGCCGAGCCGTAGGACTCTTGGTAGAGGAAGGGTGCCATTTCGATGAACGAGGGACGGGTGACGGTGCGCGAAGCGGAGAAGCGGATGCTGTTGGCATCGTTCACTGTGTACTTCAGATTCAGGGTGGGGAAGAGGTCATTTTTGTCAAGGTTGCGTCGTTCGGCATACCAGTCGCCGCCGTCGGTGGCATAGTCCACCCATTGCCTGCTGATTTCGTAGCGCACGCCGAGGTTTACTAATAATGATGGTACAGGGTAGAAATCAGTCAGTAGATAACCGGAGTAGATTTCGTTTCCGGCACGATAACTGTCTTTGGGCTGCATCACGCGTTGCACCACTACATTTCCGCCGGCTATGTTCTCTTGGTTCAGAAATTCGTCGGTGTCATAAATATCGGTGATGACGGGATCTATTTTGTTGAGGTTATAGTAGAAACGGGTTGCCTTGTAGTCGCGGCTTTTGTTCTTGTAGTTGACGCCTAACTTCAGGAAGTTGTTTTCGTTCCATTTCCAGCGCATGGCGAGGTTGCCGTTCCATTCTTCCTCGTCCAAGCTGCCGAAGTAACGCATGGTTTCCTGACGGTTCAGCTTGAAGAGGCTGAGTGCGCCGTTGTCGTTCTTTATGTACATCACTTGGCGTCTGTCGGGTTCTTCACTACCCGTCTTGCTGTATGAGCCGCCCCAGGTGAGTTCCCACTGCTCGCGTCCGCCGAAGCTGTGAACCCCGTCCAACTGGTGGTTCTGCAAGGAGTAGATGTGGGTGATGTTGTTGCTTCCTGTCAGTTCGTGGTCTTCGGCGTCTATACCCTCACGACGTTGGTAGGTGTCAGTGGCGTTGCGTGCATAGAAAAAGGTGTAGCCTATGCGGTCGTGGCGGCGCAGGGTGTAGCCTATGTGTCCCAATGCGGCCAGTTTCAGTTCCTGGGCATAGCTGTCGTAGGCAAAGTTGTCCTGCACGCTGCCTGTGGCTTCCAGGGTTTTGTAGAAAGCGTTGTCCATGTTCTGGAAGCTGTTGCCGGCGCTTGCGGATGCCAGTATGCTGAGTGTCTGGCTGCCGATGCCGATATTTTTGCCGAAACCGAGGTTGCCGCTGAAGTCCGGCAGGGAGGATTTCTTCTTTACGGCAAATGAGGTGTCGAATATATTCCTTGTCTTTACGTAGTTGTCGAATTCAGACAGGGGCATGTTGAGTGCGGCCTGGTCCACACCGGAGGTTCTGAACAGGGAGCCGTTGCGGTTCATCCGGTAGTTGTCTTTGCCCAGTGTGTTGAATTTGCCGCCGGTATTGAAACCGATGTTGAAGAAGTCTTCGGTGATATTCTCTTTGGTATTGATGTCGATGTGTGCACCCGAATAGTCGGCGAAGGCTTCCGCGTTATATACCTTGCTCACTGTGATGTTCTGTACGGTACTCGACGGGAAAAGGTCCAGCGGAATCAGTTTGTTGTCGGGGTTGGGCGAGGCTATGGGGAGTCCGTTCAGGGTTGTGGTGCTGTAACGGTCGCCCAGTCCGCGCACAATGAGTTGGCCTGCATCGGCAACGGAGATGCCCGTAATCTTCTTTACTCCTTCTTCCACATTGCCGATGCCTTTGAGGCTCATCTCCTTCGAACCGAGGTTCTCGATGGCGAGGGTTGCTTTCCGGCGTTCCATCTGCAACGCGCGTTCGCCCTCAAGGTTCTTTCTGGCCACTACCGACACTTCACCCAAAGCCTGTGCGTCGCTCTCCAGCTCAAAGTTCAGTATGAGGTCGGATTTGCCGGCTTTTACGTTGTTTATGATGATGTCCTTGTAGCCTACATATTTAATGGCCAATGTATAAGTTCCGTTGTTTACATCCAAGGAGTAGTTACCGTCCACATCGGCAACGGTGCCTTGTGTTGTTCCTGCTATCTGTATGGTGGCTCCGGTCAGAGGTTCCCGGGTCTGCTTGTCGGTGACGGTGCCTTTAATGGTGCCTGCCACGACCGTCATGGCAGAGAGTGTGAGAAATAAAATAAAGAAGAGAACTTTTCCTGAATCTGATTTCATGCTTGTCTTTTTAATGCGTTTCTTAATTCGCTGCAAAGATGAGGAGAGAATGTTACGCGGCTGATACGCGGCGTATACATTACGCTTTCAAAAGTGTTAAGGTTCTGTTACACGAATCCTAAAAAGACATTTAGCCATGAAAAAAATGAAGCATAACAACATAGGCTTTGCCTTATGCTGTTATGCTTCACAACCTTATTTAAACTTTCTGCTTACACGCCGCTGAATGCGCTGAAGCCACCGTCAATGGGGAGCAGTGCGCCTGTGACGAAGCTGGCGGCATCGCTGCACAGGAACTGTACGGCGCCGTTCAGCTCGTTGATGTCGCCGAAACGTTTCATCGGAGTCTTTGCCAGTACTTTCTTGCTGCGGTCGGTCAGTGAGCCGTCGGGGTTGATGAGTACGGCGCGGTTCTGGTCGCCGATGAAGAAACCGGGAGCAATGGCGTTGACGCGGATGCCGTCTCCATATTTCAGAGCCAGTTCGCTTGCCAGCCATTGGGTGAAGTTGGCAACGGCTGTTTTGGCTGCCGAGTAACCCGGAACGCGCGTAATGGCGCTGTAAGCAGCCATGGAAGATACGTTGACAATGCACCCTTTACCCTGTTTTGCCATGACCTTGCTGAATACCAAAGACGGATAAACGGTTCCGTTCATGTTCAGGTTGGTAACTTTCTCCCAGCAGGAGATGTCCATGTCATAGAAGTGCTGGTCGGGAGCCAATGTTGCGCCCGGCATGTTTCCACCGGCAATGTTGAGCAGGATGTCAATGCGTCCCCACTTTGCCACAATGTCGTCGGCAAGTTTCTCAAGGCTGGCGATGTCCAGCACGTTACCCACAATGCCGATTACGTCCTCGCCGTATGTCTTCAACTCTTCTACACGCTTGTCCAGCTGTTCCTGACGGATGTCCACTGCCACAACCTTGGCGCCTTGTTGCATAAAACATTTGGCAATGCTGCCACCCAAAACACCACCTGCACCGGTGATGACTGCCACTTTACCTGCAATACTGAATTGTTCGTTCATAATCTTTTTTCTTTTTTTTATTTAGAGTTTTATCCTTTCATTTCATCCTGTACCACTGCCATCATTCCTTCCACCTGTGCCAGTGCCAGCATGCGGCCATGGAATGAGTAGCCGGGGTTGTATCCCTTGTTCTCGTCGCCCAACATCATCCGTCCATGGTCTACGCGCATCGGTAGGGCCGGGTTTTCTTTCTCGAAGATGCGGATGAGGTCGATGAGATGTCCGCGTCCTGACAGGTGTGAGCTTTCTATGAAGTTTCCGCCCGGCATGGCTGCGGTGCTGCGCAGATGCACGAAGTGGGTGCGCGATGCAAACTTCCGGGCAAGTTCACGAGTGTCGTTGTGCTCCCCTGCACTGAGCGAGCCGGCACAGAAAGTCAGTCCGTTGTGTGGATTGTCCACCGCATTCAGGAACCAGGCGATGTCCTCTTCGTTGGTGACGATGCGCGGCAGCCCTAATACCTGGAAAGGAGGATCATCGGGATGTACGCACATGTTCACTCCGTATTCCTCGCACACCGGCATGATTGCGGCAAGGAAATACCGCATGTTCTCGCGGAGTGCGTCGCGGTCTATGCCTTTGTACAGGGCCAGCAGGTTCTTGAAGATGTTCACCGGGTTCTTGTCGCCCTCTTTGATGTTGCCGTTGACGAATCCCTGTGTCTTTACGATGATCGTGTCGATGAGGCTTTCCTTCTCGGCTTCGGTAATGGTTTTGTCCAGTTCCTCCACTTTGGCGAGCTCTTCCGGGGAATAGTCTTTTTCCGCTCCTTCACGTTGGAGGATGCGGAGGTCGAAATAGGCAAAACGCACCCGGTCGAAGTAGAGCGATGAGGTGCCGTCCGCCCATGGATGCTGCAAGTCCGTACGTATCCAGTCGATGACGGGCATGAAGTTGTAGCATACGGTCTTGACGCCGCATTTACCCAGATTGGCGAGACTGACTTTATAGTTTTCTATCAACTTGTCGCGTTCCGGTCCGGCATATTTAATGGCTTCGCATACGGGCAGGCTCTCTACAACCGACCAGCGCAGGCCGTAGGACTCAATGTATTGCTTCAAATCATTGATTGCCTCTTCTGTCCATATTTCGCCGTTGGGCACATCGTGCAAGGCGGTAACGATACCTTCCACACC
>OJQZ01001001.1_pt1 | contig 18945 bp, 16 predicted proteins | sample 1599071 | NCBI WGS metagenome assembly OJQZ01 (sample SAMN03922525, study PRJEB24848) | human gut metagenome | isolation source: stool sample | host: Homo sapiens | place: Germany | collected 2010-05
TTCTAATTTGTGGGAGAGAGTTTATGGAATACGCCCTGTCGGAACTTTTTACTCTCCAGATGGGTAAAACCCCATCCAGAGATAACTCAAGCTATTGGAAAAAATCAGAAAACAACTGGATTTCTATTGCGGATCTGACTAACTCAGGAAAATATATATCAAATACAAAAGAGACGCTTTCGGATTCAGCTGTTGCAGAAAGTGGCATCAAAAAGATTCCCGCCAATACGGTCATAATGAGCTTTAAGCTGTCTTTGGGCAAGGTGGCAATAACAGAAAAAGAGATGTATTCCAACGAAGCTATTATGGCCTTTATTGATAAAGGAGTAGAAAAGATTTCGCCGGAATACTTATACTACTTGCTTCGCGCAAAGGATTGGAGTAAGGGAACCAATAAAGCAGTTATGGGTGCTACGCTGAACAAAGCCACTCTATCTACTATAAAAATTCAGCTTCACGAATACGATAATCAGCTTGAAATTGTAAATATGCTTAATCGGGTATCGTCTAGCATTGATTTCAGAAAGCAGCAGCTCACCAAGTTGGACGAGCTTATCAAAGCTCGATTTGTCGAGATGTTTGGCGACCCAGATCAAAATCCGAAGGGATGGCCATTGGTTAGTATTACGGAAATTATCCGAGATAAAGCTAGTAATGGTTTCTTTGCAAAAAGAGATGCTTATAAGGATGACGGCAATGTACAAATCCTCGGTGTCTCTAATGTTGTCAACAGAATGTATTCCAACACGAAGGAACTGCCCAGAACCGATGCAACGCAAGCTGAAAAAGAAAAATACAGTGTAAAATATGGTGATATGCTTTTTTGTAGATCATCACTTGTAGCAGATGGCATAGGCAAGGCATCAATAGTAGCAAAAGGTACCTTCCCAAATGTTCTTTTTGAATGTCATGTGATTCGATTGTCTCTGGATCTTCAGAAATGCGTTCCCGAATTCGTTCAAGTTTTATCCACCACACCATTTTTTAGAAGACAGATTATAGCACAATCAAAAACTGCAACTATGACGACAATCGGGCAGGACGGAATCTTGAAATCTTCAGTTGTTCTGCCGCCGATTGATCTCCAGAACCAATTTGCCGACTTTGTAGCCGAGGTAGACAAATCAAAAGTTGAAGTGCAGAAAGCTCTTGACCAGACGCAATTACTCTTTGACAGCCTGATGCAACAGTATTTTGGCTGATAATAAGCAACAACAGGCACTTTGCCGGAGCAGGATGTTGGTACACCAGAAAAGGAGTGCGCCAATATGGAAGACAAAATCGTGAAGATCATCAACGAGATGGCAGAGTACCTGAATGTTGCGCAGATGAAAAAGCTGCAAGAGGTGCTGTTGCAGACGTTTTCTGAATCCGAAGCGCAGAAAGAGCAGATCTCCAATGAGGAATATCTGAAGCTGTTCCTTGATGCCAAGAAAATCGAGGGCTGCTCTGAGCGCACCATCCAGTATTACCGGGTCACCGTGGAGCGGCTGCTGCAAACCGTGGACACGCCCCTGCGCAAGATGACCACCGAAGAGATCCGGCGGTATCTGGTGGAATATCAGAAGATCAACAACTGCGGCAAAGTGACCATCGACAATGTTCGCCGGAATATTTCCAGCTTTTTCTCGTGGCTGGAAGAAGAGGACTACATCCTCAAAAGCCCCATGCGCCGCATTCATAAAATCAAGACCAAACAGCCCGTGAAAGACACCATTTCGGACGAAGCCATTGAACGCCTGCGGGATAACTGCAAATGTGCGCGCGATCTTGCCATGATCGACCTGCTGTATTCCACTGGCATTCGTGTGGGAGAGCTGGTGAATCTGAACATTTCAGAAATCGACTTTGAAGCCCGCGAGTGTGTAGTGTTCGGCAAAGGCGACAAGGAGCGCCGGGTTTATTTTGATGCCAAGGCAAAGCTGCATTTACAGGACTATCTGCGCTCCCGCACCGATGCAAACCCGGCGTTGTTTGTAACGCTGGATGCCCCGTTTGACCGCTTGAAGATCAGCGGCGTGGAGATCCGTCTGCGGGAGTTGGGCCGCGAGCTGAATCTGGACAAGATCCACCCGCATAAGTTCCGCCGCACCATGGCTACCCGCGCCATCGACAAGGGAATGCCCATTGAGCAGGTGCAGAAGATCCTCGGTCATTCGCAGATCGGCACCACCATGCAGTATGCAATCGTGAATCAGAACAACGTCAAAACCTCCCACCAGAAGTTTATTGCCTGAAAAGGCAACTTCTAATTTGTGGGAGAGAGTTTATGGAATACGCCCTGTCGGAACTTTTTACTCTCCAGATGGGTAAAACCCCATCCAGAGATAACTCAAGCTATTGGAAAAAATCAGAAAACAACTGGATTTCTATTGCGGATCTGACTAACTCAGGAAAATATATATCAAATACAAAAGAGACGCTTTCGGATTCAGCTGTTGCAGAAAGTGGCATCAAAAAGATTCCCGCCAATACGGTCATAATGAGCTTTAAGCTGTCTTTGGGCAAGGTGGCAATAACAGAAAAAGAGATGTATTCCAACGAAGCTATTATGGCCTTTATTGATAAAGGAGTAGAAAAGATTTCGCCGGAATACTTATACTACTTGCTTCGCGCAAAGGATTGGAGTAAGGGAACCAATAAAGCAGTTATGGGTGCTACGCTGAACAAAGCCACTCTATCTACTATAAAAATTCAGCTTCACGAATACGATAATCAGCTTGAAATTGTAAATATGCTTAATCGGGTATCGTCTAGCATTGATTTCAGAAAGCAGCAGCTCACCAAGTTGGACGAGCTTATCAAAGCTCGATTTGTGGAGATGTTTGGGGACTGTCGATTAAACCCAAATGGGTGGGTCACAAAGAATCTCGACCAAGTGGCAGATGTTGGCTCCAGCAAACGTGTTTTTGTAGAAGAACTTCAATCTGAGGGGATACCATTCTACCGAGGAACGGAAGTCGGTGCATTGGCTGAGGGAAAATCGATACGGCCAGAGCTCTTTATTACAGAGGGACATTATAAACAACTGTGCGAAGCAACGGGAAAACCTCAAAAAGGTGATTTGCTAATGCCGTCAATTTGTCCAGATGGAAGAATTTGGGTTGTTGATACAGATGCACCCTTTTATTTTAAGGATGGCCGAGTACTATGGGTTCATTTGACAAGCCAAAACTATAATCCCGTTTTTCTGCTTTACACACTGAAAGATCGAATTATGACTGACTACGAGAGCATTGCGTCTGGTACAACATTCGCCGAATTAAAAATTTTTGCATTGAAGAAATGCAGAATTTTTGATGTTCCTCTTTCCCTCCAAAACCAGTTTGCCGCCTTTGTAGCCGAGGTAGACAAATCAAAATTGTTCGCAGAACTCTTTGCGCAAAGCACTTGCATTTTGGCTGAAAATCATTCAAAATAGAAGCCGGGAGGTGTGAGAATTGACCAACTTTGACTTTCTGAAGGATGACCCGCAATTTTCCGGCTTTGCGGATGCCGCGATCGCTGCGGAGAGGATTCTGCCCATTGATGCGGCCACCGCTGTGCTGGACTGCCGCCGTGCCATGGAGTTTGCAGTCAAATGGATGTATTCGGTAGACAGCTCCCTCGTCAAGCCGTGGGATGATAAGCTCATCAGCCTGATGAGCACAGAAGAGTTTCACGACATTGTGGACGATGATTTGTGGCGGCGGATGGATTTTATTCGCAAGCGCGGCAATGATGCCGCCCACGGAAGCCGCAGCATCAGCCGGGAACAGGCGGAACTTTGCCTCGAAAACCTGTTTCTGTTCCTTGATTTCGTGGCGTACTGCTATGGAACAAGCTATCAGGAAAAGAAATTTGACGCTTCCCTGCTCACACAACAGCCTGCTGCACCCGTTGCACAGCCTGCCCTGCCGGATGTGGATTTGGATGCACTCATCAAAGAAAACGCTGAACTCAAGGCACAGCTGACCGCCCGCCGCGAAACGCAGCAGCCCACCTATGTACCCAAGCCGCTGGAACTTTCGGAGTACAAGACCCGAAAACTGTATATCGACTCCATGCTCACCGATGCCGGGTGGGTCGAGGGCAAAAACTGGGTCAACGAGGTTCCTCTGCCCGGGATGCCCAACAAGAGCGGCATCGGCTATGCAGATTATGTCCTGTACGGCGATGATGGCCGTGCGCTGGCTGTGATCGAAGCAAAGCGCACCTGTAAGGATGTTGCAGTAGGCCGTCAGCAGGCAAAGCTGTATGCAGATATTCTCGAAAAGCAGTTTGGTCGCCGCCCGGTGGTATTTCTGACCAACGGTTTCGACACCCGAATCGTGGACAATATCTATCCCGAGCGCAAGGTCGCTTCCATTTACTCCAAGCGCGACCTTGAAAAATGGTTCAATCTGCAAGCAATGCGCACCAGCCTTGCCAATGTGGATGTAAACAAAAACATTGCCGGACGGTACTATCAGGAGGGTGCCATCAAGGCTGTCTGCGACAGTTTTGGCCGCAAGAACCGCCGGAAAGCCCTGCTCGTCATGGCAACCGGCTCCGGCAAGACCCGTACCGTCATTGCACTGGTGGATGTATTATTGCAGCATGGCTGGGTCAAAAACGTGCTGTTTTTGGCCGACCGCAACAGCCTTGTGACCCAGGCAAAGCGCAGCTTTGTCAACCTCCTGCCGGAGCTTTCCGTGACGAACCTCTGCGAGGACAAAGACAACTTTACGGCACACTGCGTGTTCTCGACCTATCAGACCATGATGAACTGCATTGATTCCGTTCACGATGCAGAGGGCAAGTTGTTCACCTGTGGTCATTTCGATTTAATTATCTGCGATGAAGCGCACCGCTCCATCTACAATAAATACCGCGACATCTTCCACTATTTTGATGCGCCGCTGGTTGGCCTGACCGCCACACCCAAAGATGAAATCGACAAAAACACCTACGAGATCTTTGACCTCGAAAACGGTGTGCCCACATACGGTTATGAGCTGGCGCAGGCCGTTAAGGATGGATTTCTGGTTGATTTCCTCTCGGTGGAGAGCGAAGTCAAGTTTATGAAGAACGGCATCACCTACGATGAACTTTCGGACGAAGAACGGGAAGCCTACGAAAACACCTTTGAGGATGAAAACGGCAACCTGCCGGCCAGCATTGATGCATCTGCTCTGAACAGCTGGTTGTTCAACAAGGACACCATTCGGCAGGTCTTGAATGTCGTTATGCAGAACGCCTTGAAAATCGACTACGGCAGCAAAATCGGAAAAACGATTATTTTTGCCAAGAGCCACTACCACGCAGAAAAAATTCTTGAAGTGTTCAATCAGGAATATCCGCACCTGAACGGCTATGCCAAGGTGATCGATAATCAGCTCAAGTATGCGCAGAGTGCCATTGACGAATTCTCAGACCCGAAGAAGTTGCCGCAGATTGCCATCTCGGTGGATATGCTGGACACCGGCATCGATGTGCCGGAGGTTCTGAATCTGGTCTTTTTCAAAAAGGTTCTGAGCAAGGCAAAATTCTGGCAGATGATCGGTCGCGGAACCCGCCTGTGTCCGGGGCTTCTGGATGGTGAGGACAAGAAGAAGTTTTACATTTTTGACTTCTGCGGAAATTTTGAATTTTTCCGCATGAACAAAGGAAATGCCACCCCGAATATGATTGCCGTTCAGGGCGCGATTTTCGGCCTGCAGTTTGAAATTGCGTATAAATTGCAGGATATGCAGTTCCAGACCGAAGAACTGAAAGCGTTCCGTACTTCACTGGTGGAGCACATGGTCAGTCAGGTGCAAAAGCTGAACCGTGACAACTTTGCAGTCAAACAGCATTTGAAGTATGTCGAGTTGTACGCAGACAAGAACAGTTACAATGCTCTAACGTATGCAGACACCTTGATTGCCCGGGAGGAACTTGCCCCCTTGATTGAACCGGAGCCGGATGACCCGAAAGCATTGCGTTTTGATGCATTGCTGTATGGCATCGAGTTGGCATATCTTGCCGGGAAGCCGTATAATCGTGGCCGCAGTGAGTTGCTGAAAAAAGCGAAAGCGGTTGCGAGCGTGTCCAATATTCCAGAGATTGATCAAAAACGCGCGTTGCTCGAAAAAATTATCCAGACCGACTATATCAAAACTGCCGATGTGAACGAGTTTGAGCACATCCGAAAGGAACTGCGCAACCTCATCAAATACATTCCCATCGAGCGTGTACGGTACACCACAGATTTCTCGGACGAAATTCTTTCGACAGAATGGAAGGAGGCCGAGCTGGAAAACGATGATCTGAAAAATTACAAGGCAAAAGCTGAGTACTATGTACGGCAGCATCAGGATAATGCAGCCATTGCCAAACTGAAAGGCAACATCCCGCTCACTGCCGAAGATGTCAAAGAACTCGAAAAAATTCTTTGGAGTGAGGTTGGCACAAAAGAGGACTATGAAGCCGAATATGGCACAAAGCCTTTGGGAGAATTCGTGCGGGAAATCGTTGGTCTTGATATGGCTGCGGCGAAAGCTGCATTTTCGCAATATCTGGATGGTGCTAACCTCGACAGCCGACAGATTTACTTTGTTAACCAGATTGTCGAGTACATCGTACATAATGGCATGATGAAAGACCTCTCCGTTTTGCAGGAGCCGCCTTTTACAGATCAGGGAAGCATCGTAGAGGTCTTTACAGATTTGAGTGTATGGCTTGGTATTCGCAAGACCATTGAACAGGTCAACGCCAACGCAATCGCAGCGTAATAGAATATCTTCTAAAACGGTAAAGTGGATTTTATCCGCTTTGCCGTTTTTCTTTTTGTCTAAAATTGTGAAATTTTCAAAACTGTATTCCAAAACGGTCCTGCGGATTCCTATTAGTGTAGGGGCTTTCAAAATCTTTTGTAAAACGGCTTTCCGCTAGTTCTATAAGTGGATAATGAACAAAATCTATATTCTAAAATTAGGCAGTTCAACAAAATTTGAAAATCTGTATGCCAAACACCCTTTTTAGAATGTTATAGGTATAGGAGGTTGTTTGAAAAAGTGAAAATTCCCCAAATTTTCATAAGACCCCGTTTAAAAATACCCCTTTAAGTTTGTATAGGGTGTAGGGACTACTTTCAGAAACGAACCCCTTTGCATTTTGGAAAGTCCACAACTTCTTACAAAACAACATTGTACCTTGACAACAACATGATCGGCTGCAAGCCACTATGCTTTTTCGGAGAAGCGCCGCCACGACAAGAGCGCACCAAGAAGAAGCCATACGCCGGAGGAAATCGGGCAGGAACAGCTTGCGGGCAGACCGACACCGAAGAAGAACCGGGCAAGCTGGCAGAGAGGACTTCGCAAAGTTTTGTCTGTCAGGTTGTTCGGCGCAAGAGTGCAGAGAGGTGCGGGTCGCCTGCGGCGACCTCAAAAGGCCACTGGCCTTTTGAAGCACCGACCGAGCCGACAGGCGAGACCGGCTCTTTGCGCGGGTCAAGGGCGGCAGCCTTGCCCAGTGGATGTGATGCTGTGCGTCATATACTACTGGGTATTATCTGGCGCATAGCAGGCGGCAGATTTGCAGCTTCGCTGCACCGCGTTGCCCCTACCCCGCGCACGGCGCTCTCTGCGTGACCCCAGAAAGGAGAGATGGTCGCTGAAACTGACCCGACACAATGGCCGCGCCGGAAAGCACGGCACTTATAACCCAAAGCACAATGACCGCAGTTTTGAAATTACCAACAGCGAGCATATCGACCCGGAACGTGTCCAGCAAAACATCTATTGGGATTGCTACAACGGCATCCGTTCTGCCTTGCAGCCCAAAGATGTGGATAGTCTGGCTGACACCTTTGAAGAAGTCGAAAAGCTCTACTACAAACTCCATTACACCAACTTTACCGAAAGACAGAATGAGCGCAACGCCAAAATCCGGCACACAGAACGAAACCGCTCCACCGAAGATTTGCTTGTCAGCAAGAAAACCTGCCCTGAAGAAAGCATCTATCAGCTTGGAACATTGGAAAGCCACGCTTCCCCGAAAGAGCTTTTTCAAATCGCCACAGAATTCATGGACAAGTTCCATGAGCGCTTTGGCAAGCACGTTCACATTCTGGATTGGGCGTTACATCTGGATGAGGGAACGCCGCACATCCACGAACGGCATGTGTTCGATTGCGAGAACAAATACGGCGAAACCGCACCCCAGCAAGAAAAGGCGTTGGAAGCACTTGGCTTTGAACTACCAAAGCCGGACAAGCCCCTTGGCCGTTATAACAACCGCAAGATCACATTCGATGCAGCCTGCCGCACGATGCTATTCGAGATTGCCAAACACCATGGTCTGGAACTGGACGAAGTGCCGGAATACGGCGGACGGGCTTATCTGGAAAAGCAGGACTATATCATGGCAAAGCAAAAAGAACAACTTGCTCAACAGGAAAAAGCCGTACAGGAACAGACCGCTCAGCTTGAAAATTTGAAACAAGAGAATGAGAAAGCACATCATCAGCAGGTTCGCCGTACAACCTATCAGTCCCTAGCACTTCTGAGCAACGATAAAAAAATTCAAAAGCAGGAAAAACAGTTAAGTGAACTTTCTCAGAAGATTGAAGATACCGAGAACTTGTTGGATGAGATTTCTGCGGTTGCCTACGACAAAGCTGTGGCTGTTGTTTCAGAAAACGCTGTGAACGATGCTTTGAAAGCAAGCACAGAACAGGTCGATATATATTTGGACTGGCTGAAAGAGCCGGGGCGAACGGCAAGCAAGGAAACATTGGACTACACCACATATCAAATCACAACGCTGCGAAAAAATATTATTGCAGCAGTAAACAGGATTACCGCAAGATTGACAACTGTCCTTATAAAGCCGGAAATCAAAAAACCTGCCATCGAGCAAATCAAAGAAAATACTCGTCCGTCTGTTCTACAAAAGCTGCATCGGCGGCAGGAAGAAATCAATCAGCGTGAGCAGACATACACCAAACCAAAGAAGCGCAGTCATGGCATAGAACTGTAAAGGAGGCCAACTTTCAAGAACAACAATTTATTTGAAATCGTAAAGCTGAATATCACCACCCGGCAGGCCGCAGAAGCCTATGGTTTTCGTCCAAACCGCAGCAGCATGATTTGCTGTCCATTCCATGCAGACCGCAATCCCAGCATGAAAGTGGATTTTCGGTTTCACTGCTTTGGCTGTGGAGCGGATGGCGATGTGATAGACTTCACCGCAAAACTGTTTCAACTTTCTTTGCGGCAGGCGGCTGAAAAGCTGGCTGCAGATTTTGGACTTTCTGCAACAGATAATTTTCAACCACTTCCCTGCAAGCCGGTGGAAAAACCGCTAAGTCCGAAAGAGCAATTCTACAAAATCCTGTGTGGCTATCGTTCTCTACTGGCAAATTGGCGCATGGCCTATGCACCCAAAAATCCAGAAGCATCCCTGCATCCTTGTTTTGTAGCAAGTCTACACTATGCAGACCGTGTGCAATATCTGCTGGATATTCTTTTGCGGGGAAGTCCAAATGAAAAGCAACAACTATTGAACGGAAAGGAAGTGACCGCCCTTGGAAAAGCAATCGAACGATGCAAGGAAACCGAAGATGCAGCATAGTGCACCCGCCCGAAACTGGGTGGGTGACAACGGGAAAATCATTGAACCATTGTTTGCAGACTACTTTTTGAGCCTGCACCCCATGCGCTGCTTTCAAGGCAGACTGTTCACGGTGGATGGCATGGTAGAGGATGAAGCTCCACTGAAGAAGGAAATCTATGAGCAAGTCCGCTATTACGCTACCACCAGCGTAGCACGGCGGATTGAACATATTGTGCAGGCGATTAAGTTGGCCTGTGCATCCGAACCACCGGAGATTCAGACAGACCGCATCCATGTCCGAAACGGCACATACTTTGTGGACGGTCACTTTACCCCTGAAAAAGAATACTGCATGAACCGACTGCCCATCTCCTATGTGCCAGAAGCACCAGCACCGACACGCTGGCTGCAATTTTTGAACGAACTGCTATACGAAGAAGATATTCCGGCCTTACAAGAATACATTGGCTATTGCCTGCTGCCTGTTACCAAAGCGCAGAAAATGCTGCTGATGGTCGGCAAGGGCGGCGAGGGAAAATCCAGAATCGGGCTGATCCTGCGAGAATTGTTCGGCAACAGTATGTACACGGGCAGTCTGCAAAAGGTAGAAACCAACCGCTTTGCTCGTGCAGGCTTGGAGTACAAGCTGCTTCTGGTAGACGATGACATGAAAACCGAGGCCCTGCCGCAGACCAACAACATCAAGACCCTTGTTACACTGGAAGATAAAATCGACATTGAGCGCAAAGGACAGCAGAGTGTGCAGGGTACGCTGTATGTTCGGTTTGCCTGCTTCGGAAACGGCAGTTTACACGCGCTCTATGACAAGTCCAACGGTTTCTATCGCCGCCAACTACTGCTCACCACCAAGGAAAAGCCTCTTGGCCGAGTGGACGATCCTTTCCTCATCGATAAGATGCGGAATGAAAAAGAGGGCATTTTGCTTTGGGCATTGGAGGGGCTGCATCGGCTGATTCAAAACAATTACCAATTTACTATCAGCGAACGCACCGCCGCGAATCTGAAAGAAGCGATGGAGCAGGGCAACAACATTCTGGGCTTTCTCAAATCTGAGGGCTACTTTGAAATTCGGAAGGGGGCCAAGTGCAAATCCACGGATTTCTATAAAGTCTATGAACGCTGGTGTCTGGATAACCTGGAAAAGCCGCTGGCTGCATCCACCTTTATCCACCATCTAAAAGACAATCAGAAAAGTCTGGGCATTGTCTATGATGATAAGTGCATCGGCACAAACCGGGGCTTTCACAATGTAGCCGTTGACCTGTTTTTACCCGTTGATGTTCCAAGTCCGTGGGATTAAAAATAAGAATCAACTTGAAAAAGCCCTGCTCAGCCTGCTCAGCCTGCTCACAGTGTGCAAAAAGTGCAGGATAAGCAGAGTGAGCAGGCAATTTTGAACTTACATCAAAAATAAAACATGGAGGGTTTTGCTTATGGGTTACGCCCGAAAGGACGTTGAAAGAACAAAAATGAACGCGAAAAAGTTTGTCCGCTATCAGGAAGGGGCTGAAAAATACAGTCTTGGTCTGACAAAATTTCAGGAGTTAGCAAAGGAAGCTAAAGCCGTTTATAAAATCGACAAGGTGGCGTTGGTCAACTGTGAGATTTTCGAGCGGTATCTGGAAACCTTCCGCATTGCATAAAAATAGGCCGGAGGAAAATCCCCCGGCCCCAGACCGCCCACAGTGTTGCGCTGCAGAGCAGCTCGTGGGAGAAGTCACCTTTATTCTATGCAAAATTAGAGCTTTTCTTTCCAGTCATCCCGGAAGCCGTAATAATCCATTCGCACAAACGGATATTTTTCCGTCAGAGCAATGACGGCTTCCTTCATTTCCGCAAAGTTCTCAGCAGGCAGAAGCCTTCTCATGACGAGGAAGAACCCAAAGAAATGCGCGTTATCCATCGTGCCATCCTCGCGGCGGATCAGCAACGCCTGTTCTTTCTTGTTGAGGGAAGGTTTTTGCTCAAAGAGACGATTGTAAATGCGACTTCCATGTGCGCAGAGATTGCGGATAATCGTCATGCTGTGCATATACTGCCCCAGAATTTCCGGGCCGCGATTCATGGTAAGCCCGAACTGATGGGCAATTGTTTCTTTGAGCGGACGTTCGGAAATGGAATACAGGAAAGAAATGTCGGAGATTGTCAGCAAATCAACGTAGGCCCAGAGCGGAATCTCTTGGTGCAGGTCGTTGATGAAGTGCTTTAAGTAGGCTTCGTGGGCCAGCCGCTGCCGCTTCTGCTGGTTGGCTTTGTCGACGATTTCCTTATGTTTTGCTTGATTGGAGAAATTTGCGGCATCCAGATAACCCAACGGCCCATACACTTTTGTAAATTCATAGGCATAGATGGACTTTATCTGTACCTCAATGGTTTCGATATGGTGCAGGATGATATGACGGAACTCATGGTCGAAATTGTAAATGTCTTCGATATTTTGGAACGTGGCAGACTTCGCAAAAACATCGTTCTTGCGGAGCGTCAGAGAATAGCCGCTGACACGGTAATAATTGTTCCGCAGCAGAAAATCCTTTGCTTCGGCTTCATCCTCGATGGTAAGGCCGCGTGAACGAAGAATCTCGATTTGTTCGTCTATCGTTTTGAAGTCCTTGTCTGCCATGAAAAATCTCCTTTATAAGCAAAACGCCCCCAAGTGTGCATACGCTATGCGCAGAGGCCTGGGGGAGTTGTTACCATTATAATAGCAAATCAAGGACGAAATGTCAATGAGCAGAGTGTGAACTTTCGATTTTTCGTAAAAATTTTCAAGAAGGGCTTTTTACAGCTTGACTTCCTGTCACACGGAAAGTATACTGGTACTGTGGAGGTATGAGAGCAGCTATGGCAAAGATGGGACGACCAAAATCCGAAAATGCAAAAAAGAAAACCTTGAGCATTCGGGTGGAGGATGCTCTGTATGAACGTATCTGCACTTATGCCGAACAACATCAACTGACTGTAACAGAAGTTGTCTTGCAGGGGCTGGACAAAGTTTTGTCCGACTTTGAATAGTATCAAGCCCTTCTTCTTTCGGGAAGGAGAATTGATATGGCAACGACACGAAAAGACCTGCGGGGGCGTACCCTGCGAAAAGGTGAGATGCAGCGCAGCTCCGATAAGCGATATGCGTATTCTTACACGGACCCGCTGGGGCGGCGCAAATACATCTACGCAAATGACCTTGTGACCCTTCGGGAGAAGGAAGCACGGTTCACCAAAGACCAGATGGACGGTCTGGATATTTACGTTGCAGGCAAAGCAACGGTCAACTTTGTGTTTGACCGCTACATGAGCCTAAAAACGAATCTACGCCAGACCACCCGGAGCAACTATCTTTATATGTATGACCGCTTCATCCGCGATACCTTCGGCAAGAAGAAAATTGCAGAGATTCGGTATTCGGATGTGCTGCAATTCTACAATTACCTGTTGGATAAGCAGGGCTTGCAGACGAACACGCTCGAAAGCGTTCATACGCTGCTACATCCCACCTTTCAGCTGGCGGTTCGGGATGAGATCGTCCGCAAGAATCCCACAGATGGTGTGATGGCAGAAATCAAGAAAAGTTCCGAGCAGACCACTGGTGTGCGTCATGCCCTGACGATTCCGCAGCAGCGGGCGTTCATGGAACATATCGCCAATCACCCGGTCTTCTGCCACTGGTGGCCGTTGTTCACGGTACTGCTGGGAACAGGCTGCCGCATTGGTGAAGCGTTGGGCTTGCGCTGGGATGATTTGGACTATGAGCGGCGCACTATCAGTATCAATCACAGTCTGGTCTATTACCCGGTGGGCGAAAGCCGCAATTCTGTTCTGCACATCTCGAAACCTAAAACGGAAGCAGGCGTTCGGACGATCCCTATGTTTGATACTGTGAAGGATGCCTTTGAAATGCTGCATGAGGAGCAGAAAGAATCCGGCTGGAACGATGTGGAGATTGATGGTATGACAGGCTTCATCTTCTGCAATCGTTTTGGTAACGTCCCGAATCCGCAATCTGTGAACCGCGCCATCAAGCGCATTATTGCAGACTACAACGCAGGCGAGGAAGTAGAAGCAAAGAAGCAGCATCGCGAAGCGGTTCTGCTGCCGGACTTTTCGGCACATCATCTGCGACACACGTTCTGCACAAGGCTTTGCGAAAAAGAGACCAACCTGAAGGTCATCCAATCGGTCATGGGGCATAAGGATATTCAGACCACGATGGACATTTATGCCGAGGCGACCGAGGAGAAAAAACAGGAATCATTTGAGCGTTTGGCTGCTACACTGGATATTTTTTGATAGCAAAAGAGGGCTCTTACTGAGCATTTTGTCTGACAGCAAAATTCTTCCAAGGACAGCAAATTGACAGCAAAACTACGAGAATGACGGCGAATCACGAAGGATTATAAATACCGGGAATGCAAGTAAAAACGCGATTGTGAAGCATCACGAAGCATTGTAAGCTGGTTCTGGAAAGTATCCCCACGATGAAGCCGATTGAGCAGTAAAACGTAAAAATAAAGCGCTGATACGATGAATTTTCGGCAGGAGTTCAAACGGTATCTGCGGTACTACACCACAACTACACCAATTTTGGGGCGTTTTCCCGAAAAGGAGCCTTACAAAGCGGTGTGGTGTAAGAATCGAATAGGCGGATTGGTGTAGTAGGTACACCGAACTCCCAAAACGAAGATACGGCAGCTATGTTGCGAAAAACAACGTAGCTGCCGCTTTTTGTTTCATATAAGGATTTTATGCTACCAATCGGCGTTCCCTGCGGTTAAATCAGCTCGTCGCTGGTGATTATAAAATGCACCTTGATTCAGCATACGCCAAAATTTACGCCAATTTAGCGCAGTTCCTCAAGCAATGCCGTGCATCCTTCCAGTATATCCTGCCATGTGGCTTCAAAATCTCCCGTGAACCATGGGTCTGCCACTTCACGGGGATGATCCGTATGCGCCATCAGCAGCGAGACTTTATGCTGTGGGTCTCCGCCGACAAGCCGCAGGATGTCGCACAGATTACTTTCGTCCATGCCAATCAGATGATCATACCGTGCATAATCCAGCCGGGTCATCTGCCGGGCGGTCTTGCCGTTGCAGTCGATGCCATGTTCTGCCAGCTTCTGCCGTGCAGGAGGATAGACCGGATTTCCGATTTCCCATGCACTGGTGGCGGCTGATGCGATTTCAAATTGCTCGGATAGTCCTGCCTTGGACGTAAGGTCTTTCATCACATACTCCGCCATCGGGCTTCGGCAGATATTTCCGAGACAAACAAATAAGATCCTGGTCATGCCGGGTCGTTCTCCTTTTGGCTCACAAAAGCATAGCCGCCCTGCGTAGTGCGGATAAAGCTGCCGCAGCCGGCCAGCTTCTTTCGCAGATTGGAAACGGTATTTGCCACGACCTTTAAGGTGTCGTCACAGTTTTGTCCCCACACAGCACGGAAAAGCTTTTCTTTTGAGAAGATTTGTCCTTCGTGGGAGGCAAGCATCAGCAGCAAATCGAACTCCAGTCGTGTAAGGGAGACTTTTCTGTCGTTGCACGACACTTCGTGGGTCATTCCGTCCAGTGTAAGCCCCGGAAGAACCAACTTCTCCCATGAATCAATGGATATTTGCTCTGCCTCGATGTGCTCTCGTTCCAGAAGCATCCGGATCTTCTGCTCCAGTTCCGGGTCAGGCTGTCGGGTCTTTATAATGATCATGGCAAACTCCTGCGTGTATTTTACTCTGCGGCGGTATCCATTTCCCGGAGCAGGTTTACCATCTCGATGGCACTGACTGCACAGTCATAGCCTTTATTACCTGCTTTGGTGCCTGCCCGCTCGATGGCCTGTTCGATGTTTTCGGTGGTCAGAACACCAAAGAGGACGGGAACCCCGCTTTCTAGCGAGACCGTGGCAATGCCTTTGGAAACCTCATTGCACACATAGTCGTAATGGCTGGTAGAACCGCGAATTACGGCACCAAGGCAGATTACAGCATCGTACTTTCCGCTTTTTGCCATTTTAGAGGCAACCAGTGGGATCTCAAAAGCACCTGGAACCCATGCAACATGAACATCAGCGTCCTGCACATCGTGCCGGAGCAGGCCATCCATTGCTCCGCTCAGAAGTTTGGACGTGATAAATTCGTTGAAGCGGGCAGCTACGATACCGACCTTGATGTTCTGAGAAACCAGCTTGCCTTCAAATGTTTTCATTTTTAAATACCTCTTTCGTTGTTAATATTCCAGAAGATGTCCCATCCGTGCCTGCTTCGTTTTCAGGTAAAACAGGTCATACGGGGTCGCCGTCATCTGAATGGGTACGCGCTCGGAGATCTCCAGCCCAAACTCGGAGAGCTGATATACTTTGTCCGGGTTATTGGTAAGCAGGCGCAGGCTTTTTACGCCAAGTTCCCGGAGGATCTGTGCGCCGAGATAATACTCCCGTTCATCTCCATGGAACCCCAGAGCGAGATTGGCTTCCAGCGTATCCATGCCCTGCTCCTGAAGTTCATAGGCACGCAGCTTGTTGATCAGACCGATGCCCCGGCCTTCCTGCCGCATATAGAGCAGGATACCCCGGTCTTCTTTTTCGATCTGCGTCATGGCAGCGGCCAGCTGTTGGCCGCAGTCACAACGCAAAGAGCCAAATGTATCTCCTGTCAGGCATTCCGAGTGGACGCGGCACAGAATATCCTTTCCATCGCCAATCTCACCTTTTACCAGTGCAATGTGATGCTCTCCGTTCAGGCGGCTCACAAAACCATAAGCTCTGAAGGTGCCATACTTGGTGGGCAGGTTCACTGCCGTCACCTGATCGACCAGTTTATCGTGACACTTGCGGTACTCCTGTAAATCACGGATGGTGATGAATTTGATCTGGAAACGCTCTGCCAGCTTTGCCAGTTCAGCGGTGCGCATCATCGTGCCATCCTCCCGCATGATCTCGCAGCACAGGCCGCATTCTTTCAGCCCTGCCAGACGGCACAGGTCAACGGTTGCTTCCGTGTGACCGTTGCGCTCCAACACACCGTTCTTTTTTGCCAGAAGGGGGAACATATGGCCCGGTCTGCGGAAATCTTCTGCTTTTGCGTGATCGTCCACACAAGCCATCGCCGTAATGGAACGCTCTGCGGCAGAAATGCCCGTAGAAGTGGAAACGTGGTCGATGGACACCGTAAATGCCGTTTCATGGTTGTCGGTGTTATGTTGCACCATCTGCGGAAATTGCAGCTTCTGGACGAAAGCCTCGGACATCGGCATACAGATCAGACCTTTGCCGTGGGTCGCCATAAAGTTGACGTTTTCGGTGGTGGCAAATTCGGCAGCACAGATGAAGTCCCCCTCGTTTTCACGGTCGGGGTCATCCGTTACCAGAATGATTTTTCCTTGCTTCAGATCTTGCAAAGCTTCGGGAATGGTATTGAAGTTCATCGTAAACTCTCCTTAAAAGCCGCAGCGCAGCAGCATTTCTTTTGTGAGCGTGTTTTGCTTCGGTGTTTCTGATGGAAGCAGCCTCTCGATATATTTTCCAACAACATCGGTTTCCAAATTGACAAAATCCCCTTTGTGCCGTTGGTTCAGGTTCGTCTGACGGACGGTGTGCGGTATCGTGGACACGGAAAAGCCCGTAGGTTCCACCGCAGCCACGGTCAGGCTGATACCGTCTATTGTGATAGAGCCTTTTTCAACGACATAGCGAAGGATCGCAGGATCTGCATGAATGGTGTACCAGATAGCCGTATCGTCTTTTCGGATATTAGCAATGCGTCCGACGCCATCCACATGGCCTGCTACGATGTGTCCGCCAAAACGTCCGTTGGCCGGCATGGCACGTTCCAGATTGACAGCACTTCCAACGGTGAGCTGTGCAAGTGCAGAGCGGTTCAAGGTCTCGTGCATGACATCCGCAGCAAAGCTATCCGGGAAGAGCTGCCTGACGGTCAGACAGATGCCGTTGACGGCGATGCTGTCGCCGATCCTGGTTCCTTCCAGAACCGTTTTTGCACGAACAGTCAGTACGGCGGAATGCTGTCCCCGATTGATGGATTTTATTGTTCCGACTTCTTCCACGATTCCGGTAAACACGGGTACTCTACCTCACTTTCGATCAGGAAATCTTTGCCAAGCTGTTCCAATCGGCTGTTCTTCAGGCGGAATGCAGCATCCGGAAGCGGGACACCTGCACCCTCAATGGGTGCTTTGGCATCCCTTCCTCCGAACAGCTTCGGGGCAATGTAAGCCTGTACCTGCTGCACGATGCCGCTTTCCAGTGCAGACCAGTTCAAGGTTCCGCCGCCTTCCAGCAGAATGCTGTCGATCTGCTCCTGCCCCAGCTGTTCCATCAGTTGCAGAAGATTCACATGACCGCAATGCGCTTCCAGACAAAGGACCCGGCACCCGGCCTGTTGATATGCCGCCTGCTTCTCCGGGTCGCCGCAGCAGGTCGCAAGAATGGTCGGAACCTGTTTGGCGGTCATGACCACCTGTGATTGCAGCGGTGTCCGCAAATGTGTATCACAGATGATCCGGACGGGATCACGGCCACCCTCTATCCGGCAGGTCAGCAGCGGGTCATCTGCTAGGATGGTTCCGACTCCCACCATAATGCCGCGGAATCGGTGTCGCTGCCGTTGAACATGATTCCGGGCAATTTCCCCGGTGATCCATTTGGAAGCGCCTGTGTATGTGGCGATTTTTCCGTCCATCGTCATGGCGTATTTCATGGAAACGAAGGGGCGTTTTGTGGTGATATAGTGGAAGAACACCTTGTTCAGCGCATCGCATTCCTCTTGCAGAACATTTTCGGTCACATCTATGCCGTGTGCGCGCAGGATTGCAATTCCTTTTCCAGCCACCAGCGGATTCGGGTCAGCAGAACCCACGACCACCCGGTGAATGCCCGCGTCCAGAATCGCATCCACGCAGGGCGGCTGCTTTCCGTAATGGCAGCACGGCTCCAATGTCACATACAGGGTCGCTCCCTGCGGATCTTCGGTGCAGGATGCCAGCGCATTGCGCTCCGCATGAGCCTGACCGTATCTCTGGTGCCAGCCCTGTCCGATGATCCTGCCCTCTTTTACGACCACGGCACCCACCATCGGGTTGGGAGATGTCCATCCGCAACCCTTTTTTGCAAGCTGCAAAGCCAGACGCATATACTCTTTGTCGTTCATCGTGTCGCCTCCAAAAGAAAAAGCCCTGAACAAAAACGTTCAGGGCAAGCCGAAAAGACACAAGGGACCCTTGTGCAAAAAAGAAAGCTCCAGAATGCAAACGCATCCCAGAGCAGCCTCCACAAGCGCAGAACCGTGCGGGCTCTGCGCTTGGTATCTTCTTTCATCCAGACTGTACTGTCGGCTTCGGAGTTTCACCGAATCATGCC
>OJQZ01001035.1_pt1 | contig 18248 bp, 17 predicted proteins | sample 1599071 | NCBI WGS metagenome assembly OJQZ01 (sample SAMN03922525, study PRJEB24848) | human gut metagenome | isolation source: stool sample | host: Homo sapiens | place: Germany | collected 2010-05
CCGTCAGGGAATTGTAATTGATGGTGAAGGTTCAAAGGTTATTTGCAAAGACTAAGTGGTTCTTTTTGTTTTGCTGGCGCTTTGCGGGATGGTGTGGTATACTCAGCTCAACAAATCAAACTCTGGAGAATGACTATGCAAAAGATCCGTACTGCCACCTTTGAAGATCTGGCTGCCATTGCCGCCGTGGAGGCGGCCTGCTTTCCGGCTGCGGAGGCGGCCACAAAAGAAGAATTTGCCGGGCGGCTGGCCCATTATGCCGACCACTTCTGGCTGCTGTTCGAGGACGAAAAGCTCGTCTCCTTTGTGGACGGCTTTGTGACCGATACCCCCGACCTGACAGACGAGATGTACGCCGACGCTTCCCTGCACGATGCGCATGGGGCGTGGCAGATGATCTTTGGGGTGAACACCCTGCCCGAATACCGGAAACAGGGCCTGGCCGGGCAGCTGCTCCGCCGGGCCATCGCCGATGCAAAGGCTCAGGGCCGCAGGGGGCTGGTGCTCACCTGCAAGGACAGGCTCGTGCACTATTACGCCGGCTTCGGCTTTGTCAGCGAAGGCGTTTCCGGCTCCACCCACGGCGGCGTGGTGTGGTACCAGATGCGGCTGACCTTCTGAACTTCCTACAAAAAGCAGCGCCCCCGCCTGCCGGAAACACCGGTGAGCGGGGGCGCTTTGCATTTGCTGGGAGGATATGGTCTACCTGCACCACTGGGCAAACTCTGCGTCTGTGCACTTGACGTAGTGGCTGCCCGTAGATCTGACACGACGCGCCCGAGAGGCTCACAGACAAAAAAGGAGCCCGCTGTACGAACACAACGGGCTCCTCTTGGTTCTGATCTTACTTCGCGTACTCGATGGCGCGGCTCTCGCGGATGACGTTGACCTTGATCTGGCCGGGATAATCGAGGGTATCCTCGATCTTCTTGGCGATCTGGCGGGCCAGCAGGATGACCTGATCATCGCTGATGACATCAGGCTTGACCATGATGCGGACTTCACGGCCGGCCTGAACGGCAAAGGCCTGCTCCACGCCCTCAAAGCTGGAAGAGATCTCCTCCAGATTTTCCAGACGCTTGACGTAGCTTTCCACGTTCTCGCGGCGGGCACCCGGGCGGGCGGCGCTGATGGCGTCGGCAGCCTGAATGATGAAGGCCAGCGGGGTCTTGGGCTCCACGTCGCCGTGGTGTGCCTCAATGGCGTGGATGATCTGGGTGTTCTCCTTGTACTTGCGGCAGATGTCCACGCCGATCTGGACGTGGCTGCCCTCGATCTCGTGATCCAGTGCCTTGCCGATATCATGCAGCAGACCGGCGCGGCGTGCCATGGTAACGTTCACACCCATCTCGCCTGCCAGCAGACCGGCCACCCAAGCCACTTCCATGCTGTGGGTCAGGGCGTTCTGGCCAAAGCTGGTGCGGTACTTCAGTCGGCCGATCAGCTTGATCAGGTCGGGGTGCAGGCCGTGGATGCCCAGCTCCATCACCGCACGCTCGCCCTCGCGCTTCATCTGCAGTTCCAGATCGTGGCGGCACTTTTCCACCGTCTCCTCGATGCGGGCGGGGTGGATACGGCCATCGCCGATCAGGCGCTCCAGCGTCATGCGGGCCACCTCGCGGCGGGTCTGGTCGAAGGAGGACAGGGTAATGGCCTCCGGGGTATCATCGATGATCAGATCCACGCCGGTAGCGGTCTCCAGTGCGCGGATATTGCGGCCCTCGCGGCCGATGATGCGGCCCTTCATCTCATCGCTGGGCAGCGGCACCACACTGACGGTGGTCTCGCTGCAATGGTCGGCAGCGCAGCGGCTGACGGCCTGCCCGATGAGGTTGCGGGCGATGTTATCGCAGTTTTCCTTCAGGTCGGTCTCGTAGGCGGCAACGCGCACGGCCTTTTCGTGGGTCAGCTCCTCGTCCACCTTATGCAGCAGCACCTCGCGGGCGTCCTCCTGGCTCAGACCGGCCAGCGTTTCCAGACGCTCCATCTCCTTGGCGCGCAGAGCGTCGATCTCTGCCAGACGCTCCTCGGCCTCGGCAGCGCGCTTTTTCAGCTCTTCTTCCTTCTTTTCCAGCGCTTCGGTCTTGCGGTCCAGCGCTGTTTCCTTCTGGTCGATGCGGTTCTCCTGACGGCTGATCTCCGCACGGCGCTGCTTGATCTCCTTGTCGGCCTCTGCCTTCTGGGCATCGACCTCGGCTTTCAGGCGGAACGCCTCGTCCTTGGCTTCCAGAACAGCTTCTTTTCGTTTTTGGTCAGCGGTCTTGATTGCTTCGTTCACCAGGCGGGTAGCCTCGGCTTCTGCGCTGCCGATCTGTGCCTCGGCGGTCTTTTTACGGTTGTTGTAACCAATAAAATAACCCGCGCCGGCAGCAACAGCAGCAACCACGACCACGATCAACAGAATGATCGGGGACATCGTGTTCACTCTCCTTACAATTAAAGTTCAAAATCAACTAAAATCTGGAGACGCTGCCGTGCAAGGCGTGGGTCAACAATACAAAATCAAGCTCTCAACAACAAAACAGACAACAGCACCGCACAAAAAGGGCATGTTTGCCCCTGCGGCCTGATGCAGCTTTTTTATCTACAAGGTTTTCATATAAAAACGGGCAGATGAAGCCCCATTGAACTTTGGTTGCGGAAGATCCCTGCACGCAGCGTCATGGATTCCATACTACTTCTTATATTACGAAACATTTGGTACAATGTCAAGTAAAGTGAAAGGAATTTTCTAAAAAAACAGCCATTATTCCAGATACATCCGCCGCAGCCGCATCAGGCGGGCGGGGGTCAGGCCGTATTCCGCCTCGAGATAGGCATCGGTGGTGCCGTACTCTTTGCGGATGGTGTCCAACACAAAGGGGGCAGACTCCGGGTGGACACCGGCAATGCCCTGATAGAACTGCTTCTGTTCCGGATGCGCCTCGATCTCCTCGGCATGGGCGGCCCAGATCTTTTCCAGCTCCGGGCGGCGGCAGACATTGGTCCGGACAAAATCCTGACAGATCGTTTCATCGGAAGCGCCCAGCGCCAGCAGGATGAGCATGGCCGCCACGCCGGTGCGGTCTTTCCCGCCGGAGCAGTGGAACAGGATCGGCGTTTCGCCCGCCTCCAGCGCCCGGAACAGCTCCTTGTAGGCCTTATTGCGGAAGAGCATCTGCTCATACATGGCATCGGCGAGGTTATGCTCCACATCCTTCTTGCCCTTGAGCAGCTTTTCAATGTCCCCGGGAGAAAAGGAGATCTCGCTTCCGTCCGGGTGGCAAAGCCCGCAGATGCGCACCAGCCGCGCGCCATCGGGTACATAGTCAGGCTGCTCCGCTGCCTCGGACTCGCTGCGCAGGTCGAGGATGAGCCGCAGACCCAGGCTGTCCAGCAGCTTACGGTCAGCCGCCCCGGTCAGCAGTCCCGTAGGAATGCCGCGGTAGATCTGCCCCCACTTGACATGCTTGCCCTCGTCGGCCTCGTAGCCGCCCAGCTCCCGGAAGTTGTTTCCGCCCGCAAAGGGCAGCTGGGTGCCCGGAGCCGGGTGCTGCGGTGCCGCCTTGGGGGCGGCGCTGGACAGCACCGGGAAGTTGTAGAAGGGCTTTGCCGGGCGGCCCCGCCGGGGCGGCAGGGATGCCGCGCCCCCGATGACCTCCATCAGGTAGCCCCGCAGCAGGTCAAGATAGGCCGAGTTGTGGTCCCGCCGCTGCACCATCGAGACGCAGAGGGGCGGCAGATCTTCCAGCAGCACGTCCCGTACCCGGTCCAGCTCCCGCCGTGCCCCCGGCTCGTAGCGGGTCAGGCAGGTGCAGAGCTGCTCCTGGACCAGATAGTACGCCTGATAGAAGCTGGGGCCGATCTCCGCGTTGGGCGCAAAGCCCTCCCGGGCGCAGGCATCCCACAGGGGGCTGAACAGATCCTGCCGCAGGCTGGGCAGCAGCACCCGCTGGCCCCGCAGGGCCGAAAGCGGCACCCGCTCCTTCTCCCAGAAGGGATGGCCGCGCGGCACCAGCAGGCAGGCCGGGTCGGCCCGCAGGGTGGTGCGGGCCAGCACCGGAGCCGCCGTGCCCAGATCCATCACAAGGCCCGCGTCCAGCTCGCCCTGCTCCACACCATCGGCCACGGCATCGTTTTCCAGCAGGCGGAACCGCATCTCAATGTGGGGGTACTGCTGGCGGAACTTGTCCAGCTGGGTCTCCAGCCCGGGCAGGTAGTCCGGCACCAGCGAGACACTGATGCCGATGCGCACCGGCTGGGCCGACTGGATCTCCGCATGGAGGGCCGCCTGCATCTGCTGGAACTGCTCCACCACCGGGGCCGCATGGCGCTGCAAACTCAGCCCCCGCTCGGTGAGCGAGAGTTTGTGGTGGGCGCTGACGAACAGCGGGCCGCAGAGCTCGGCTTCCAGCGCCGTGATGCTCTGCCGCAGGGCCTGCCGCGACAGAAACAGCCGCTGTGACGCGCGGGTGTAGTTCATTTCTTCGCACAAAACCAGAAAATAGTGCAGCTGGCGGATATCCATGGGTTCCTCCTGAAGGGTGGTGTATCAATAGATTAAGGATACCGCCTTTTTGCCCGCTTGTAAAGGCCGCATGGGCAAAAAGTCCCTCCCGGATTGACACATCCCGCCGCATGGTGTAGACTTCAAACAGCAGAATTTTTCTCCCCGAAGAGAAAAGCTCCATCAAACACACAGAAAGAAGGTATTTTCCATGAAAGTCATCGCTACTGAAAAGGCTCCCGGCGCGATCGGCCCTTACTCCCAGGGCTTCATCGCAGGCGGTTTTGTCTACACCTCCGGCCAGATCCCTGTGAACCCTGCGGACGGCACTGTGCCCGAGGGCATCGCCGCCCAGACCGAGCAGAGCTGCAAGAACGTGGGTGCGATCCTGGAAGCCGCCGGTTCCGGCTACGACAAGGTCATCAAGACCACCTGCTTCCTGGCCGATATCGCCGACTTTGCCGCCTTCAACGAGGTCTACGCAAAGTACTTCACCTCCAAACCCGCCCGCAGCTGCGTTGCTGTCAAGGATCTGCCCAAGGGTGTCCTGTGCGAGATCGAGGCCGTGGCAGAGGCGTAAAATGCAGTTCCGTCATCTCGTGCTTTCCGGGTAGCGGCACGGTTCATCCGTCTCGCCCAGCAGGTAATCCACACTCACCGCGTAAAACCGCGCCAGCGACACCAGCACCTCGGCGGTCAGCTGCTGCATGCCTGTCTCGATATAGCTATATTTGCGCTGGGTAATGCCAATGGCAGCAGCCACCTGCTGCTGGGTATAATCGTGGTCTTCGCGCAAATCTTTCAGTCGATTGTATTTTATCTCCATCCGTCTCGGCCCTCCTGTTGCTAGGATAGCCCAGACGGATTTTGTCTATTGACTTTTAGATAAATATTATCTATAATCAAATTATGCGGTATATTTTATTCTTTTTGATTTACAGTGAGGTGTAACATCATGCAACGAAGAACCTTTTTGCAGCTTTCACCCGCGGTTTTCGCACTTCCGATTTCTTTGAGTTTGTCGGCTTGTAGTGGTTCTAAGACAGCCTCCCGTCCGGCATCCAGTACGGCAGCACCAATTTCTTCTACTGCGGATACTGATAGCATCACAGATGACGTTGATGAAATATACACTGAACTTGGATTGACATTAGAAGAAGCCAAAGCGTCCTCAGATAAAGTCTTTATTCTCCGCAATGGATTGTTTTATTCGCTTTCAAAACCTCTTTTTTGTCGTCCTATCTCCAGAAAAGGTGAAAAATCTTATGCCGTTACATATGATGAGGAAGCCTATCAGGGGACGCTATCCGTGGATTCTCCTGAAACGAACAATGCTACTCTTTTTGATGGCGATCAATTAGTCTATGTTTCTTCTGATTCGCTTCCTGACTCCATTCAGTTTGCCCCTCTTACAAGCACCGGCTATACACTGCCTCTTGTATTTCACGGTAACCCAAAATGTGGCACGTTCAATAATATTTCCACTGTTACGCATACATTCTCCTATTATGAACCTACCTATCAGGCTCCAGAATCCTATATGGAGCATACGTTGTTTAAGTCTGATGATTTTCTAATCAATGGATTGACGCTGGCTGAATATACCGCTGCAAACTCGATGATTACTATTGATTATGACGATTCTAGTTCTGTGGATCCAGAGGCCATTTATATTGTCGATTTGACAGACTATGTTACTCTTAAAGATAACAGTTTCATACTACAAGAAAAAAATGACCACAATGTGGTCACCATTTCCTTTTATACTGGGACAGATTACCATGAAATTACGCTTGAAGCAACCTGCGTGTTTTTTACATTTGACCCCAGTTCTGCGATTACCTGCAACATCCAGAAAACCAAAGACGGTTACGCAGTAATCGACACCAGCTCCCTTTCGCATTTTGAAAATTATGTGGTTGCATACGGTCCGAACTGTGCACCTTTTTCTATTCTCACACGGGAAAACTAACCGCATCCTCTTTACATCCTCTCGAAATTGTGCCATAATTTACTGTATTAAAGGGAAAGCCGTTCCGGTGCCGCAACTCGGCGGCGGAGAACGGAAAGAGAGGGGTAAACTGTTATGAGCAAAACGATGATCCCGCAGAACTACACGCCCGCGCTGAACCTGTACGACACCCAGCGTGCCATCGGCACCGTGAAGCGGCTGTTCGCCGACACCCTGTGTGCCACACTGAACCTCTACCGCGTGTCGGCTCCGCTGTTTCTGGAGGCTTCCACCGGCCTGAACGACGACCTGAACGGCGTGGAACGCAAGGTCACCTTTGACATCCGGGACAGCGGCATTGAGGCACAGGTGGTGCAGTCGCTGGCAAAGTGGAAGCGTAAGGCCCTGAAGGACTACGGCTTCCGCGTGGGCAAGGGCCTGTACTGCGACATGAACGCCATCCGCCGGGACGAGGAGCTGGACAACCTCCACTCGGTCTATGTAGATCAGTGGGACTGGGAAAAGATCATCACGGTGGAGGACCGCAACGAGACCTACCTGAAAAACGTGGTGCGCTGCATCGTGTCTGCGGTGTGCGCCACCGAGATGAACCTGCACGCCATGTTCCCCCAGCTGCAGGATCTGCCCCTTCACACCCCCAACGTGACCTTTATCACCACCCAGGAGCTGGAGGACAAGTACCCTGACCTGACCCCGAAGGAGCGTGAGAACGCCTTTGTAAAGGAGAACGGCACCACCTTCCTGATGAAGATCGGTGCTCCCCTGAAGAGCGGCAAGCCCCACGATGGCCGCGCCCCCGACTACGACGACTGGGACCTGAACGGCGACCTGCTGTTCTGGAACGAGCCCCTGCAGTGCAGCTACGAGTTGAGCAGCATGGGCATCCGTGTCAGCCCCGAGAGCATGGACCGGCAGCTGACCATGGCAGGCTGTGACGACCGCCGCACCCTGCCTTTCCACAAGGCAGTGCTGAGCGGCGAGCTGCCCTACACCATCGGCGGCGGCATCGGCCAGAGCCGTCTGTGCATGCTGCTGCTGGGCAGTGCCCACATCGGCGAGGTACAGGCAAGCGTCTGGGACGAAGCCACCCGCACGGCCTGCGCAAAGGCTGGGATCCCCCTGCTGTAAGCAAAACACGAGAAAAGGCTCTCTGCCAAAACCGGCAGAGAGCCTTTTTTGCATCTCAGCTTCTGAAAAGCAAGCCCACATTTCTCTTTTTGCGGCGATTCCCGCCCAGCCGCCAGACAAGCCAGGCATAGAGCAGGTTCATGGCCAGGATGGCCGCACACCACAGCACCGTCTGCCGGGTGGTCTGCTGATAGACCAGCAGGAACGGGTAAGGCCCGGTGATGAGCCGCTGGTAATTGGCCCAGAGGGCCACAGAGCCATAGAGCATCGTGGGGACCAGCGCCAGCGGAACGCACCGCGCAGGCAGCTTTGGCTCCCGTTCCAGCAGGACAAAGGAGACAAAGGCACACAGCGGGTTGAGCAGGTGGTGGTAGAGCATGGAGCTCTCGGTCAGCAGAAACACCACGCCGCCCTGGTCGGCACAGTAGGGCCCCAGCACGAACACCACGGTCAGGAAGGTCATGGTCAGGCAGCAGGTGGCAATGTACTTGAGCGTCTTGACCCAGCGGGGCAGCTGCCGCCCCGTGAACAGGCAGATCACCTGACACACCGCCACCAGCAGGCAGACAAAGAACGCAAAGACATTGGAGTTCTCGGTGTAAAAGGTGAAGGTCTGGCTGCCCACCGCTTCCCAGGTCATCCGGATGGCCACCGGCTCCCACCGCACGATGCAGAGGTTCAGGAAAATGGAACAGAGAATGGCGATCTTCTTGATCATTTTGCGGTATTGATGAAGCTGCGGTTGTCCCACAGGTACTTGATGCCGGAGATGGCAGTGGCAATGGCCACCAGCCAGCACAGCCAGTAAGAGAGGAACACGCAGTCAGCGCCTATCATAACGGAATTGCCCCAGGTCAATGCGGTGCCGAAGTAGTAGAAGATGATGGTCAGCATCTGCAGCACAGTCTTGACCTTGCCCCACATGTTGGCGGCGATGACCTTGCCGTCCTTGGCACTGGCGGCCACCATCCGCAGACCGGACACGGCAAACTCACGGGCCAGGATGATGCAGAGCACCACCGGGCTGCACACGCCGTCCCGCAGCATGTAGATGAAGGCCACGGTGGTCAGCAGCTTGTCGGCCAGCGGGTCGGCAAACTTGCCAAAGTCGGTGACCATGTTCCACTTGCGGGCCAGATGGCCGTCCAGAAAATCGGTAAAGCTGGCCGCGGCAAAGATGATGCCTGCCACCAGATACCAGGTGGGGTTGAAATCTTCCGTGCCGATCTGGGTCAGGGAAACGAAGACCATGAACACCGGCACCAGAATGATGCGGGTCAGGGTGAGCTTATTGGGCAGATTCATATAGATTCCTCCAATTTGTTATTTTGCAACCGTACCGTACAGATCGTAAAGGTCGCTGTCCTCCACCAGCACATCATAGAACTGGCCGGGATAGAGCGGCTCCTCGCTGGAAACGCAGACATTGCCGTCCACCTCGGGGGCATCGCCGGTGGTGCGGCAGAGGTACAGGCCGCTCTCCTCGTCGATGCCGTCACAGAGCACACGGACGGTCTGGCCCACCTTCTCGGCCTGTTTCTGGGCCATGATGCCGGTCTGGATCTGCATCACCAGCTCTGCGCGCCGGTCCTTGGTCTCCTGATCGATCTGGCCGTCCATCTTTGCGGCCACGGTGTTTTCCTCGGCAGAATAGGCAAAGCAGCCCAGACGGTCAAATCTGACCTCCTTGACGAAGTTGCACAGGTCCTCGAACTGCTCCTCGGTCTCGCCAGGGAAGCCTGCGATCAGGGTGGTGCGCAGGGTGATGCCGGGGATCTCCCGGCGCAGCTTGCCGATGACCTCCAGCAGCTCCGCACGGGTGGAGCGGCGGTTCATATTCTTGAGGATGGTATCGTTGCAGTGCTGGATGGGCAGGTCGAGGTAGGGCACCACCTTCTCGTTGCGCTTCATGGCGGCGATGAATTCATCGGTGATGCGCTCCGGGTAGGCGTACATGATGCGGATCCATTCCAGCCCCGGCACCTTGTTCAGCTTGTCCAGCAGCTCACAGATGCTGCCGGGCTTGCCCCAGTCCTCGCCATAGGCGGTGGGGTCCTGGGCCACCACGATCAGCTCCTTCACGCCCTCACCGGCCAGCCAGCGGGCCTCGGCCACGCAGTCGGCCAGATCGCGGCTGTGCAGCGGGCCGCGGATGCCGGGAATGGCGCAGTAGTGGCAGCGGTTGTTGCAGCCCTCTGCAATCTTTAAGTACGCATAGTGGGCAGGCGTGCCGATGACACGCTTGCCGCCCAGCGGGAAGTCCTTTTTGGCACCGTAGCTTTCCAGATGGTTCTCACCGTGGAACAGGCGGGCCACGATGGTGTCAATGGCCTTGTTGGAGGCACAGCCCACCACCGCATCCACCTCGGGGATCTCCTCCTCGATCTGGCTGCGGTAACGCTCGGCCAGGCAGCCGGTGACGATGACCTTCAGCTCCGGGTTTTGCTGCTTGTAGGCGCAGGCCTCCAGAATGTTCTCAATGGCCTCGGTCTTGGCGCTCTCGATAAAGCCGCAGGTGTTGACCAGAATAACATCGGCTTCACCCAGGTCGGCCACCGTCTCGTGACCGGCCGAAAGCAGGATGTGCACCATCACGTCCAGATCGACCTGGTTCTTGGGGCAGCCAAGGGAAATACATGCAATTTTCATAAAAAGGGATACTCTCTTTCCTGTTTGTCAAATCTCCGTTGTATAACCTCTCCGTCATTGCTTCGCAATGCCACCTCTCCTAGTAGGAGAGGCCTTGGCAGTAAGGGAGAAGTTTCCCGTTTTGCCAAGGGCTCCCCTACTAGGGGAGCTGTCGAGCGGATGCGAGACTGAGAGGTTGTACCAAGGATCACTTATTCCTCTTCGATTCGCCGAATGGCTTCCTTAATGACAGAATACGAAAATCCCCGCCGCTGCAGGGCCGCAATGACCAGATCCCTGCGGCCCGCTTCCAGCTTTTTGCGGTAATGCCCTTCCACCAGAGCGGCGGCGGCTTCCAGCTCCGGGTCCTCGCCGGAAACATCGGGGGTGTAAACAGCATCCAGCGCCTGCTGGATCTCGCCTGCGGCCAGGCCCTTCTGCCGCAGATTCTGGGCAGCGGCGCGGCGGCTCTTTTTTGCCGCCAGCAGGGCGTGGGCACGGGTCTCGGCATAGCGGGCATCGTTGATATACTCCCGCTGCACCATCTCTGCCACCACGGCGGCACTGGTCTGCTGGGTATAGCGGCGGTTCAGCCGCTCATACAGCTGGCCCGAAGAAAGCTCCTGCCCGGCCAGCAGCTCCATGGCCCGGGTGCGGGCCTTGGCGGCATCGGTGGATTTTTCCTCTTCGGCCAGCGGGCGGCGGCCACGGCTGTAAAAGGCCATTTACTCTTCCACCATGATATCCAGCTCACTCTCGCTGCTGCGGGCGGGAGCCTTGACCACCGGCTCCTTTGCTGTGGCAGGAGCTGCCGGTTCCCCCTCTGCAGGGGCGGCGGCAGCCTTGCCCCCCGGGCGGCGGGTGGCATAGAGCTTGTCGGCATTGGCGCGCACCTGACCCTCGATATCGTTGGCGATCTCGGGGTTATCGCGCAGGAACTGCTTGGCATTGTCGCGGCCCTGACCCAGGCGGATATCACCGTAGTTGAACCATGCACCGCTCTTCTGAACGATGCCCAGCTTGACACCCAGATCGATGAGCTCACTCATCTTGGAGATGCCCTCGCCGAACATGATGTCGAACTCAGCCTCACGGAACGGAGGAGCCACCTTGTTCTTGACGATTTTTGCGCGGGTATGGTTGCCGATGAACTGGCCGGAAGAATCCTTCAGGCCCTCCACGCGGCGGATATCGATGCGGACAGAGGAATAATACTTCAGGGCGCGGCCGCCGGTGGTGACCTCGGGGTTGCCGTAGACCACGCCGACCTTTTCACGCAGCTGGTTGATGAAGATGCAGACGGTGTTGGTCTTGCCGATGACGCTGGTCAGCTTGCGCATGGCCTGGCTCATCAGGCGGGCCTGCAGGCCCACATGGCTGTCGCCCATCTCGCCCTCGATCTCGGCGCGGGGCACCATGGCGGCTACCGAGTCCACTACGATGGCATCAATGGCACCGGAGCGCACCAGCGCTTCGCAGATCTCCATGGCCTGCTCGCCGGTATCCGGCTGGCTGACCAGCAGGTTGTTGATGTCCACGCCCAGCGCCTCGGCATAGGTGGGGTCCAGTGCGTGCTCAACGTCGATAAAGGCCACCTCGCCGCCCTTCTTCTGTGCTTCGGCAAGGATGTGCAGTGCCAGCGTGGTCTTACCGCTGGATTCCGGGCCGTACACCTCGATGATGCGGCCGCGCGGCACACCACCCACGCCCAGCGCCAGATCCAGCCCCAGACTGCCAGTGGAAATGGCATCCACCTGCATGGAGGCGTTGTCGCCCAGCTTCATGACGGCACCCTTGCCGAACTGCTTTTCGATCTGCGCCAGCGCCGTAGCCAGCGCATCCTTCTTGGCTTCCGGCTCGGTCTTCTGGGTGGCCGGTGCAACGTTGTTGTTCTGATTTTTTGCCATAGCCTGCTGCTCCTTTTATCCTTTGGGCCCGCAGAGGGCGGGCTGTCCTTCGCTTTCCTTCTTAGTATAACACAAAATCAAAATATTACAACAAGAAGTTGTTTGTTTTTTCCAATTTATTTTGGGCGGCGGGCAGTCACGCAGCGGTCGTTGCCGCCAAAGTCCTGGATGCAGCGGATCTCTGCCCAGCCGTTCTCTGCCAGCAGGGCGGTTACGGCTTCCCGCTGCTGCCAGCCGATCTCCAATACCAGCGCCCCGCCGGGGCACAGCGCGTTTTTGTAGTGCTGCGCCAGCGCACGGTAGAACACAAGGCCGTCCTCCCCGGCTTCCAGCGCCATGGCAGGCTCCTGCGCCACCTCGGGCTGCAGCTGTTCCATCTCGGCGGCGGTCAGGTACGGCGGGTTGGAGACGATGAGCTCCAGCTGCCCCTCCGGCAGGGTTTCCCAGTAGGTGAACAGGTCGCCCTGCACCGGCTGCACCGCGTAGGCAGGCTTTTTGCTTGCCCGCAATGCGTTCAGCGCCGGGCCCCAGTCAAAAGCCGGGACATCTGCCTGCTCAAGGGCAGAGGGCTCCAGCACATTCTCGGTCTGTCTGCCCTGTCCGGTCAGGGCGCAGCGGGCATTCTTTTCCAGATAGGCAAAGGCCGCAGGGCTTTTTTCCACGCAGGTCACCTGCGCGGCGGGGCAAAAGCGCTTGACCCCCAACCCCAGACAGCCTGTTCCGGCGCAGAGGTCCAGCACCCGGGGCGCTGCGATGCCCGCAAGGGTCTCGGCGGCGGCCTGTGCCACCACCTCGGTGTCTGCCCTGGGGCAGAGCACCCCGGGGCCTACCGCCAGCTCAAAATCCAAAAAGCTCCAGCTGCCGCAGAGATATTGCAGCGGCTCCCGCGCGGCGCGGCGGGTGCAGAGCACTTCCAGCGCCGCCGCCTGCTCTGCGGTCAGCGGACGGTCGGAAAGCCGCACGTCCCGCCCGGTCGCCAGCCGGAACAGCTCCCGCGCGTCAAAGTCTGCGTCCGGGCAGCCTGCGGCGGTCAGCCGCTGCTCCACCTCCCGCACCGCTGCGCGGGGGAGCATTGCTTCGCTTACCATTTGCCCTCCTCCGGGTTTTCAGGCAGCACGGGGGTGATGGCTGCAATGGCCACCTCGATCATACTGTCGTCCGGCTCAAAGACGGTGAGGTGCTGTACCCAGATGCCCGGCTGCCGGATAATGCGGGTAGCGATGTTATCCGACCGGCCGCACCACTTGAGCAGCTCGTAGCTGATGCCCATGACCAGCGGCAGGAGCAGCAGCTTGAACACCACCCGCAGGCTGGTGCTGGACCAGGGCAGCACGCTGTACAGGAACACGCTGACGATGACCACCAGGATCAAAAAGCTGGTGCCGCACCGGGGGTGGAAGCGGGTATATTTGCGGACATTCTCCACCGTGAGGGGGTCTCCGGCCTCGTAGCAGGCAATGGTCTTGTGCTCGGCCCCGTGGTACTCGAACACCCGGTGGATCTCCTTCATCCGGGAGATGGCGGCCATGTAGGTCAGGAAGATGGCGACCTTGAGCACCGCTTCCAGCACCACCTTGACCCAGCGGCCCAGCGGCACCAGATGGTTCAGGCCGCCCACCAGCACCGTGGGCAGAACGGTGAAGAGTAGGATGGCAAACAGCCCGCCGATCACGGCAGCTGCCGCCAGCATGATATCTTCGGCCTTTTTGCCCAGATGGTCGCCCACCCATTTTTCAAAGGCGGTCTCCTCTTCGGCGGGGTCGTAGTCATCCCCCATGCTCACCTGTGCCGAGTACATCATGTACTTGTATCCCATGATTAGGCTTTCGATCATCGAGATGGCTCCCCGCACCAGCGGGATCTTTGTCCACACGCCGTGGGTGGGAGTGGGCTCGACCTTGGTCTCAATGGTTCCATCGGGCTTGCGGACAGCACAGCAGATGTTTTTCGGGCCCCGCATCATAATGCCCTCCATCAGGGCCTGCCCGCCCACACTCGTCTTGAAGCGTTCCTTGTTCGGTTGATTCATTGGCTCTCCTATGGGGCGCTGCGGCCCCTCTCTATCGTAAAAACTGCCCCTCTATCTTACCAGATAAATATGGACAATCTCTTATCGTTTGTAGATCGGCAGGCCCAGGGTGACCACTGTGCCCCGGCCCAGCGTGCTCTTGAGGTCCATGGTGCCGTCCAGTGCGGTCATAATGGAATCCACCAGCGCAAGGCCGATGCCGCTGCCCCGCACCGAGTTGCTGCCCTTGTAAAACTTGGTCTTGACGTTTTCCAGATCCTCCGGCGGGATGCCGCGGCCCTGATCGATGATCTCGATGAAGGCTTTGTACTCGCCCTGCCAGATCTTGACCGTGATGCGTCCGCCGGGGGCCGAATACTTGATGGCATTGTCCAGAATGTTGATGAACACCTGCCGCAGGCGGTCGGGGTCGGCGTAGACCGGGATCATCTCCTCCGGCTCCGCATAGGCCAGCAGAAGCCCCTCCCGCTGGATGCGCGCTTCACAGAAAAGGACAGCGTCCGTCAGCTCGGCCACAAGGTCCAGGGGGCGGCACTCCATTTTCAGGCGGCCATTCTGCAGGCGGCTGAAATCCAGCAGCTCCTCCACCATGTTGTACAGGCGGACGGTCTCGTTGTTGATGATCTCCAGCCCCTTGCGGTAGTTCTCATCGGTGGGGTCATCCAGGGTGCGCAGGGTCTCCACCCAGCCCCGGATGGAGGTGAGCGGAGTGCGCAGCTCATGGGAGACCGAGCTGATGAATTCGTTCTTCATCTTCTCCGTCTCCTCCAGCCCCTCGGCCATCTGATTGATGGTGCCGCGCAGGCGGTCCACCTCGTCCCGCTCGTCACCGGTCACAGGCAGGCGAACATCCAGTTCTCCCCGGGCGATGCTGGCGGCGATCCGCTCCACCTGCCCCAGCGGCACCACGATGCCCCGCACAAAGTACAGGCCGGAGGCCACTGTAAAGCCCAGAATGGCCGCCACCACGACCAGACTGACGATGAAAACGCTCTTCAGCTGCGCCTGCACCAGCGTCAGGCTGGTGACAAGGCGCATGGCAGCCACGTCCTCGGCCGCATAGGGCACCAGACTGCACACAGCCATGACCGTTTCCCCGCTGGCGGTGCGGTAGATGGCCACACCCACGCCGTCCGGTGCATCCTGCGCCTTGTTAAAATCGTCCTGCACCACGATGCCGTCCGCACCTGTGCCGCTGGAGGAGGCGATCACGCCGCCGTAACCGTCCAGCAGCATGAACTCATATTTGTCTTTATCCGCAAACTGCTCCACCATCCGGCGCAGGGCCACACTGCGGTTGGCCGCAGTCTTCTGGGCCGTGTCGCCGGTGTACATTTTCAGCTGACCGTTGATGGAGGAAAAACGCCGCATCATGGTCTGCTGGACGCTGTTGTAGTAGCTGCGGCCGAAGTTGTACACGAACATGCTTTCCACCAACAGCACCAGCAGCACCGTCAGGAACAGGCTTCCCCGCAGCCAGCGGCGGGTAATACCACTGCGCATTGCTTTTCCTCCTTTCTATCAGTAATCCTGGCTCTCCTATTGGGAGAGCTGTCGAGCACAGCGCAACTGAGCGGTTTTTCTTTACTCCTCCCACCGGTAGCCGTAGCCCCACACTGTCATAATGTGGGTGGGGTGGCTGGGCTCATCTTCCACCTTCATCCGCAGGCGGCGGATGTTCACATCCACGATCTTCACATCGCCGAAGTAGTTCTCGCCCCACACGCCCTTCAGAATCTTTTCCCGCACCAGCGCGATGCCGGGGTTGTGGAAGAACAGCTCCATGATCTGGAACTCCACCTGGGTCAGCTCGATCTGCCGCCCAGCCTTGAGGAGAACACGACGGTTCTCATCCAGCACAAATTCCCCACTGACCAGCGTGGTGGGGGCATTTTCGTCTGCAGCGGAGCCGCCGCCCGAGCGGCCCACCCGGCGGCAGAGGGCCTCCACACGGGCCAGCAGCTCACTGACACTGAAGGGCTTGGTCATATAGTCATCCGCGCCGATGGACAGGCCGCGGATCTTGTCCTGCTCCTGCCCCTTGGCACTCAGGATGATGATGCCGATCTTCTGGTCGGTGCGGCGGATGGTCTCGCAGAGCGAGAACCCATTCATGCCGGGCAGCATCACATCCAGAATGGCAGCATCACAGCCGGGCTTCTGCTCCAGCAGAGGCAGGGCGGCTTCGGCGCTGTCGGCCTCCACCGCCTCCATCCCCGCCAGCCGCAGGTTCAGCGCGATCATCTCGCGGATGCTGGCTTCATCCTCTACCACAAGTACCTTGACCATCTAAGACCTCCATATTTTTCTGCCTTCTCCCTCTGCCCAAGAGCACACGGAGAAGCATTTCACCTCAGAACACCCAGCCTGCATCCGGTAAACTTCTGCAAAACTGAGCGGCATCATCAATTCAACCGGTACAGCGACCGGGACAGTCGATAGCTCTGATCCTTCAGCACCACGTCCGGCCCGAACTTGGCCTGCATCTGGCGGGATGCCACCACGCCCAGGCGGGTCCAGCCCGCCGCGCTCTCGCTGGAAGGAACCAGGCGCATGGTCAGCACCAGCTTGCCCTCGTCCACGGTGCGCAGCTCCACGGCCTCCTCTCCCTCAGTGCTGTCGGTGAGCATCAGGTTGCCCTCCCACTCGGCAGGCAGCTCAATGTAGCAGCTGCTCTCCTCGTCCAACAGGCCGAAGCTCTTTTCCGGCTCCGGGCTGGTATAGTCCATCCAGACGATAAAATCCATCCGTCGGCTCTGGCTCAGATTCAGCAGGCCCGCTTCGTCAGGCTGGGTGGGGATCTCCACGATGCCGTCGCCGTCCAGATCCCGGCTGACCAGCGTGGAGACATTGCGCAGGGACGCATTGTACAGCTCACTGGTGCTGATCTGCTCGGCGGGCAGCATCTGCTGGCTTTCCTCATCAAAATAGAGCAGCACCGTGGCCAGATTGTTGCCCGAAAGGCCGGTCCAGCCGTCCAGCACCAGATAGCGCTTGCCGTCCGCTCCCAGGCCCGCCGCCACAGCGGCGCAGCCCGAGAACTTATCTGCCGAAAGGCCCATGACAGCCACCTGCTGGAACATCCCGTCCCGGTCAACGGTCAGCAGCTCGATCTGCACCCCGCCGTCCTCCAGCGTGGACATCAGGATCAGATCCTCGTTGCCGCCGCCGGTGATATCCTCCACCAGATACTGCTCATAGGACTGTTCCAGAATGGCATTGACCGTGCCGTTCTCGTAGGAGTACACCGCCAGATAGCTGTCCCCCTGCGCGGCGAGGTACCCCACCACCAGCTGGGTGGCGGCACCATCCTGCAGCTGTGCCAGCCGGACATTGTCCACTGTGTCCGCCAGACCCTCGATGCTCTGGCGGACCTGCCACACGCCTGCGGCATCCTTCTGCAAAAATGCAATGCAGACGTTGGAGCTCTGGGCCGTGGTGTAAAGAACAGCGGCATCCTGCTGGCCGTCACCATCCAGATCCTGCAAAAGGAACGGCGAGAGCAGCTCCCCCTGCATCGGGTATTTCAGCTGGGCGCTCTCCCCCAGCCATTCGTTCAGGGCATTTTGCAGTGCACCGTAGTCGCCCGGAAGGCGCGGGGCACGCAGCAGCTCCTCCACCTGCACATTTTCCGACATCGGGAGGCCGCACGCCGAGAGCAGGCCCATCATGCAGCCTGCACTCAGCACCAGAAACCGTCGTCTTTTCAACCGCCGCCCCTCCCTTCTGTGGAAAATTCGCAAAGTCGTGCAGAAATACAGTATAATTATAGCATTCTTGCCCCGCCATCACAAGCCCCAGCTGCTAACGCCCAACCGGGCAGCGGGGCATTCCCACGCAAGTGAAACGGGCCATTCCATCGCCCGCCCTACTGCCTGCGGCAGCAGGGTCCCACCCCAGCGGACACTTGCTTTGGGAACACCCCGCTGCCCGGCCCACACGATGCAAAAAAGGCCCTTTCCCCGAAGGGAAAGAGCCTTTGTTACACTGTTTGAACAGTCAGAGTCGATCAGACGAGCTCCAGAACTGCCATCTCAGCAGCGTCGCCGCGGCGAGCGCCGATCTTGATGATGCGGGTGTAGCCGCCGTTGCGGTCAG
>OJQZ01001053.1_pt1 | contig 17769 bp, 13 predicted proteins | sample 1599071 | NCBI WGS metagenome assembly OJQZ01 (sample SAMN03922525, study PRJEB24848) | human gut metagenome | isolation source: stool sample | host: Homo sapiens | place: Germany | collected 2010-05
GCCTTAAAGCATTATAATATTTTAATAAGGAATTTCAAATATTTATAAACTTATATATCATTTCTTATAATATCATCAAGTGTTTCCCTTTTAACAATAATTCTCGAATCCCCGTTATTAACCATAACAACCGCCGGCTTTTGAATTCTGTTATAATTTGAGGCCATGGAATAATTATAGGCTCCTGTTGCGCATACGGCAATAATATCCCCCGGTTCAGCTTTCTGGAGCGGCATTCCCTCTCCGATTAAATCGCCGCTTTCACAGCACTTTCCTGCAAGCGTCACTATCGTATCCTTAGTCTCAGAGGCTTTATTGGCAACAATCGCCTCATATTCTGACTGATAGAGGGCATATCTTGGATTATCAGTCATGCCTCCGTCAATTGAAACATAAGTTCTGACATTGGGAATATCCTTCACTCCTCCGCATGTATAGAGCGTAATACCTGCCGGACCTGACATCGAACGCCCCGGTTCAATAATTATAAAAGGCAGCTTTATTCCGAGCTTCTTGCAGCTATCTTTAACGACTTCAGATACTTTCTCCATATAAGATTCGTATGGAACAGGATCATTTTCCTCAGTATATTTTATTCCAAATCCGCCGCCGAGATTCAATTCAATAATCTCATGTCCGGTTTCATTTTTTATATCGGATATGAACGTAAGCATAACCTTAGCGGCTTCTGTAAAGGGATCAATATCAAATATCTGAGAGCCTATATGACAGTGCAAACCTTTTAAATTTATATTTTCACAGGAAAGAGCCTTTTTAACAGCTTCCATAGCCTCTCCGGTTTCCAGAGCAAAACCGAATTTACTGTCAATCTGACCTGTTCTGATAAAATCATGGGTGTGAGCGTCTATGCCTGGCTTTATTCTGAACATTATACCAGCTTTGACACGCTTTTTTTCTGCAATTTTATCAAGTCTCTCCAGCTCATAAACATTATCTACAATAATCCTGCCTACCTTCATTTCAACGGCATATTCAAGCTCTTCATCAGTTTTATTATTTCCATGGAAACAAATTTTTTCACAATCGGCGCCGGATTTGACCGCCGTATAAAGCTCGCCGATCGACACAACGTCCAAGCCTATTCCCTCTTCCTTCATGATTCTGCACATTTCAAGACAACAAAACGCCTTACTTGCATAGCAGACAAGTCCTCCGCCGCCGTAAAATTTATCAATGCTTTCCTTAAAGCTCTTACAGTGTTTTCTTATAAGAGCCTCGTCCATAACATAAAGAGGAGTGCCGTAACGCTCCGCAAGCTCTACGGTATCCGCTCCGCCTGCCGTAAGATGTCCTTTTTCATTCACACTGAGATTTTCGGATACAAACATTAAAAACATTCCTTTCTTTTTACTGCATAGGGGTATCTTCGTCCTCCCCGGAAATTTCCTCAATTATATTTCTTACTTCATCGACTCCTTCAAAGGTCTGCGAAGAAAACGGAATAATATGAATATCTTCAAAATACGGAATCTCCGTTTCAAATGATTTCATACGTTCAAGTCTCCGAGTCTTTTTAAGCTTGTCCGCCTTAGTAAGTATAATAACAAACGGAAGTCCCGAGTCAACAAGATAATTAATCATATGCAGATCGTCGGCCGACGGAGCATGGCGCATATCAATCAGAAGAAAAACCAGTCTTATATCCCTATCAGAATTCAGATAGCCCTCAATAAGGTCGGCCCAGCGATTCTTTTCCGACTTTGCAACCTTTGCATAACCGTATCCGGGAAGATCAACAAAATATACGTTTTCCAGTCCATAAAAGTTTATAGTGGCGGTCTTTCCCGGCACAGAGCTAACTCTTGCAAGGTTTTTTCTGTTAAATACCTTATTTATAAGAGTGGATTTCCCTACGTTAGATCTGCCGGCAAAGGCTATTTCTATGCGTTCGCACGGCGGTATCTGAGAAAAGGTTCCGTATGAAGCGCTGAATTCCGCTTTATTATAATTCATACTTTCTCCCCCCTTATGAGGTAACCGAAGCGTTCTGCCCTTGATTTGAATCATCGCGGACTATCATCAGGCTTTTGTCAGCCTTGCTTTCAAAACGCAAAGCGGTTTCTAAGACGGTTTCAAGCCTTGAAGCATATACAAAATTAAGAGAAGCTCTTACCACCTCGTCGATTTCGTCAATATCCCCGCGATTTGCTTCCGGAACTATAACAGTCTTTAACCCGACCTTAAAAGCAGCCATTGTTTTTTCACGAAGACCTCCGATCGGAAGAACTTTACCATGCAGGGTTATTTCACCCGTCATGGCTACATCGCATTTTACAGGTATTCCGGATAATGCTGAGACGAGTGCGGTTACCATTGTTACGCCCGCCGAAGGGCCGTCCTTTGGAACGGCGCCCTCGGGCGCGTGAATATGAATATCTTTTGTCTTATAAAAATCCTCAGGGATATTATATTTACGGGCTATACTTCTTACATAGCTTACCGCCAGCCTTGCGCTTTCCTTCATAACGTCGCCAAGAGAGCCGGTTGTTTCAATATTTCCCTTGCCTTCCAGGATAAGAACCTCAAGCGGCATTAAAACGCCTCCGACTGACGTCCAGGCAAGACCGTTCACAACTCCTATTTCGTCGCTGCTTAGTTTTTCATCCGGCAGATATTTCTCCGCGCCCAGATAAGCTTTCAGATTTTTGCGTGTAAAGCTTATTCTTTTCACTTCGCCTGAAACGACGGCCTTAGCGGCTTTTCTGCAAAGAGAAGCTATAACTCTCTCAAGACTTCTTACGCCTGCCTCCTTGGTATAAAAGTCAATTAACATATAAATTACATCGTCATTAATTTTTATCTGAGTACCCTTCAGACCATGCTTTTTTATCTGCTTAGGAATAAGATGCTCCTTTGCAATATGAAACTTCTCTTCCCTTGTATAGCTTGTAAGCTCTATCAGCTCCATTCTGTCAAGCAAAGGAGCCGGTATAGTATCGGTAGTATTCGCCGTTGTAACAAATAAAACACGGCTGAGGTCAAACGGAAGCTCTATATAATGATCCCTGAATTCCTTATTCTGCTCGCTGTCAAGTACCTCCAGCATAGCTGACGCCGGATCTCCCCTGAAATCGTTTCCCATCTTATCTATTTCATCAAATAATATAAGAGGATTGTTAGTTCCGGCGATTTTCATCGCATTCATAATACGTCCCGGCATTGCGCCCACATAGGTTTTTCTGTGTCCCCTTATGTCCGATTCGTCCCTTACGCCGCCCAAAGATACTCGCGCATATTCTCTCCCAAGCGCTTTTGCAATGGAACGTCCAATTGATGTTTTTCCGACTCCGGGAGGACCCACAAGGCATATGATCTGCCCTGTTACCTCTGGCATAAGACCGTGAACGGCTATACTTTCAAGTATTCTTTCCTTTACCTTTTTCATACCGTAATGATCTTTGTCAAGTATTTTTGCTGCTTTGTTAATATCCAGCTTTATTTTTGTCGACTTATTCCACGGAAGTTCAAGAACAGTGTCAAGATAATTTCTGATTACAAACGCCTCCTGAGACGAGGACGGCATTTTTGAAAGTCTTTCGGCTTCCTTTATAAGCTTTTCGGTATTTTCCTCCGAAAGTTTAAGCTCATAAATTCTGTCTATGTAATCGTAAGCCTCGTCCTGACCCTCATCTTCTCCAAGCTGACCTGCAATTACCCTCATCTGCTCTCTTAAATAATATTCTCTTTGATTCTGATCTATATTTTCCTTTACTTCGTCCTGTATTTCCTTTTCAAGCTCCAAAACCTCGACTTCCTTAACAAGACAGCCGTAAAGCATTCCGAGACGCTTCATTATGTTCGATTCCTCAAGCAGCGCCTGCTTATCATAAAAATCAAGATTTATATTGTACGCTATATTTTCAAAAAGCTTATATATGTCGTCCTGACACATTATAGAAGCTACCAGTTCCTTAGGCATTCTTGGAACAAACTCGGCATAGCGTTCAAAAATATCCTTGAGCGAACGAGATATGGCGGTCTGCTCAACCGGATCAGGCTTATACCTGCTGTAATCGTTAAGTTTTTTTACCGCGCATTTTATCATGCCGTTTTCTTCTTTGAATTTTACTGTCCTTGCTCTGTAAACGCCCTCGACAAGAACTCTCATTACATTATCAGGGGTTTTCAGCGTCTGCCTGATTTCGGCTACGACGCCGGTTTTATATAAATCCTCTTCGCCGGGACGCTCAATGTAAACGTCCTTCTGCGCTGTCAGAAAAACCAATCTGTCATTTTTCAGGGATTCTTCTACCGCTTTAACGGATAATTCCCGCGCAATATCAAAATGCATGACAAGTCTCGGAAAGCAGACAAGTCCTCTCATAGCTACTGCCGGCATATATACATTATCTTTCAACATTTCTTCCATAGCGTAATACTGATATCCATAAACGATTAATGGATATGCTCTCCTTTCATATATTTACGACAGCGTATTATCATTAATGCTCTTTTTATACATAATGATACACCTTATTATATCTTATTTTATATCTTTTTGCAAGCATTAGAAAAAATATTTTATTTCCGATTTTTTGTAGAATTTTCATATTTTGTATTACCGCTTGATAATTTACAGAAAATGTATTATAATGTTAAAATAGAAAATAGAAGGGAAGGCTTTACAATAATGGATGCATTTACTGAATTTCTCGGCGAGCTTACAGGCAAGCTTTCCGGATTTGAAGATATTATCGCAGCGTCAGCTCTTATATTGATAGATGTATGCGCTCTGGTTATAATCGCTTTCTGCTCAAAGGAAAAAAAAGCGGTGCAGCAGCAATGGAACAGAGCCGCCAGACATATGATACTAACAGATACGGAAGGCGGTTTCACATTCACACTGAATTCACAGGAAATACTTATGGGAAGGCATATTTCCGCTGACCTAAGATTTCCCGATTTGTCGGTTTCAAGATATCACGCTCTTTTAAGTCTGGAGGACGGCGTCTGGACGCTGACCGATTTGGAATCAAAATCAGGAACCTATGTTAACGGCATGAAAATAAAGCAGCAGCGGCTGAGAAACAACGACGAAATAAGAATCGGGAAAAAAACTCTTTATATAAGGAGGGTAAAACCGCAAAATGTATAAAAACGGTCTTTCATACGGAGGAATAACGCTGCTGTCCCTGCTGACGCACATATCCCTCCTTACGGTTGTATTTGTAAAGGGCGACTACGAAACTATAATTTCTCCGATAATTCTTTCATCAGCCGTTCTTGTTTCGGATATACTTTATTTCTTTATACTTAAATTCCTAAAGCAAAACACATACACATTAGATATACTTCTCATAACTCTTTTAAATATGAGCGTTATTTTCCAATCATGCTTCGGAGGCGTGGGATTTGCATTAAAGCATTTCATTTTTTCCATACTGGCTCTCATATGCTGTCAGGTTGGCTTCAAGCTTGCACAAAATTATCATTTTATAGAAAAATATAAATATATATTCTACGGAATTTGCGGCGTACTCATAGTTTCTATCCTGCTTTTTACCGGAAGCAGAGGAATGTGGATAGATTTGGGATTCATAACTATCCAGCCTTCCGAATTTCTTAAGGTTTTCTTCGTTCTTGTATTCGCCACTTCAATCGCACAGCAGCAGAAAAAGAAAAAGGTATTGTTTGTAAGTTTACGACAATATGGCGCTTCTTGCTTTAACAGGAATCATTATGCTTCTTCAGTGGTGGTGCCGGGATCTCGGAAGTCTGCCGACCTTCGCCGCAGTTGCCGGATGCGGCTTTCTTATGCGAATCTGCTATCCTAAGGCAAAGCTGTCTAAAAAGCTTATAATAAGCCTCAGCTCCGTCGGACTTGTTGTAATAATAATCGCTTTAAAATTCGCTCCGTCATATGTTCAGGATAGACTTAACGTTGATATATGGAGCGATCCAACAGGCAACGGATGGCAGCAGTGTCAGGCGCTTATAGCCATAGCAGAGGGCGGATGGTTTGGAAAAGGACCGGGTCACGGAGCGCTTTACAAGGTTCCGGCGGCAGACACTGACATAGTTTTTTCTTCTATCTGCGAGGAATGGGGAATGCTTATGGCGCTGCTGGCAGTATTTATGATTATATTGCTCCTTGCAACAGCGCTGATAAATATACCGCGCTCATATTTCCACACTACTCTGACGGTAGGAGTATGCGCCGCTTTCATTGCACAGATGGCGCTTAATATATTCGGTTCATGTAATATGATACCGTTTACAGGAGTAACAATACCGTTTATTTCACAGGGAGGAAGCTCCATGCTGGCATGCGGCTTTATGATCGGTTTCCTAAAGGCCGGACAGGCGACGGTTTTCCCTGTTCCGATAAGACCGTCGCAACCTAAAATAAACAGGAGAGCAGTATGAAAAGCTTAAAAAGAGGAAAAAATCTGATAACATTTATGATGCTGGTATTCCTTGCCGGAATAATTATGCTGATAGTTAAAATTCAGATGGAGGCGTCGTTTTATATAAGCAATTCAGGTTCACGAGATCTTGGCTATGTTTATGACTGCAACGGCGACATAATTTTTGACGACGAAGCTCAAGAGGGAGATTATCCGGACGGTTATTTCAAAGACGTCGGCAATCTCATAGGCGACGCCAGCGGTCAGATGACCAATACGTTAGTCGCAAACAACCTTGAAAGACTCAGCAACTACAGCTTTACTAAAGGCATTACAAGAAAAGGCGGAAAGGCGGCTATTTACACTACGCTTGACCACAGCGCAAATGAGAGGGTATATTCTGCGTTCGGCAGTAAAAACGGCTGCGCTATAGCATATAACTACAAGACCGGAGAAATATTGATATGCGTCAGCAAACCGAACGTAGATCCTCTGAAGGGCTACGAGGATCTTGAGGAAGGAAGTCTTCTCTGCAAAGCGTTTTACAAAACCGTTCCCGGTTCAACTCAGAAAATTTCAACTCTCATAGCCGCTGTAGAAACTATGGGTATTGATAAGCTGAGCGAAAAATCATTCGTCTGCGAAGGCAGCTATACAAACCGTACGGGAGAAGTAATCAATTGTCATAACCTTTACGGTCACGGAACGCAAAATATAACCGAAGCCTTTCAGAATAGCTGCAATCCGTTTTTTGCACAGCTTGTAGAGGATTCCGACTGGAATCTGAGCGATATCGAAAAAATATACAGGAGACTTGGATTTTCGGTGAACGGATCCGCGTCAGGTTCCATAGACATTAACGGAATAATTTCTCAGACTGCTTCAACGGAGCTTACGGATAAATATGAATTCAACACTCAGTGGAGCTGTATCGGTCAGGGCATGAGTATTGTAAGTCCCTGCCAGATGATGATGTGGCAAAGCGCAATAGCCAATGAATCCGGCAAATCAACTATGCCCTATCTGATAGACCATGTGACAAACGTAAACGGCAGAACAGTCGAATCATCGTCAGTTTCATATTCAGATCAGCTATTTTCATCATCTACCGCATCTGAAGTCAAAAAAATAATGCTGGAAAACGGACTGAATTATACCGGCTCCATACCCGGTTACAATCTTGGTATCAAAAGCGGTACCGCGCAGGTCAAAAACGGTGAAGAAGAAAATTCGCTGCTTACCGGTTTTGTAGATGATGAAAGCTTTCCGATTGCCTTTGCCGTTTTAATAGAAAACCGACAGTCCTCTGATATATCAACCGATTCTATTGTTTACGAAATTTTATCAAATCTTGATTAAAACTTTCATTTTACTTGACTTTTTTTATTAATTGTGTATAATATAATAAGAGAAGATTGATGGAATTTTATTAACTATTTGAGGAGGATTACAATTGAAAATCAAAAAGTTGCTTATTTCCTGCGCAGCTCTTTTTGCTGTGGCAGCGTCGTGCATGACCTCCGCTTTTACAGGCATTACGTCTTCAGCGGAAACTGACGACTGCAACGACGACTGGCTGCATGCGTCGGGTAGCAGGCTTTATGACATGAACGGCAACGAAGTATGGCTGACCGGAGCCAACTGGTTCGGATTCAACTGTTCGGAAAATGTTCCCCACGGACTTTACGCCGCCGACTGTGACAAATTTTTATCTAATGTTGCCGATAAAGGAATTAATATTATACGGTTTCCTATTTCCACAGAGCTGATTTATTCATGGATGAAGGGAACTCCGAATCCGGTACAGAGTGTTCAGGCAGGATATGATCCGCCGTATGTAGACATAAACAGAGACTTTGTTCTTGAGGACGGAAAAACTCTTAAAAACAGTGAAGAAATATTTGATATAATTATGCAGAAATGCAAAAAATACGGTATTAAAGCGCTCATTGACATTCACAGCCCCCATTCCGACAATTCCGGACATAACTATAATTTATGGTATGGTAAGGAGACAAAGGACGGTACTCTTATAACTACAGACATATGGATAGACACGCTTGTTTACCTTGCCGATAAATACAAAAACGATGATACGATCGTTGCCTATGATTTAAAGAACGAGCCGCACGGTAAAGGTCAGGAAGGAAGCAGCGCCGCAAAATGGGACGATTCAACTGATGAAAATAACTGGGCATATGCGGCGACCAAATGCGCCAATGCTATACTCGACGTCAATCCAAACGCGCTTATACTAATAGAAGGCGTTGAACAGCATTTAAGAAGCAGCAGCTTTACATGGGGACAGCCTGATTCCGAATCAAATCCGCCTTATTATGCAGGATGGTGGGGAGGCAATCTCAGAGGAGTTAAGGATTATCCTATAGAATTGGGATCTGCTGAAAGAAACAGCCAGATTGTTTATTCTCCGCACGATTACGGTCCGTCGGTGTGGCCTCAGTCATGGTTTCAGAAGGATTTTACAACACAGTCTCTGCTTGACGATTACTGGTACGACACATGGGCATATATAAATGATCAGGATATCGCGCCGCTGCTTATCGGTGAATGGGGCGGTCATATGGACGGCGCAGAAAATCAAAAATGGATGGAATTACTGCGCGATTACATGATAGACAATCATATTAATCATACATTCTGGTGTCTTAATCCGAATTCGGGCGATACGGGCGGACTTTTAAGCTATGATTTCATGACATGGGATGAGGAAAAATACGGTCTGTTTGAAAAATCTCTCTGGCAAACAAATGTTTCAGGAAAGTATATAGGACTTGATCACAAAATACCGTTAGGCGAAAACGGAACCGGAATGACTGTTACAGAATATTACGAAAAATACGCCGATTCTGAAGGAAGCAATCTCGATTCAGACGGTTCAGTCAATCCGAAGCCGACAGAGGAAACAACAGAGCCTTCACAGGCGGAAACTGAAGCATCTACAACTGTAACCGAAGCTTCATCTGCAACATCAAAGCCTTCTGACGAAGTTACTGCTTCGAAATACGGCGACGTAAATTTAGACGGCAGTGTAAATATTGCGGACGTTGTAGCGATAAATATGTATCTGCTTAATCCGGAATTAAATACGCTGGAGCCGTTAGGAGCGGCGAACGCCGATTGCGCCAAGGACGGTGAAATTACAACATCGGACAGCCTGCTTCTTATGAATTATGTAGCTATGGTTGTAACCGAGGATAAGCTTGGACAGTAATATAAAATTTATAAGCCGCTTAGTCTAATTACTAAGCGGCTTTATAATTTCAATTAAGAACCAATATGCCTATATTAAGATATGCTGCGAAAATAGTCCAAATAAGATACGGCAGATTGATATATGCGGCAGCCGGACTAATTTTTCTGAAAATCATAATCATAAATATTATCAGTATCAGCAGAATTATGATTACTGCAACAGATAATCCCATTTGCTGAAATTTGAAAAACACGATACTCCACAAAAAGTTTACAAATAATTGTAATCCGTATAAAGTCAAAGCGAATTTCTTTTTACTGTCGCTTGCGTCTGAAACATAAATCATATACGCCGAAACTCCCATAAGAGCGTAAATAATAAACCAAACTGCCGGAAAAACTGCTGAGGGAGGAGACAAAGACGGTTTTGTCAGCTCACTGTAATAAGAAAACGCGTTTCCTGTAATAAGTCCTGACAATGCCCCTACCAGTTCTGTAATCACAATAAATATAAGCAGCTCAGTTAATTGTATCTTTTTCATAATCACTCCTGTTAAATATTAATTTTAATATATTTAAATTTATGCGGCTTATATAAAATTAATTCGTATTTTACTATGAATAAAAAAACGGCGGCAAATGCCGCCTCGCATATATTAATTAGCTTTTCTGCCTTTCCAGACGTTAAGAACGATATAAATTGCTATTAAAATAATAACTGAAACTCCAAGAATTAAATACATTGAAGTAATACTTACGTCATTTCCGAAAAAATATAGATTGCAGTCAACTGAATCCTTAATTCCGTTTATAACTTCTGATGGAAATCCCTGATTTTCCATTTCCTCAAAAACGCCGCGAAGAGCATGATTTCTCATAAGAGAAGTACCGTATGTTCCGGGCAGAAAAGAAATTACCTTTTGAAGTCCTTCCCCGAACTGGGATATAGGCATATAGGCTCCGCATATAAATCCGTATCCTGCGCTTATAATAGTACCAACTGCCGACATTTGTCCCTGTGACGACAGAAAAAAATTAACTATACTTGACAAGGCGGCGCCAAACATAACCAATAAAAATATGTCAAGCATTATAAAAATAATATCTGTAATCGACAAATACCAGCCTGTATTTGCTATGTATACCAGTGAAGCTGCGGCGGCAACAATGCAAATAATAAGAGTAGTCAATACGGTAGAAATATAATATCCTAAAGCTAATGTTGAGTTTTTAACAGGCGCAATTCCCAAATCATGTCGCGCCCCTGTTACCTTATCCTGAACCATAAGCATATTGGAACAGAATGAAACTGTAACACAGCAAACCGCAAGCAAAGAGGAAAAAAGCTGTCCTCCTACGCAACCGTTTATTAACTTATCCGGCGCTGTAAAACCGTTTCCCATATTTTCCAAGCTTCCGCTGAAAGTGTCACGGTAAACATTATTGAGAAATGTAGAATAAAGAAACAGAAGTATCAGCGGCGTTATAAGGGAAGTAAAAAACATCCCCTTATCTTTAAAAAACAGCTTAGTATCTCGTTTTATAAGAGCCTTCAGTTTACTCATTTTTCTGATCCTCCCAAAAGTTTTTTACCTGTAACCGAGAGAAAAACATCGTCCATTTTACCCTTTACAATTTCATAATCCTCAAAAATCTCCGGGTACTTTATTATAAGCTTCGTTGCCTCCGATGTATTTGGCACCGCAATACGATATGCTCCCCTTAAATATTCATAATCTGAAAATATCTTTTTTACCTGTTTCTCGTCAACTCCGTAAAGAGTAATAAAATCTCCGGTATACTCGTTTTTCAATTCACGGGGAGTACCCTCTGCTGAAATTCTTCCACCGTCTAAAATAACAACATAATCGGCGTCTGACGCTTCTTCCATATAATGCGTCGTTAAAAATACAGTCATTTTATTTTTATCCTTTAAACCTGAAATTACATTCCAAAGTAATTTTCTTGTCTGAGGATCAAGTCCCGTTGTCGGCTCGTCCAGGATAAGTATTTTCGGTTCATGAAGCAACGCACGCGCAACATCAATTCTGCGCCTCTGTCCGCCGGAAAGCTTTCCGACAGCTCTTCCAAGTAAATCATCAAATTCAAGAAGCTGTGAAAGCTCTGAAAGTCTGTTCTTAAAGGCTTTACCGTTTATACCGTAAAGAGCCGCACGACTTTCCAAATTGTCCTTGACAGTCAAAGCCTTATCAAGTACCGAATTCTGAAATACCACGCCTAATTTATTTTTTATTTTACTCATATCGAAATCAAGATCCAAATCGTCTATTATAACCTTTCCTGAATCCTTAGCAAGCTGACCGCACATAATAGATATTGCAGTGCTTTTGCCCGCACCGTTTACTCCCAGAAACGCAAACAGCTCTCCCTCTTTGACCTTAAGACTCAGGTCCTGTACAGCCCTTACCTCGCCGAAGCTCTTATTAAGATTACTTATTTTTATAATATTCATATATCCTTCCTTTCAAAGCTTATTATTTTAGTTATTTAACTATACAACGTTTTTAAATTTATTCAGGTTTTATGACTATGACAATTTTATAGTTCAGTTTTCAAATCACATCTATATAAGTATAACATATGATTTATGAAATAGCAAATTATAATATTCTTTCTCTAAATGTAAACTTTTTATGAACAAACATAGAAAAGTCTTGAAATTTGTAAAAAAATGGTATATAATTAATTCGTAATCTTAAAAACCCTGAGTTTATAAGATTTCCCTCATTTTTTCAAAATCCCGTCTTAATCTAAGGCGGGATTTTTTTTTGCATAAAAAAGCGGCGTCTGTTTAACACAAACGCCTCCGGAAGGATAATTGTTTATATATAAGATGAAATAATATCAATTTTGAGTAGACTCACTGCCTCCGAATATTTGATCTCCCTGTGTTACTTCCTCCAAGGTTACATCAATATTAATATCTGCTCCATTCCTTGAAATGTTAAGAGTAATCGTATCTCCCGCATTATGCTCATCCTTTTTCTTGTTAAGCTCGTCATCAGTAGATACAGATTCTCCGTTTACGCCGATTATTATATCTCCGGCCTGAATGCCGGCCTTTTCAGCAGCTCCGTTAGGAGTAACTGATCTAACATAAACGCCGATAGGCATATTATAAAGAGTCGCCGTATATTCATCTACGTTGCTTACGCTGATACCGATCTGCGGTCTTCCTGTAACATAACCGTAATTAATCAAATCGTCGATAATTGTCTGAGCCTGAGTCATAGGAATAGCAAATCCGAGACCTTCAACAGAAGCAGAACCTGACGTCGAGTATGTTGACGACATTTTAGCAGAATTTATTCCTATCACCTGACCATAGCTGTTTACAAGCGGGCCGCCCGAATTACCCGAGTTAATCGCTGCGTCCGTCTGAATAAGGCTCATGTTCTTATCGTTTATAGTAATTTCACGATTCAGCGCAGAAACAATACCGCATGTTACAGAGCCAAAAAGCTCGAATCCAAGCGGATTACCAATGGCAATAACAAGCTCTCCTACCTGAAGATCGTCGCTGCTGCCAAATTCGGCTGCCTGAAGATCCTTTGCGTCAACCTTTAAAACGGCTATATCGGTATCCTCGTCATAGCCCTTTATTGTAGCCTCATACTCGGTTTTATCAGACATAAGTACTGAAACCGAGCTTGCTACGCCGTATCCGTATTCTGTGTCGTTAATAACATGGGCGTTAGTAATAATATATCCGTCCGAGGTCATTACAATACCTGTACCAGTTGCAGTTGCCGGCTGAGTCTGAGTCTGCCCCTGACCGAAAAACCATCCGCCCGACGTGTCTCCGCCGGTCGTTGTAAATTCAGAGGATATTCCTACTACCGCAGGCATAACCTTTTCAACCGCCTCCGGTATAGTCAGACCGTCTGATCTTGCAGCAAGCTGAAGCCAGCTCTTGCTTTCGCCTGTCGCTTTATTTGACGTCTGCGACGATGAATTATCGTCATCACCGGAATCTTCTTTTTTGTCGGTTTGAGAGCTGCTTGACCTGCTGAAAAAGCCGTCAAGCTTGTCATTGCTGTCCAGATACCTGTAGCACTGTATCGAACCTGCTGAAATTACAGCCGCGCATACTGCAAAAGCAATAACCTTTGTAAACACATGTTTTTTCTTTTTGGGCTTTTCAATATCAGGACCGTTGGACTGCGCATTGTTTTCCTTCGGATAATTATAGCTGAAAGAACTATGATTATTCTGATCTTCCGAATTATTCTGAACGTTATCTTCAGGACGGTTAAAATCGTTATCTAACATAATAAAACTTCCTTTCTATGTAAAGCATAATTGTTTTTTGTGTATGATTATATTATACTTTTTTGTGTGAAAACTATATGATAGCCTACAGAAAAAAATGTAAAAGGCCTGTGCTGAAAATACTTATGCACAGTGTGCGGCATATAATTAATAACGCTTTACAAATTTATAAGCTATTATGACTCAGATATTTCTATTTCGCTTCCAACAGAAGTTTTATACACTTTAATTTTTTTGTCTATTCTGTTCTTAAGCTCTCCGACGTGAGAAATAATTCCTATAAGACGTTTCCCCCCCGCAAGTCTATCAAGAAGATCCAAAGTCTGATTCAAAGAATTGTCGTCAAGCGTTCCGAAGCCCTCGTCAATAAACATTGAATCAATCTTAATACCGCCTCTGTTTTCCTGAACAATATCTGACAGACCAAGCGCAAGAGCAAGAGCTGCAAGAAATGATTCTCCCCCTGAAAGAGTGCTTACGTCTCTCCATTGGCCAGTTTTCCTGTCCAATACCTCAAGCTCCAATCCGGACTGGCGGCGTAAATCCTTCGTTCTTTCGCTGCATTTAAGAACAAAGGCGTCGTCGGTAAGCAGTTTTAGTCTTTTGTTGGCGCATGATATAATCTGCCTGAAATAATATCTCTGAACATATGCTTCAAACCTTATTTTAGATTTCCCGCCTCCCTGCTGACCGCTTGCCGTCTTATAAAGATCATTAATAATTCCCCAATCGTTCCTTATAATCTTCTGTTTTTCAATCAGCCTTTTCATATTTTTTACTACACTGGCATTAATATCCAATCTTGTCCTAACAGAAGATATCTGTTCTGAAATATTTTTTAACTTGTCTGATATTTCTGATTTTTCTTTTTCCAAAGTCGCTATATCAACTCTGATTTTTTTTAGAGTAATCCTTTTCAGTTCCTTTATGCTCGATTCAAGTATATTAACGGACGAATTATAGTCTTCAATTTCCCTTTCATACTTTTCTATTATTTCCGGATCAAGCTTAGACGATTCATAAGCTTCCGTGCTGTCAAATCTGCTTTGAGATAAAGCGTTTTCAAAGTCCATTAAATAGCGCTTTTCTTCTTTTTGAAGCCGTTCAAGCTCGCTTTTATTGAAGCTTTTTCTCTCATCAAGCTTAAGTCCGTTCTGCATTTCATTATTATAGACGCTTTCCGCTTTTTTTAAATTTTCTTCAGTATTTTCTATTTGCTTTTTTATTTCACTCAAATTCTTTAATAAAGCTTCCTCTGATTGTTCTTTTATAATTTCATTCTTCTCAATATTTTCAACGGCAGCCTTAAACAAAGCGCACTCTTCCGAACACTTTTTATAGGTTTCTCTGAGCCTTACTGCCGATTCCTCCAATTCGTTTACAGCAGACTGCGACGGCGTATCTTCAGATAAACCGGCAGGTCTTGGATGACTATCTGATCCACACACGGGGCAAGGCTTGCCGTTTTCTAGCCTTTCTGCAAGCAATCCCGCCTGACCTAATATAAACGCGTCAAGCGCCTTACGGTATTCTTTATCAGCAGACTCGCTTTTTTCTCTTAGATTTAAAAGCCTTTCCGACGCCTGCGCATACTTTTTTCTGTTTTCGTTAAGCTGCCTAAATAACGGCAAGGCATTTTCCAGTATGGTATATTTTCTGCGCAGCTCGTCAAGACATTCCGATTCTCGTTTAGCCGCTTTATACTTTTCAGATGCGGTATATAATTTATTTTTGTGCTCAGATTCCTGCTGCTCAAGCATAATGCGTTCATTATTCTTTTGGGATAATGATCGCCTCCTATCCTCAAGAAGTTTTTCATGAATTAATATCTGTCCAGCCTGTTTTGCATTACTTATTTCTATAGCCTTTTTATTCATAGCGTCTGATTTTTGAAGGCAATCACTTAATTCTTTATTCTTTTTTTCAAGCTCTTCCAATTGTAAATTTAGCTCTCGCCCCTCGGCTATAAGCCTTATATGATGATCGTTAGATTCTGAAAGCTCGTCTTTTTTTAAAATCATTTTTTTAAGAAGAGAAGTATATTTAATATTGTCCTTAGTCAAAAAATCAAGATACGCCTCAGCGCAGACTTCGTCGCTTTTATCAATCTCCCCTGAGTCTGTGATTCCCCTGCTCATTTCATTTTTTAATTCCCATGTAATTTTTTCAGACTGTGATTCCAAATCCGCGTCAATTTCTTTAAGCTTCTGCTGAAATCTGTCATACAGTGAGGTATTAAACAGCTTTTGAAATATCTGTTTTCTATCGTCGCTTTTATTATTAATAATTTTCAGGAAATCTCCCTGAGCTATCATAACAGTCTGTGAAAACTGATTCCGGTTCAGCCCTATGATTTCTTCAATTTTCTTACCGGCCTCGTCGGTTTTTGTCCAAACGGAACCGTTTGATAAATCTGTAAGAACAGCCTCATGCTGGGTGACAATCATACCACCGGAACGTCCTCGCTTGCTCAGTCTTTCATAAGACGGGGATCTTCTTATTTCATAATGTTTTCCATGCTGTTCAAATTCAAAAATAACATAAGTCTCAGCGGAAGACAAGGCGAAATCGGAACGAAAGGATTTTACGCTTCTTCTGTCGCGTCCTCCGCTTGCCTCTCCGTAAAGAGCAAATGAAATAGCGTCGAAAATGGTAGTCTTGCCTGAACCGGTATCCCCTGTTATCAAATACACCCCGCTTTTTCCGATTTTAGTAAAATCAATCTCCGTTATTTCAGCAAAAGGCCCGAACGCCGACATTATAAGCTTCAAAGGTTTCATTCCACCGTCTCCTCAAGATCATTAAATATTTCCCTAATTATTTCAAGCTGCTTTTCACTTGGATAAACTCCATTATTCTGAAGCGCATAAAAATCACCAAACAATTCCTCAGGACTTTTATTTTCTATTGATTCTTCCGAATAAACGTCCGTTTCATACGAGGTCTTAGAGTTATCTATACTGAATTTCAGCATATTCGGGAATACGCTTCTCAGGGCTATTCTGGCGTCGGGTGAAACCGTTTCATCTGTAATTATAACTCGTATGTAATCCTCGGTATAGCTTTTATTCATTAATTCCTCAAAGCTTCCTTTTATGGTCTTTACATCGTGAGGAAGTATTATCGGCGCCGTATTAATCTTTATATCATTTTTTCCCTTAACCTCAACTACGGTAAAGGATTTTTTGTGAAATTCCTCCGACAGTGAATATTTAAGCGGAGAACCGGCATATCTTACCGTTTCTTTGCCGCACCGCTGCGACTGATGAAGATGCCCTAAAGCGACATAATCAAAAATATCAAAAATTTCTGCGCTTACGCTGTCCAGTCCTCCGATAGCAAATTCTTCGGAATCACAAGTTTTGCCGCCAGTTATAAACTGATGGCATACCAATATATTAATTCGATTTTCATCAATATACGAGTTTTCTATAACGGTTTTCACTGCTTGTTCATAGGAAAGCTGCTGCTTCTCCGGATAAAACTGTTTTACATTAGCCGGTTTAATGAATGGAAGCAGATGTATTGTGATTTTATTATCCTCGTCTATGCTCTGCAGCTTTCCCGAAAAAGGTTCGGGAGCATATATTCCGCTCTTTTTAATTATAGAAGAATAATATGATATTCTTTCAGGCGAATCATGATTTCCGCTTATCATATAAATTTTTGAACCGATATTTGATAAATCCGTAATAAAATTATTAAATAATTTCATGGCTTCTGCTGAGGGAACAGATTTGTCATAAATATCCCCCGCAATTATCACGCCCTCGCACTTTTGTAACATATAGGCGTCAACAGCCTGTTTTAAAACCTCCCTCTGATCATCAATAAGACTATAATCATTAAGACGCTTACCAAGATGAAGATCAGAAATATGAAGTAGCTTCATTTT
>OJQZ01001091.1_pt1 | contig 17270 bp, 23 predicted proteins | sample 1599071 | NCBI WGS metagenome assembly OJQZ01 (sample SAMN03922525, study PRJEB24848) | human gut metagenome | isolation source: stool sample | host: Homo sapiens | place: Germany | collected 2010-05
AAGAACAACATCATTCATATGTATATCTCCTTTCTTTATGACTACATTATAGCATAGGTGGTGAGCATATGCAAGCACATATTATACTATTGCTTACGTACATGCTTAGGCTCCACACTATGCACATAATACTTGCGGCGTACATAGTACATAAAGCACACTACAAACGCAAGCAATAGTATAGGGTTGCTTGTAACGCAGTCAAATACATACATAGCGCAGTTGATAAGCGTATCAATCAGCGCGAACAGCAGCCGAAGCAGTTCGCTAAAGAAGCCGCCTATATTGTACGTGAGATTGCTAGCCGCTGTGTATACTTGTTCGCTGGTGCTGTACATTGTTACTCCTTTCGGTTGGTGTACTATTATAATATAGCATTCGTGTACCATTGTCAAGTGGTAAATGCGGCTTTATGTAGGAAATATGGAGAACATAAACAGCTATTGCAAAGTGGTACATAGTGGCGTATATTGTAATTGCGCCGAAGGGAAGGCGCTAGAATACAACAGAAAGGGACGAAAATGAAACTCCGCAACATGAGCGCCACCGTTGACCATGTGGCATCTATCACGCTAAGGCTTGAGAATGGCGAGAACTTGCAACTTGAAAATGCCTATGTTCTCACCTCGTATGCGTCGCGTGTGGCTGTGTTCTGCAAGATGCGTTGCTATCTGCTTCCGCGCTATGACTACAGCGTAACCACGTGGAAGCATGTACATGCGTTCATCAATGATTTTTGCGACTACGTGCCCGACATGAGCGCTGCAGATATTCGCGCGACGGCGAAAGGTGCGGACGATGATAGCCCGTATTGGTTTGCTACGGGCATTGTTGAGGGGATCGCGCCCGAATACTGCAATTGCGAGGGTTGCGTCAATTTCCCGTGTGTCGGGGTGTGCGGGCTTTCGGAATATGTGGAGCGATACTAATTTGATTGTCAAAGGGGGGTTCGAAATGACTACGAAACTTGACAAGAACGTGCGCGAGATAATCGCCCATCATGGCGGCACGGTTGTGCAGCGCGGCGTAACGGGCGGCAATTGGAGCAACTGTGACGGTCTAGTCGAGGGGCGTTTGATTTGCGACAAGTATGAGCGTAACAATTTGGCAATGTGGATTAAACACCATCCTGATACCGAATTGGTTGAGAGTACGTTCGGGGCATTTTACCAGTTGAAAGGTTATTGCATCGCCACCGGGGCGGGGTACGGGGGATGCGCGTACCGCCGTGCGAAGCAGGTATGGTATGCGGTCATCAAGATTGATGATGCGGACTAGCTCCCCAATTATGTAGGATTTGTGAAGCGGCTTGCAAGTGGGTTTTAATACTTGACAAGCCGCACCGAAAGGCGTAATATATGAGTTGCCATTAAGGTACACAACGGAAAGGATTTTATCATGGCACGCAACACGATTCAGAAGAAGTTCACTAGCACGGAGGTGCGCGGGTACGTTATCAAGGATGGTCAGCCCGTGGAGGTTGCCTATCAGCTTGACAAGAAGTGCGGACTGAACACCGCGCAGGCGCTCATTCGCAAGCAGGAGCCTAGTTTTGCAGCCGTTGAGGTTGTGGAGCATGAGCAGCTTTACAAGATGACTTTTGAGGACTTCAAAAAGTACGGCACCCCTTGCGACGCGACCGAAGCGGACGAGGACTAACACGGTAGAGCGGGCGGCGAAAACGCCGCCCATGAACGAAAGGAAAAAGACATGGAGAACACCGAACTTGCGAGCATCACGAACGACGCGCCCGACATGGTTAAGGGCATGTACTGCTCAATCCATGCGGAGACGCAAGAGGACAGGCTGGACATTTACGAGGCTGTTTCTAACTCCCTCCCCCTCGATGACATGGTGGGGAAGGTCGTGGAGGTTGAGAACGTCATTATTCAGCCCGTGGAAATGACCGACACTGCGACGGGCGAGATTACGCAGCGCAATCGCATCGTGCTTATCACCCCGAAGGGCGATGCCTACGGATGCACCAGCACGGGCGTTGAAACCTCGATGAAGAACCTTTTCAGCATCGTAGGTTGCCCGCCGTGGAATCCCGCGATCAAGTTCGAAGTTGTGAAGAAGCAGGGGCGCAACGGGTACAAGTTCACCAGCTTGCAGCGCCACAAGTAAACACCCCGAAGCAGAGCGGAACGCGAGGGCGGGCGAAATGCCCGCCCTTTCTGTTAAGGAGGTGAGCCGATGACCAAGGCTAACGAGAACGCCCGCGCCCGTGTTGCGGATGCAGAACGGAGGGCGCGGCGCAAGATCAAGAGATTGCAGAACAAGGGCGTAAGGACGGGCAGCGTAGAGCCGTTCAGGACGGTTGACCCGTCGAACACGAGGGCGCTAAACTCATACGCCAACCAGTTGGAAAAGTTCATATCACGTTCGACCCGTTTCGTTGCGGGGCGCGACGGCACCCCGATACCGTACACGGCTTATAGGGATTACAAACGGCTTGAAAGGCAATGGAACAGGGAACATAACAGATATTGGCAGAAGTTCGCCGCGCATCCGTTCCTAACCGCCTACGGCGAGAGCGATACAACATTGGGGATGCGTTCGGCTATGGCTCATGTTAAGGGCTTGCCGTTCGGCAACATAGACTATCAGCGCCAACTACTCCCCGAGCAGATACGCAGCGAAGCGGATTTGCGGAAGCGAGCGCAGATTTTGAAGCGCGAACTATCCCCGACGTACCAGCGCAAGCGGATAACGCAGCTTCGCAAGAACCTTTTGGAACACGCCGCGACGTTCAACGACCCGCGAATACCCAACATGATTAGGAAGTTGAGCAACGAACAACTGTTTGCGTTGCAGAACTTCACAAACTTCGTCCCCCTTTATTACAGATACATAAACACCGACCGCGATAACGTTATGGGCGCACAGGCTGACGCTATGGACGATGAAGCGCAGAAAGAGCATATGATACTGACCATTCAACAGGTTCAGAGCCAGTACCCCAAGAAGCAGACCGGAAAACGCAATCGTAAAAGCAAAAAACGTAGGTAGCTATGGAGTACGCCGCAGACTTCGAGACAACCACAGATATAAATGATTGTCGCGTTTGGGCGTGGTGCGTGTGCGAGATTGACAACCCCGACGCACTAAGCTATGGCACGGACATTGCCACGTTTCTTGATTTCTGCAAGGTTCACGGCGGTACATATTATTTCCACAATGCTGCATTCGATTGTGAGTTCATTATATGGTACCTGCTGACCAACGGATTTGAGTACAGCGAAAAGGCGAGGACAAAGACTTTCAAAACGCTCATATCAAACATGGGCAAGTTCTATCAGATGAAGGTTTGCTTTGAGAAGAAGGGCAAGAAGAAAGCGCTAACCTGCACATTCAAAGACAGCTTGAAGAAACTCCCCATGAAGGTATCGCAGATTGCAAAGGCTTTCGACCTCCCCATATCCAAGTTGGAGATTGACTATACGGAGTACCGCCCCATAGGTCACGAGTTGACAGCGCAGGAACGAGACTACATCAGGAACGACGTTCAGATCGTCGCTAGGGCGCTGCATCAGCAGTTCGGCAAGGGGCTTGACAGGCTTACCATCGGAAGCGACGCGCTCAACGGGTACAAGGACATAATAGGCTCGAAGTGGGATGACTGGTTCCCTAAGATTCATCTGGAAATGGACGCGATGATACGCAAGGCGTATCGCGGCGGCTACACATACGCGAACCCTAGGTTTCAGGCTGACGAGGAACACGAGGACAGGCTGCAGGGCTACGGGGCTGCGTTTGACGTTAACTCGTTGTACCCCGACGTTATGTACAACAGACCGTTGCCAATCGGGCAGCCGATATATTTCCACGGAGAGTACAAGGACAACCCCCAATATCCCCTGTACATTCAATTCCTAACCTGCCATTGCAAGTTGAAGCCCGACCACCTCCCCACGTTGCAGATTAAGAACAACCCGTTCTACTCCGAAACGGAGTACATCCATGACACGGAGGGAACAGTTGAGTTGGCTTTGACCAACATAGACTTGGAAATACTCATGCAGCAGTACGACGTGACGGTGTTTTCGTACAACGGCGGGTACATGTTCGAGCAAGCCACTGGACTGTTCAAAGATTACATAGACTATTGGATGCACATTAAAGAAACTACCACGGGCGGTTTGCGACAGCTTGCGAAGCTCATGTTGAATTCACTTTATGGCAAGTTCGCCACGAACCCCGACGTTACGCCGAAACTGCCTTACTTGAAAGAGGACGGTTCAGTTGGGTACAGATTGGGAGAGAAAGAGACGCGCGACCCCGTGTACACGCCTATGGGTTGCTTCATTACCGCATGGGCTAGGTACAAGACCATCAATGCAGCGCAAAGCGTATACGATAGGTTCATGTATTGTGACACGGACAGCATACACATTTGCGGCACAGACATTCCCGAGGGTTTGGAGGTGCATCCTACACGTTTGGGCGCGTGGAAGCATGAGAGCAATTTCAGCATGGCTAAATATATCAGGGCTAAGACGTACATGGAGAGAATCTATCAGGTCGGCAAGATGGTTGATGGCGAATACAGGATGGTTGACGTTCAGCCGTTCGATGACGTTAAGTGCGCTGGTATGCCAGAGGAGTTGAAGCGCATGGTGACGTTCGACAGTTTCAAGAGGGGCTTGCAGCTTCACGGGAAGTTGAAGCCAAGGCACGTTAGGGGCGGTATAGTGCTCGAACCCATAACGTTCACGCTCACCTGATAGGAGGTACAGCAATGATCGAGCGCAGTTTCAGGATTGACGAATCCATGTACGAGCAGCTGAAGGAGATTGGCGAGAGGGAGAACCTGCCCATATCGTATCTGGTGCGCGTCGCGATCGCGCAGTTTTTGAACGCCTACTCCGATTCGATTGATCTGGTGAAAATGAACGCGAGTGCTTGACAGTGCTTGCGAAGTGGGTTATGTTGGCTATGGTGATACCCAATCCGTCTGGACGATGACCGATGCGGGGTTGCTACGGGTGATACCGCCCGCACGAGTGCGAGCCGCATTAGCAGCGGCGGCGTTTCGGGAATGGCAATATCACCAGCACAGTCAGCCCTCGCCACGGTCACAACCAGATGGCGGGGGCTATTTTGTTGGAAGGAGAAGAACATGAACCTAGAGGATTTGCTCGCTTGGCTCCGTGAGAGGATGGAGGATGGCGAGTACGCGACCGCAGAGACGTTCCTCACGGACATGGATAAGCGGGGAGCGGATGCCGACGAGTACCGAAGTTCTGCGGAAGCCCGCATGAGCGAGTATGCGTCGAACGAGGAAGCCATGAAGGCTGACATACAGAGCTTGAAGGCTCGCAACTACGACCTGCTGATGCAGATTCCCGCCGACAACAGCGGGGACAACGACGGTGACGGTGTTGTCGTTGAGGACGTGGACGAGGACGGCACCTTGTACCACATCGACAACCTTTTCACCGATGACAAGGAGGACAGCAACAATGGCAACTAAGACTATCAAGACGCTGAACGCGACGAACGCGCAGATTTTGAACGCGATTCGCACCGATGCTTCGTTCGCGTACCAGCAGCGCATTCCTGCTGCGACGCAGGGTGACATTACCGAGACGGTGAACAACCTGCTCGAATACCGCCCGATGATGAACGAGTTCATCGACGCGCTTGTGAACCGCATCGGAGACGTTGTAATCAAGAGCAAGGTTTGGACTAACCCGCTCGCGCAGTTCAAGCGCGGCATGATGCAGTACGGCGAGACTATCGAGGAACTTGCCACCACGCTGATCCAGGCTAAGCGCTACGACCCGAACAAGTGCTATGATGACGTGTTCGCTTGCCACGCGCCCGACGTTATGAGCAACTTTCACAGCATCAACCGTCAGGACTACTACGAGTTGACCGTCAACGACATGCTTCTGCGCCGTGCGTTTTTGAACGACTACGGGCTGCAAGACCTCGTGGGGCGCATCATGGAAACGCCGTACACGTCCGACTACTGGGACGAGTACCTTATCATGCGCAACCTTTTCGCAGAGTACGCGCGAATCGACGGCTTCCACAAGGTGAACGTTCCCGATGCTTCGGCTGCGTCCACCCGTGCGGAGAAGCAGGACGATGCTATGGCGATTACGGAAGCCGTGCGCTCGATGGCTGGCAAGATGCGCTTTCTTTCTGGACAGTACAACGCCGCAGGTGCGCCGACGTTCACGAACAACGACGACCTTGTTCTGTTCGCAACTCCCGAGTTCGTGGCTATGCTCGACGTTAACGTTATCGCGTTCGCGTTCAACGCATCCGCAGCCGACTTCAAGATGCGCGTTATCGAGATTGACGATTTCGGCATCGACGGTTGCCAAGCCATTCTGTGCGACCGCGATTTCTTCATGTGCGCGGACACGCTTATCGACTTCGAGAGCATCCGCAATCCCAAGGCGATTTCGTGGAACTACTGGCTGCATCACCACGGCATCTATTCCGTGTCCCGTTTCGTGAACGCAGTCATGTTCACCACGGAAGCTGGCACCAGCGTGACTGTTCCCGCCATTAAGGCAACTGATGTTACGCTTGATTATGCGGAGGTTGACGGAGTGAAACCCACTTACGCAGAGCGCGGTGGAAAGACGCGCCTTATCGCCACTGTTCAGGGCACCGTAACGCCCGAGACGGAGGGGTACACGGTTCCGCAGGGCTGCACGTTCGCAATCACCGCGAACAACACGGGTGTTGAGAGCGGCGGCGTTCGGTTGAAGCTGGGCACGTTCGTGGATGCCGAGGGCGTTCTTCACGTTGCCGAGGACGAGGTTGCGGAGAACGTTACCGTTACTGCGACCAGCACTTACATTGACCCGACCGTTGCGATGGGTTCGCAGGTGTACCATCACAAGGTTTTGATTATCGGCATTGACAAGGCGTACACGTCCGCAGGCTAAGGAGTAAGTCATGGCACAAGATTTCCCTGGGTTGCCAGAGAACATCTATGAGTACGAGAATAGGTTTAACTATTCGGTATGGACACCGAACACGTCTATTCTCATGTGCAACGTGCCGTGGGATTCTTCGTACCGTGACGTGGTGCGCTTTGATTCCGACAAGGAGCGGGACGCTTATTTCGCGTCCCGCTCCGTTGACGGGTATGCGTTCACGCTGAACGGGCTTGTATATCTTCGATACGGCGAGCCTATCCGCGTGAACGCGCCCTTTGACATGGTTACACGTTGCAACTACATGGTTGTGAAGAACCCGCTGCAACCCGTACCTCCGTCTGGCGGCAGACAGCCAGACGTTTTCTACTACTTCGTGAACGACGCGAAGTACATAGCGCCGAACACCACGCAGGTGAATGTGCAGCTTGACGTGTGGATGACATACTACGACAGAATCAGCTTCAACCTTTGCTACGTGAACAAGGGTCACATCGGAATCGCCAACGAGAACAGCACCATCTACAACCTTTCGGAGTACATGACAGATGCGGAGGGTTTGAACATAGGTGACGAGTACGAGATTACAGACCTCGCAATCGACAACTTTCTCAATGAACCGCCGTACATCGTTATCATGTGCACCGCTGATTTAACTGCTGGGTTCGGCAGCGTGTCAAACCCGACGCTCAAAACGGCTACTGGTTCCGTCAACGACGGTATGCCGTCTGGTTCGGCGGTGTACGCTTGCAACAGCGGGAACTTCTTGGAGTTGATGAAGAAGCTGCAAGATGCGCCGTGGGTTTCGCAGTGCATCAGCATGGTTACGGTGGTTCCTGCACGTTTCGTTCAGAACGCCACGGAAACGACCGTTGCGGGAGTCCCTATGTTTCGTATGCCAGATACACCAGCCGAGAACATCTCATCGTTGCACCTGATGCACGTTATGGACATGTTCCATATTCCCGAGCGGTACAAGAACCTTTTGAAGTTCTACACGTCACCGTACTGCGTTATCGAAATGACGGCGTACAACGGCGGCGAGATTGTGCTGAAGCCCGAATGCTTGCAGATTAACTCGTACCAAGGTCAGGACAGCATCTTGCTTGTCACGGAGACGGTTGTGGCACCGCCCGACATTCGAGGCTATTCGTATGTGGAGGGGTACAACACAGCCAACGGGGTTGGCGGCAGCGTTGATGCTGACTACTATCTTCCTAGCGGCGAATCGTTCCCGCATTCGGAGTCCAACCAAGAGGGTTTGGACATAGCCATTCAGTTCAGCAACTTTCCGCAGTTCTCGCTTGTGAACAATCAGTACATATATTATATGGCATCGAACCGAAACAGGCTTGCGTACCAGTTCGCCGCAGCAGATTGGTCACAGCAGAAGTCGCTTACGGCAGCGCAGCTTTCGTTCAACCAGAGCGGGGCGAACATGCAGAACGCATGGGCGAACCAGCAGGTAGCCAATCAGGCGAACTGGGCATTGAGCGGAATATCGCAGGAGAAGAACCTGTGGAACGGCGCTTCGTCCATGATTTCGTCTGGCGTTGGCGCTGTTGGCAGCCTTGCATCTGGCAACTTCGGCGGTGCCGCCGCGGACGTTGCCAACATGGCGCTCGCTGGTGCGAACACCGCGCTGAACGCCGACTGGATTAACAGGACTACCGCGACGCAGGTTGGCGCGGCTACCGCGACCACGCAGAACAACATCGGCTTGCAGGGGTACATGAGGGACACGAACTATGACTATGCCGTGTACGCCGCGAACGGGGACTACGAGACGGCTATTCAGGGCATTCAGGCAAAGGTTCAGGATGCGCGGCTCACGCAGCCGTCCACTTCGGGACAGAACGGCGGCGATGCGTTCAACTTCTGCAAGGGGTACATGGGCGTGCGGTTGAAGTTCAAGAGGTTGAAGCTGAACTTCCTGCGTCAGGTTGGCGATTTCTGGCTGCGCTACGGCTACTACGTGAACCGTTGGATTGTGCCGCCCGCCGACTTGAAGTGCATGGAGAACTTCACGTATTGGAAGATGCAGAGCGTTTCGCTTTCGACAAGCGAGGTTCCCGAACTGTTCAAGGAGAGCATCAGGGGCATTTTTGAAAAGGGCGTGACAGTTTGGAGCGACCCTGATAAAATGTACAAGATTGACCTAGCCGACAACGAGCCTGTGAAGGGGGTGCGTTACTGATGGGAAGGAATCGCAAGGGCAAGCGCAACACGTGGCAGTCTGCTGAAATGAACAACTTGCAGTACCGCATGTACTATGAAATGTTGGAGCAGATGGCTTGCGCGATATACCGTTGGGAGGGATTGCCGACGGAGATTGACCAGCGCTTTCTCGAACTGACACTTTTCAATCGCGGAATGAGCGTGTTTTTCTGGGATGACGAGTACGATGCTTATTTCTCCACTATGGGCGCACCGTCTGGGCAGATTAACATGTACCAGAATCCGCTTGCGTATATCGCATACGGCACTAACGGCTTTCATCGTCGGTTGAAGTCTACCGAATGTGTACCCATCTGGAACAACTATCTGCGCAGACCAGACATTAACGCAATGCGAATCTACGCGCGTAGGCTTGCGGACATTGACAGAACCGTGGACGTGAACCTTATGAGCCAGAAGATGCCGATATTCGCGGTTGTCCCTGAATCGCAGCGGTTGACCATTCAGAACCTTATGAAGCAGTATGTGGGCAACGAGCCTATCATCGTGGGCGCTGACGGAATGTTCGACCCGTCGCAGATTACCTACCTTAGTTCTGGTGCGCCGTTCATCACGCCCGAACTGCTCAAAGCAAAGCAGACGGTTTGGGCAGAGATTATGACGTACTTCGGCATCGAGAACACGAACATCAGCAAAGCGGAGCGAGTTCAGAGCGCCGAGGTTGAAGCGAACAACGGTCAGATTGAAGCGAACCGCCTTATTCGCCTGAATTGCAGACGCGAAGCGTGCAGGCAGATTAACCGCAAGTACGGGCTTGAGGTTTGGTGCGACATGAACAAGGACGTTTCTAGCCAGAACATGAACGTGCTTCTCATGGCTGACCCCGAGGTTCAGACGGATGGAGGTGCTGGGTTATGAGTTTGTACGAGGACGGAGAGTGCGGCGTTCCCTATCATCGTGGGGCGATCTTCACGGTGGAGTTGGGTTCGCTTGTCGAAAACGGATTCGATTTGGGGCTTGACAAATACCCCATTTTCGATGAAGAATACCGTGCGCCGCTGAACGCGAAGATTGTTGAGCATTTCTTCTTTCGAGAGATTGGGCAGGAGACTCCCGCGCTTTTCAGGCGTTTTCTGAACCGCAAGATGAACGAGATTATGCCGTTCTACAATCAACTGTACAAGAGCGCGTTGCAGGATTTCGACCCGTTCAGCAACTACGACATGCGCACGGAGGGAAGCACGAGCGGAACGTCTGACCAGTCTAGGGACTATTCGCGTACCGAGAACACGGCTACCAAGGCAACGAGCGAGACGGTGAACGACACCGACAGCACGGCGCGAACCGTGGTAAGCACGACACCGCAGATGCAGCTTTCCGGGAACGAGGACTACGCGACCAACCTCACTGACAGCACGAGCAACACGATTGCGAAGGGAACGAGTGCGCAGGACAGCAATGCGGAAAGCGAAGCAAGCGACACCACGAAGGCGAGTTCAAAGACGTTGGAGGATTACGTCACGCACGTGAGCGGCATATCGGGTATCACCAAGTCACAAGCCCTCATGCAGTTCCGTGAGACGTTCCTGAACATCGACATGATGGTTATAGGCGATTTGAACGAGCTTTTCATGGGTATATACACTGATTATTGGAACGCGCTTTAGGGAGGTGAGATTTATGGGAATCTACTATCCGTTTCTTGGCGGCGGGCGAACGTGCAACCAGATTACAACCCCGCTTGTGTACGACGAATCGCTATCCGTGGAGCAGCAGATTGCTTGTCTGTTCGGCAAGATTGCCAACATCGACAGCGATTTTGTGACTACGGTTGAGTTCGATGACTTCAAGAGCCAGATTCATGCGGAGCAGGTAGCGCAGACTGAACAGCTTGAAGGGTACACGGATTCGGAGATTGCCAAGCTGGACAAGGAGTTGCGCGACCTGATTGCAGGTTTGCAGGTTGGTATGCTTATCTGGAATGTGACGGTGGGCGTGTACACAGGGAACGTTAAAGCAATGCGTGACTTCTTCAACGACGTTACGGTACATGCAATCACCGTTGATGCTCTTGCGCAGCTTGACTTGACCGTTGACCAGCTTGCGGAATGCGGGTTGAATGTTCGCGGATTGGCCGTTTTCAGTGGTTATCTAATGGGCGAGGATTTCGTGCCAGAGGGCATCACATACGACGGCGCACCGCCGCTCGATGGGAAACTGACCTGCTCGATTCTCGCTAACGGTGAGGTGCGGGGCGGGTACTTCGTAGAAGGGAATGAATGATGACAGGAACGCCAACGACTAACTATCAGTTGCCGACTTACGCCGACACGGACGCGCCAGATCTCACGGGCGCGTACAATCAGGCGATGGAGAAGATCGACACGCAGATGAAAGCCAATTCCGACAAAGCGGCATCCGCAACGTCGGCGGCAGGTACGGCTAAGTCCACCGCAGACAGCGCGTTGGAAACGGCTAAAGGGAACGAAGCGAAAATCACCAAGCTCGCGGGCAGGGTGGACAATTTGGAAGGCGGTGCGTTTAAGCCGCAAGATAACGACGCAACTCTGACTGTGCAGCAGTTGTCGGAAGCAAAAGTGACCAAAGCGGGCATTGTGTACTTCAAGCCCGCATCGTAGAAGGGAGTGAATGATGGCTACGGAATACACGCCGAACTACAATCTTGACCTGTACGCTTCGGCTGACAAGCCTAACCTGCGCGACCAGTACAACGCCGCTATGGGCAAGATTGACACGCAGATGAAGAAGAGCGCTGATGACGTTACCAACGCCAACGCCAACGTTCTCACGCTGCAAACGCAGATGACCGAAGCGCAGAAGGATATTTCGGCGCTGGAATCCACTGTGGAGACGCACGGGACGCAAATCACGGCCGTTCAAAAGACGGCTGACGATGCGCTTTCCCGCGCACAGACCAACGAGAGCGACATTGCGGACACGCAGGCCGACGTTACGTCGCTCACTGGTCGCGTGACCGCGGTTGAGGGAACAGCCAATAAGAACAAGGCCGATATTGAGTCTATTGATACGCGCGTTGGAGTTGCAGAGGGCAACATCACGGAAGCGCAGAACGACATTGACGGATTGCAGACTGCCGTGGACGGGAAAGCACCGACCAATCATGCGAGCACTGCGAACACCTACGGTCAGGGTTCTTCTACGAACTTCGGGCATTTGAAGGTGGCAGACAGCGGAAGCGCAGCGGCATCGTCTGGTACGGCGGCATCGCCGAAAATGGTGACTGACCAGATTTCAGCATTAAAGGCACTTCTGGCACCTCAGGCGCTGGTAGCTGCGCAAACTGTCAATTACAATGGCGGTATCAAAGGAAGCGGCACCTTCTCAATCTACGGCAACTCGATTACCAAAGTTGTTTCTGTTCAGCTGAAAAACATCTCGCTGTCCACACCTGGCACAGGTGGGTACAAAGCCGCAACGTTGGGCACCATCCCCAGCGGATACCGCCCGACACGCCTTCTTACGTACACCGCTTTCTCTGGTAATGCGTTTTTGCAGATTGAATCAAACGGAGCGGTTAAATTGTCGTTTGCAGACGATATAGTCCATACGGCAGGTGCGGAAAACGGTTGTGGCTGTACGTTCTTCGGCGGGCAGTAGGTGATGAACGATGCCAAGTACCAGAACCATTTGCTATTACGCAATGTACGTTATCGGCGAGGTCGAATCCAACTGGAACTGGACAGCCGTGAACTACAACGACCCTATCACGATAGGGATGATGCAGTGGTATGGTACACGGGCTGCTGCGCTGCTCAACCGCATCAAAAACGAAATGCCAACTGCCTACGGGCAGTTGGCTGCTTCGTTGCGTTCTGATATTGAATCGCATGATGCTGGTAGTGCGTGGTGGACTAGCCGTTACCTGAACAGGGACGAGGGAAACAGCATCATAACTGTTTTCCAAGACGAGGAAAACCATGTGATTCAGGAGAATCAGGCTATCGCCGATTTCGAGGGGTACATCACAACGCTTGAAAATTGGGGCATGAGCCAGTCCTATCCTAAGCCGTTGATTTTCGCAATGAGCATGTACCATCAATCGCCAGCAAGCGCTGGACAGGTCATTGCAACTGCGGGCGGCAGCGCCGACCTCGATAGGATATACGGCGTTTGCATGAACCACGGAGTTCTTGGGCAGTACAGGAATCGCTACAACACCGTGTACCAGAGATTGAAGGATTGGGACGGTGAGAGCAACCCGCCTGATTTCGGTCAGAGCGGAGACGTTGACACCACGCCCGGCGGCAACGAGCCAGGCATTGACACAGAAGCAAGCAAGCTAGGGTACATCATTCAGAATGGTGATACGCTCATTCTTTACGGCAAGGACGAATACGAAAAAGGCGTTATATTCTATCCCGCATCTGGACAGGTTTGGATTAACGGGTACAACGCGAACGGCACTGACATTGGCGGAGGCAACGAGGGCGGCGGTTCGGAGAGCGGAAGCGAAGCGCAGAACGCCATATGCGAATTGTACCGCTCATGGCTTGACAGGTTCGCGTACTCGCAGGGTGCTGGACGGCTTGACCCCATAAGCAGCGGATATGGTGACTGTTCTTCTACGGTGTGGTTCGCGTACCAGCAGGTTGCTGGAATCGACGTTGGCACGTGGACGGGCGCTATGGCGGGCAAGGGGACGAAGATAGCAAGCGGCTATTCTGGTGACAACCTACCCATCGAGGATATGGAGCCAGCCGATTTGGTGCTGATTATGTGGAATGGTTGGAACGGCTCATTTGACCACGTTGAACTGTACATGGGCAACAATGAACTTTGGGGACATGGTGGACCCGATTACGGACCAGACCAAACCACAACCGATGCTAGGAACTATCCACGGTACATGTATTATTGGGAGGTGAGACGGTACCTATGAGCGACAGCATGTATTACGATTCTCACGACATTATGACGCGCAACGCTATGTTCAATTTCGTTATCGGCGGGCGTGGCACTGGCAAGACGTATGATTTCAAGTACAAGCGAATCAGGCATTTCATAAAGACTGGCAAGCAGTTCATATACTTGCGCAGATACAAGTCGGAGTTCGATGACAAGCAGGAGTTCTTTCAGGATATTGTTGACCGCTTCCCATCGTGGGAGTTCAAAGTTGAGGGAATGAAAGGGTACATCAGAAAGGTTGCGATAGGTGATGAAAAGCCAGAGAAATGGCGCGTGCTATGTTTCTTCATCACGTTGGCAAACGCGCTGACCAAAAAGTCTGTACCCTATCCCGACGTTGATATGATAGGATTTGACGAGTTCATCATTGACAAGGGTTCGCTGCATTACTTGCAAAACGAGTTGAAGCAGTTCCAAGACTTCTACAACACGGTTGACCGATTTCAGGACAGGGTTAAGGTTATGTTCATGGCTAACGCCGTGGCGCTCACCAATCCGTACTTCATCGGATGGAGGTTGAAGCCGAGGAAGGGAAAGCGCTTTCTCATGGCGCACAAAGGGTACATGTGTGTAGAGATTGTGCAGAGCGAGCGGTTCAGGGCGTACGTGGATACGACAAGATTCGGTCAGATGATACGTGGAACGTCATATTACGATTACGCAGTGGGAAACATGTTCTACGATGACAACGACAAGTTCATCGCCAAGAAGTCGGAGGAAGCGCGATTCTACTTCGCGTTGCGGTTCGACAACAGGACGGTCGGTGTTTGGGTTGACTACACGGAGGGTGTTTACTACGTGTCGCGCAGGTACCCGAAAGATGCGCTGGTTTACGTCTTGACAAAATCGGATATGCAGCCTAACCTGCTTATGATAGAGAAGTCTAGCGTGGTGTTGCGGAGCGTGCGCAAGCTGTACATGCAGGGAAGCGTGTTCTTCGACACTATCGAGACGCGAGAGTTCTTCAACAACGTGTTCGACTATCTGGGATTTTAGGAAGGAGGTTGAAATGGACACTGCTACGTTCGATATGGTGATCACGGCTATCGGCAGCGTGGGGTTCCCTATCGTGGCTTGCTGCTTCATGGGGTGGCTTTACGTGAAGATTAACGACACGCTGAAAGATCTCACGCTTGCCATTACCGCGCTCACCACGAAGTTCGATGATCATGTGGACAAGATGGAGGGTTAGAATGATCGGCACTTTTATGAAGCGTCTTAGAATCGGCGCAATCACGGCGCTTGCCGTGTTCGCTATGCTGGTCGGCACAGCCGCGCCCGCATACGCATGGACGGAACATGACAACTTCATCGCAGACGGTCACGGCTGGTTCCAACCGCAGAACCTTGTAGTGCATTCCACGGCGAACGAGGGAGCGACCGCATGGAATCACGTCCAATACTGGCAGCGAATGGGCAATGATGCGCCTATGGCGCAATGGGTTGCTGACTGGACTGACGGCGGCACGGTGTACCAGACCATGAGCGGAAACGCCGTTGCGTGGCACGTTGGCAACGGAAACTGGTACAGCGTCGGCATCGAGATTTGCGAAGCCACCAACCAGCACGACTTCGAGGTTGGATTCGACACGGCGGCGCAATGGTGCGCCGTGTACCTCAACCAGCAGGGTTGGGGCATCGACAGAATGGTGTCCCACAACGAAGCGCGTTACGTGTGGGGCGGCACAGACCACGTTGACCCTATTCCGTACTTCGCAAAGTGGGGCAAGACTTGGGGCGATTTCGAGAACCTTGTTCAGTATTACCTCGACAACCCGTCTGCTATGACCTATGACGATGGCGAGGGTTCCGCACCCGATACGCCAGAAGCGCCTGTTTCTGGCAGCATCGAGGAAGCCGCATACGGTGTGATGCAGGGATGGTACGGAAACCAGCCAGAGCGACAGTACAATCTTGAAGCTGCTGGTTATGACTACCAGACCGTGCAGGACTATGTGAACCGTGTGTATTACGGCATCGACGGCGGTTCAACTGGTTCCGATTGGATTGCCGACGTTGCATACGACGTGTACCTTGGCAACTACGGAAACGGTCAGGACAGGTACGACCGCCTTACGGCTGCTGGTTATGACTATCAGACCGTGCAGGACTATGTGAACAGCGTGTATTACGGCATCTAGCTTGCAGCCCTCTTCCGAGGGCTGCTTTTCTTCTTGACAAGGCAAGTGGTTTTTGATACTATACTATTGCAGACAAAACCGATTGAAAGGACTGTGCTATGGCTAGATTGTTCTATTCCTACCGTGACGGAGAGGTGTACATTCTCCACAAGTGTTGCCCGTTGGAACTTCTCATGGACGAGCAAGCTGGTGGTGACGGGCTGCTGATTCACGCCAGCAAGGAACTGTTCGAGATTGTCGAGTACATGGACGGGGAGGAGAGCGGGTTCACCACTAGGGTGAAGCCGAAAACCAGCGAACCGTTGTTCGACATGGACAAGGCTGTGAACGAGTTCTTCGAGTACGTTTCAACGGTGACGGGGGAGAAATGCTAGTCTGCATAGCCGTGATTCTGTTCGGTACCGCGCTAGTCTATTGTTCGTTGACAAGCACGGATTGCAACACGTGTTGGAGACGTGAGCGCGAGAACATACGCGCAGCACGTGCAGGTGTGGGCATCGTCATTATCGGATGCCTGTTGGTTTGTTATCAGTTCGCGTATTGGGGGTAAGATGGTTGCAGAGTTCATGGAGTTTGAGACACCGAACGAGCCACAGATGGGTACAGTGAGTTCCATTCAGGACAAGTACAACAGCATGATGCTTGACCTGAACGATGATTTGCAGGACGAGATTGGTACACGTCGTGAGCAGTTCGATTCCATTTCAAAGACTTGTGATGATTTGTACACACGAATTGGACGGGTTGATGTTGAAATGATGACAAGAACAGAAAGGAACTTAAAACTTGCGGTTATCGGTATGACGATGGGGATGATTGGAATATGCGCAAGCGTGGCTTCTATGATTTTGTAGAATGTACTGATTCAAATACGAAAGGAGCATCTATGCTATCTGCGCATGAGGATGTTAAGTACGAATACTGGTGCGACGGTGAACTTATTGTTTCGTTCAAAGATAAGAACAAGGCTATAAACCACTACAAGAAACGATGCAAACAAGCACCCACATCCTTGCACACAATCTTCAAAGTTGTTCCTGTACGTAAAAGCGTTGTTCAATGGGCGCCGTAGATGGTGATAATGTTGTACTTTGTTCCCTCC
>OJQZ01001109.1_pt1 | contig 17076 bp, 10 predicted proteins | sample 1599071 | NCBI WGS metagenome assembly OJQZ01 (sample SAMN03922525, study PRJEB24848) | human gut metagenome | isolation source: stool sample | host: Homo sapiens | place: Germany | collected 2010-05
TCTGATACCAAATTTGAAAAAGAGACAGCAATGTTCGATTTTTAAGATTATATTAGAAATTTAGTTAATCAAAAAATAGTGAACCAGCAAATAATTCGCATAAATAAGTGTAATAATATGCAGAAACATAGACTAATATTACATAAAAGTACGTGAAATATGCATCTTTTCTTACCAACAAAACCTTCATTGGTTTAAAACCAACGGGATGTTCCTTTTAAACCAACGACTCTTTCCTCACCGAGGAACTTATTTATCACTGGCAAAAAAGTAATAAAAGAGGCATAGGGAGGCTATTTTTCTCTAGTTTATCGACAATAACAAACATGATAACAATAGCATAATGAATCATCAAATTTCAATAAAGTTACCAAATAACCAGTTTAAGATCAAGACAGCTTCAATTTAATCACAAAACCATCCAATTCATAAAAAGAGTAAATATCATAGTTACAAATGCCGAAGCTTTTTCATTCTATATTTATATGATGTTGGCATTAGCGCCTTCCTGACTGTTTAAATATTCCCTTTTTAAGAAGGTCATTTTTTCACCATGAGACCGATATATACACAAATAGAAATAAAACAGGTGAGGAGCTAAAAGAATGTATCGTAATATGGGAAGAAAACAAGAGTATATTATGTGAAAAGAAATACGAAAATAAAAATGGAAGAAAACAACAATATACTTTTTGATCTTTGATTTTCCCCTATTTAGTTCTATCTTTGTCTATGTTTCATATAAAAATGTAATTTAGATGGACGAGAGATTCAGACGATACCCGATAGGAATACAGAATTTCGAAGATTTGCGAAATAATGGTTATGTGTACGTTGATAAAACGGAGTTAATTTACCGTTTGACAAACACAAATAAGGTTTATTTTTTAAGCCGTCCCCGACGATTCGGGAAAAGTCTGCTAGTATCTACACTCGAAGCTTATTTTTCCGGAAAGAAAGACTTGTTCAACGGATTGGCAATGGAAACTCTGGAAAAAGAATGGGCTGTTTATCCGGTGCTACATATTGATTTCAGTGTGAGTAAATATATGACTGCCGAAGCGTTATCAGCCGTCATTAATTACCAGTTACTGCAATGGGAAAAATTATATGGACGCGAAGAAGGAGAAACGACTTTCAGCCTTCGTTTAAAGGGAATCATACAACGCGCATATACACAGACCGGCAAACCAGTTGTGATACTTGTAGATGAATATGATGCTCCCATGCTGGACAGTAATAACAATACGGAATTGCAAATAGAAATTCGTGATATTATGCGCGATTTCTTCAGCCCTTTGAAAGCGCAAGGCCAATATATCCGTTTCCTTTTTATCACAGGTATCAGCAAATTCAGTCAAATGAGTATCTTTAGCGAACTGAACAACTTGCAAAATATCAGTATGTGGGATGAATATAGCGCTATATGCGGCATTACCGAACAAGAGGTACACACACTGCAAATCGATATCGAACAGATGGCTCAAGCCAATAACGAAACATATGAAGAAGCTTGTACTCATCTGAAACAACAATATGACGGATATCATTTTAGTGAAAATAGCGAGGATATTTATAATCCATTCAGTCTGTTCAATGCTTTCGCACAAAAAAAGTATTCCAATTTTTGGTTTTCTACCGGTACTCCCACTTTTTTGATAGATCTCCTGCAAGAAAGTAACTTTGATATCCGTGAGTTGGATGACACTACTGCTACAGCAGAACAATTTGATGCTCCCACTAATAGAATTACCGACCCTCTTCCAGTACTTTATCAAAGCGGCTATCTCACTATTAAAGGATATGACCCGAGTTTTCAGCTCTATACCCTAGCTTACCCCAACAAGGAAGTCAGGAAAGGATTTCTCGAATCTCTCATGCCTGCTTATGTACATTTGCCCGCACGAGAGAATACATTTTATATAGTATCATTTATTAAAGACTTACGTGCCGGAAATTTGGATGGATGCCTGGAAAGACTAAAGTCCTTCTTCGCTTCTATCCCTAATAAGTTAAATAATAAAGAAGAGAAACATTACCAAACCATCTTCTATCTATTTTTCAGGCTGATGGGGCAATATATAGATGTGGAAGTAGATACAGCTATCGGAAGAGCTGACGCCATTGTAAAATTACAAGATACCCTTTATGTCTTTGAATTTAAAGTGGACGGTACACCGGAAGAAGCATTGGCGCAGATTAATAGTAAGGAGTATGCCATTCCCTATCAGGTGGGAGACTGGAAAATAATAAAAGTGGGGGTAAACTTTGATAGTGCGACAAGAACTATCGGAACATGGAAAACAGAAAGATAAAGAACGCGGATTAACCACTATACAGCTTAAATGACAGAATAAAAAGTGGGGATAACGTTTTCAATAACGCATCCCCACTCAAGCTTAGTTAATGTACTGAATCTCATTTTTCAATTCTGTACCCCCATGAAAGCATTTCGTTGCGACCTACTTCACTGAGGATTTTTCTAATTAATGAACTCATTTTCTTTGCCATAATCTTTAAACCTTTAAAATTACTAATACCTGAAAACTAAAAAACTTAAATCTTCTCTTTGGGGAGTATGCCAAGTGTTGAGTATCCCCAAACATGTACATCGGCATTGCCGATCTTTCTAAACAATCTTTCTAACTTTTTCATTTTGTTATCCTCCTAATTACATGTTTTATAACACAAAAATACGACCATTGTTTATAGATTGAGCCGAAAAAGGAAAGAAATTTATGTTTTATAGCATATTAATTGATTTGCATCAATTAATTTATTTGTTATAAGGCAGAATTATAATTTCAATGGCAGCAAATATGACAAAAAGGCACGGAAGATAATCTTCCATGCCTTTTTACTATATGATACCTATTATATAAATAGGAAAAGAATCCTTATTTCGTCGGAGTCTGTGCTAATGTAGCCACCAGGAAGTCATAGAACTTCTGTACGGTAGGAATCAAAGCTCTTTCATCCGGTGAGTGCGGCGAACGCAATGTCGGACCAAATGAAATCATATCCAACCCCGGAATGATAGCACCGATAATACCACATTCCAAACCTGCATGAATTACTTTCACTGCGGGTTCTACTCCAAACTGCTGTTTATAAGATTCCTTCATCGCATGCAAAATAGGTGATTCAACGTTCGGCTGCCATCCTGAATAGCCGCCAGTCATTTCTACCTTCATGCCTGCCATAGAGAAGCAAGACTCAAGACTGGTAGTCAGATACTCTTTCATACTATCGCTGGAGCTACGGGCCAGAATCTTAATCTCAGCCTTACCACCGCCAATCGTAATGATAGCCAGATTAGAAGATGTTTCCACCGTATCGGGAACGGTCGGAATCATACGGGTCACACCATTCTGACAAGCAAAGATGGCATCAATCAGATTATCCTGAATTTCTTCGGGCACTTCACCGGCAGGAAGCTCCACACGTTCTGCCGTAAAGCTGATCGGAGTTTCGATTGCAGAGAACTCTTCATTGAACAAGTCTTCGCAATATTTCACCAAGCCCAGCAGTTCCTCTTCGTTTTCAGCAGGAATGGCAAGTACCGCACATGCCTCACGAGGAATCGCATTGCGCATATTACCACCGTCCCAGCTTACCAGGCGGGCTTCATAGCTGGCAACCGCTTCACGCACGAAACGTACCAACAGCTTATTGGCATTGGCGCGCCCTTCATTGATTTCCAATCCGGAGTGTCCACCACGCAAACCTTTCAGACTTACTTTAACAGCGACGTCGCCTTCTTCGGGAGCTACTTCCTTATATTCCAGCGTAGCAGTCACATCCATACCACCGGCACAACCGATATACAGTTCGCCTTCGTCCTCAGAGTCAAGATTCAGCAGGATTTCTCCGTTTACCGTACCCGGTTTCAAGCCGAATGCACCGTACATTCCGGTTTCTTCATCTTTAGTGATCAATGCTTCCAGCGGACCGTGTTTCAGATCATTCGCTTCCAGTACAGCCATGATAGCAGCTACACCCAGTCCGTTATCAGCACCCAGCGTAGTACCTTTGGCTTTTACCCAGTCACCGTCTATATAAGTTTCGATAGGATCTTTTTCAAAATCATGAACTGTATCATTATTCTTCTGAGGAACCATATCCATGTGTGCCTGAAGAATTACACCTTTCCGGTTTTCCATGCCCGGAGTTGCCGGTTTACGGATAATCACATTACCCGCTTCGTCTACGAAAGATTCCAGTCCCAAGCCTTTTCCGAAGTTAATCAGAAATTCAGTCACTTTCTCCATGTGTCCGGACGGACGGGGAATCTGAGTCAACGAATAAAAATGCTTCCACACATTCTGTGGAGCTAAAGAAAGAATAGTACTCATAACAAATCTATTTTTATTAAGTGATTACTTTCGCTGTCTATTGGTAAACGGCAAAGCCGCCAAACCATATACACCCAACAAAACTACCAAAAAAGTTTGAATACCATGCACAATTAGAGCAAATATTCCGGCATCCGTCACATTTACTCCGTAAAGCATCATCATCTCCATGATAGCAAAATGCCACGGTCCCGCCCCGTTGGGAGTCGGCACAATAACAGCAAACGTACCGCCGACAAACATTACCAGTGCCGCAAGAATGCCCAAATGAGCAGTGAATGCAAAACAATAGAACGTAAAATAGAAATGAAAAAAATAACAAGCCCAGATGGCCAATGTATAAAATATGAACAAAGGAATATTGCGTACTCCTTTCAAAGACATGATTCCTTCCCAAATATTCAACACAAAGCCTTTCACCCGTTCATAGAAAAACAGCGTTTTCCTTAAATAATAAAGAAGCACCACCACCCCGATAAAACAAAACAGGACGATATAAAACCATACCGAAGTCAAAAGATAAGCAAAAGAAGGTATCTTGGTCCCCGTATTTTCAAGGAAAGTGACAAACACCGGCATTTGCAGCAATACAGTAATACCGGTAATCAGAAAAATGGTCAATGTATCTACCAGTCGCTCCGTCACCACTGTCCCCAGCGATTTGGCAAACGAGACATTATCATACTTCGCCAACACCCCGCAACGACTCACCTCCCCTATCCGGGGAACGACCAAGCTGGCGGCATAAGAAATAAAGATGGCATTCACACAGTCGCTTCTTCTGGGGAAAGCATCCAGCGGCTCCAGCGTCTGCCGCCACCGCCACCCGCGAAATACCTGAGCAAGCACCCCGAACAAGAGCGAAAAAAGCATCCACCACCAGTTCGTACCATGCCGTAATACCTCGCCGACCCTGCTGAAATCAAAGTCGCGATAAACCCAGTATAGAATAAAGCCGCCTAAAACGATCGGTAATATCAGCTTCAGCGTCTTTTTTAGTAGTTTCTTCATCCTTAATTCTTCATTCTTCATTTAAAAGAATTACCTTTGTCGGCTGCAAAAGTAATTATTTAGTTGGTAAATGAAATTAGTAAAGCCTAAAAAGTTTCTCGGACAGCACTTTCTGAAAGATCTGAAAGTAGCGCAGGATATTGCCGATACAGTCGACACCTTCCCCGAACTGCCTGTATTGGAGGTAGGACCGGGTATGGGAGTATTGACCCAGTTTCTGGTAAAAAAAGACCGGTTGGTAAAAGTCGTTGAAGTAGACTACGAATCGGTTGCCTATCTCCGTGAAGCCTATCCGTCACTGGAAGATCACATTATCGAAGACGATTTTCTGAAAATGAACCTTCACCGGTTGTTCGACGGAAAGCCTTTCGTACTGACCGGTAATTACCCGTACAACATCTCCAGCCAGATATTTTTCAAGATGCTGGAAAACAAGGACATCATCCCTTGCTGTACCGGAATGATACAGAAAGAAGTAGCCGAACGTATCGCTGCCGGACCGGGCAGCAAAACCTACGGCATCCTGAGCGTACTGATACAGGCATGGTATAAAGTAGAATATCTCTTTACCGTCAGCGAACATGTTTTCAACCCGCCCCCAAAAGTGAAAAGTGCCGTCATCCGCATGACCCGCAATGATACCAAGGAACTGGGATGCGACGAAAAACTGTTCAAACAAGTGGTGAAGACCACCTTCAACCAACGGCGCAAAACATTACGCAACTCTATCAAGCCGATTTTAGGCAAAGATTGTCCGCTGACGGAGGATGCATTATTTAACAAGCGCCCGGAACAACTGTCGGTGGAAGAATTCATCAGTCTGACCAACCAGGTGGAAGAAGCGCTGAAAACAGCCACCGCATCCGGTAACTGACCGATAGTGAGCGAAACCCGTAATTTGTAAAACGTTTAATCGTAAACAAAAAGATGAACGAGGAATACATTGACAACGTAAAACACCTTATCGAGCAAAAAGATGCCGATAAGGTTAAAGAACTTCTTGTCGACCTTCATCCCGCCGACATCGCTGAATTGTGTGATGACCTGAACCCGGAAGAAGCCCGGTTTGTCTACCGCCTGCTCAACAATGAAACCGCGGCCGACGTACTCGTCGAAATGGATGAGGACGTTCGTAAAGAGTTCCTCGAAATGATCCCTTCGGAAACAATCGCCAAGCGCTTTGTGGACTACATGGACACGGATGATGCCGTAGACCTGATGCGTGACCTCGACGAAGACAAGCAGGAAGAAATTCTTTCGCACATCGAAGACATCGAACAGGCAGGAGACATCGTGGACCTCTTGAAATATGACGAAAACACCGCCGGTGGTCTGATGGGCACCGAAATGGTAGTCGTGAACGAGAACTGGAGTATGCCCGAGTGTCTGAAGGAAATGCGTCAGCAAGCCGAAGAACTGGACGAAATATATTATGTATATGTCATTGACGACGATGAACGCCTGAGGGGAATCTTCCCGCTCAAGAAGATGATCACCTCCCCTTCTGTCTCCAAAGTGAAACACGTGATGCAGAAAGACCCGATCTCCGTACACGTAGACACTTCCATCGACGAAGTGGCGCAAACCATCGAAAAGTATGACCTTGTTGCCATCCCCGTGGTGGATAGCATCGGCCGACTGATAGGACAGATCACCGTCGACGACGTCATGGACGAAGTTCGTGAACAGTCGGAACGTGATTACCAGTTGGCATCCGGTCTTTCGCAGGACGTAGAAACCGATGACAACGTACTAAGACAGACCACAGCCCGACTGCCCTGGCTACTGATCGGCATGATCGGAGGTATCGGAAACTCCATGATATTGGGAAATTTCGACGCAACCTTTGCCGCACACCCCGAAATGGCATTATACATTCCGCTGATTGGCGGTACGGGAGGAAACGTCGGTACACAGTCTTCCGCTATCATCGTACAAGGGCTTGCCAACAGTTCGCTGGACGCCAAAAACACTTTCAAGCAAGTGACCAAGGAAGCGGTAGTAGCCTTAATCAATGCTACCATCATCTCCCTGCTGGTATATACCTACAACTTTATCCGGTTCGGTGCGACGGCTACGGTTACTTATTCCGTATCCATCAGCCTGTTTGCCGTTGTGATGTTCGCCTCCATCTTCGGCACACTGGTCCCGATGACACTGGAGAAACTAAAAATAGATCCCGCCATCGCAACAGGTCCGTTTATAGCCATCACAAATGACATAATCGGTATGAGGCTGTACATGGGAATTACTGTTTTATTATCATAAAAATGCGATAATCAAAAAAAAATAAGCAAAAGAGTATGAAGTAATCGTTTTATTTCATTATTTTGTGACCCAAAACTAATATACAATGATGGACGCTCATGACACTAATCTTCCCTTGAACCAAGGGGAGTTAGAAGAAGAAAAGAAAACAGTTGAGGTTTCTGAAGCCATTACAGAGACTCCGACTGAAGAAGGTACCGAAAAAGTTACTGAAGAAGTTACTGCCGAAGTTCAGACTGAAGCAGCACCTAAACCTGCCACAAAGGAAGACGTACTGAACCGATTGAAAGAGCTTGCGCAAGACTCGGAAAACGCAAACAAGCAGGAAATTGACAATCTAAAACAATCATTCTACAAGTTACACAACGCCGAGTTAGAAGCTGCTAAAAAGCAATTTATCGACAATGGAGGCGCTGCCGAAGACTTCACTCCGAAGGATGATCCGACAGAAGAGGAATTCAAACGCCTCATGGGATCGATCAAAGAGAAAAGAAGTCAACTTGTAGCCGAACAGGAACGTCAGAAAGAAGAAAATCTGCAAGTCAAGCTTTCCATTATCGAAGAACTTAAAGAACTGGTAGAATCGGGTGATGATGCCAATAAATCTTATACAGAGTTCAAAAAGCTGCAACAACAATGGAACGAAACCAAACTGGTTCCGCAGGGCAAGGTGAATGAACTTTGGAAGAATTACCAACTGTACGTAGAGAAATTCTATGATCTGCTGAAACTGAACAACGAATTTCGTGAATACGACTTCAAAAAGAATCTGGAGATCAAGACTCATCTTTGCGAAGCAGCCGAAAAGCTTGCTGACGAAGAAGATGTAGTTTCCGCTTTCCACCAACTTCAGAAGCTGCATCAGGAATTTCGTGATACGGGTCCGGTAGCTAAAGAACTGCGTGACGAAATCTGGAACCGTTTCAAGGCTGCTTCTACGGCTGTAAACCGCCGTCACCAGCAACATTTCGAAGCGCTGAAAGAATCGGAACAGCACAATCTGGATCAAAAAACTGTCATTTGCGAAATTGTAGAAGCAATTGAATATGATGAACTGAAAACATTCTCGGCTTGGGAGAACAAGACGCAGGAAGTGATTGCTCTGCAAAACAAATGGAAGACAATCGGATTCGCTCCCCAAAAGATGAATGTGAAGATCTTCGAACGCTTCCGTCATGCCTGCGATGACTTCTTCAAAAAGAAAGGAGAATTCTTCAAGGCTCTGAAAGAAGGAATGAACGAGAATCTGGAAAAGAAGAAAGCACTTTGCGAAAAGGCAGAAGCACTGAAGGACAGCACCGACTGGAAAGCAACTGCTGATGCGCTGACCAAATTGCAGAAAGAGTGGAAAACAATCGGTCCGGTAGCCAAGAAATACTCGGATGCCGTATGGAAACGTTTCATCACTGCTTGTGACTATTTCTTCGACCAGAAAAACAAGGCTACTTCTTCACAACGTTCTGTAGAAATAGAGAACATGGAGAAGAAGAAAGCGTTGATTGAAAAATTAGCTTCAATCGATGAAAACATGGATACTGACGAAGCCAGCACTTTGGTACGCGAACTGATGAAGGAGTGGAATACCATCGGTCATGTTCCGTTCAAGGAGAAAGACAAATTGTATAAGCAATATCATGGCTTGATCGATCAACTGTTCGACCGTTTCAACATCAGTGCATCCAACAAGAAATTAAGCAATTTCCGTTCAAACATCAGCAATATCCAAGGAGGAGGCTCTCAGTCTTTATATAGAGAACGGGAAAAACTGGTACGTATTTATGAGAATATGAAGAATGAACTTCAGACTTATGAAAATAACCTGGGATTCCTTACTTCTTCTTCCAAGAAAGGTAGCAGCCTGCTGACTGAACTGAATCGAAAAGTGGATAAACTGAAAGCTGACCTTGAACTGGTATTACAGAAAATCAAGGTTATCGATGAATCATTGAAAGCGGAAGAATAAATATTCCCGAAACAAAGGATAAATCCTCTAATATAAAAGCCAACTAACCCATTATGGATTTAGTTGGCTTTTTTATTGAAGCTTTCATTATATTCTCACTGCACTGAGAAAAAATACTCATGCCTTTGAGAAAATTTTCTCATTGCATTGAGAATTTTTTCTCAGTGTGGTGAGAATTTTTTCTCAAAGGCATGAGAACTCTTTGAGAATATAACAACCTTTATCACGCTGTGTACTATCCAAATAGCAATTAAATAGTTTCTCCCTTACACCCGTAATTAAACGACTGCCAAAATGCTTTATATTTAAGAAGTGAGTTTTTCGCCCGGTCTGACCGAAACAATCAACCAATTAAAAAGGAATAGAGGAATAATTAAACTAAGTTCTTGTAGAACTATAATATAGTAGATGATAAGATGGAATAGAATGCATGTTGTTGATAATCAATGGGAAGTATTGGGGGCTGTAAACGTGTAATAGTGAAATACTCACTCTGTTTCTACCCGTTGATTGATTAAATGAGAATAATTGAAAAACTTATTTGTAATTTAAATATGAAATATTATTGAAAAATAGTATGACTTTTTCAAACTAATTAGTATATTTGCGCACGAATCGTTGATTTTTAGCAAAAAAGATGGTAAATCTATTGCTTAGTTAGATGCGTTAGTTTAGATACAAATGGATTAACAGACTGTTTTTTGTGCTAAGTTCTACAAGAACTAAGACATAGAACCTATTATTTTTCTGACTTTAAATCAGCATAGTTCAGCACACAAATAAAAGTTTTAACTTCTAATTTTAATGCCTATGAGAAAGAAATAAGTATTCCAAATCCAAGAGTACCCACAAGTACTTCAACTTGTTTTTACCCTTTTTACCTTTAATAAAACTAATATTAATTTATGAAAAAATGCTTTGAACTAACACCATGCTTGCTGGCATTCTTATGCATTACCAGCTGCGTAGAAGATGTTGATAACGAACGTTCTAAGGGAATGTTCTCAGCATCACAAAGTGGATTCTCCACCATTGAAGTTTACGATTTAGGCCCTCTCAACAAGATTGATCTATCCATTGCCAAGGCAGGATTAGAGGATACCGGAGGAACGGTGACTTTTTCAGTAGAACAATCCCTGTTGGATTCTCTGAATAATGCGGACGGCACTTCCTATCAATTACTACCTCCCGAATGCTATACGATTGAAAATGCAACCTATTCCGTCTCTCCCGGCGGAGACAGGCGCGTAACAGGAGGCAGTCTGGTGTATGATCCTCACAAAATCTACAACCTGTGCGGCTTTGATGAACTTAAATACGTTCTTCCATTACGGGTATCCTCTACAGGGACTCCTATGAACTCCGACCGAACGGCAACACTTTACGGATTTATCGTTAAAGAAGCCATCGTCAGACTTGCATCTACCGGAGTAGACTTCGTAGTAGAAGGAGGAACGACTACTTCACCTATGAATCTCGACACAGAGATAAGCTTTGAGAACGAATGGGATCTGACGACCTCGTTTGCAACCAAAGGAGCGGACTATGTGGACAACTACAATTCGGCAAATTCGACCTATTACATACCTTTACCTTCCGACTTCTACACTCTTCCCGATGTCACTATCGCCAAGGGAAAGACAACGGGAGGCTCTGCTATTAGCCTGCTGGGTGAAACACTTCCCCCCGGAAATTATCTTCTTCCGGTTTCACTCGGCGGACTTAGCGGACAAGGAGACGCCAGCATCAACATAGACAAGGAAACGGTAGCCAACTATTTCGTAATCAAACAAGGCGGCCCTATTAACCGTGACCACTGGACAGTGACTGCCAACACGGAAGAAAAGACAGGCGAAGTTTCAGCCGCTTACCCCCACAACGGTCAGACAATATCTTTGATTGACGGAGAGATAAACACTTTCTGGCATAGTAAATGGCAGGGAGGAGAAGTAGCTCCACCATACGAAATAATACTCGACATGGGCAAAGAGAACAGTGTCAGCCAATTAGGACTCATCGCCAGACAAAATGCACTTACTTCTATGAACCTTGAGATTTATGCAGGAGATGACGGTGAAACATGGAACCTGATTGGAAAATACTTCTTTGACGGTAGCATAAAAACAGAGCAAATGGTCCCCGTAAAAGCATGTGATGCACGCTGGATACGTATTTACATCCCCACTCTGGGCAGTGGTTCATCTGTAGGACACCTGGCAGAAATATATGTATACGGCACGGACAAGTAACCTTAATTATTTTCTAATTCTTACTTAAAAGAAACATTTATGAATAAGATATTAAAAGTAATGTGTTTCATTCTGTTTGCCTTATTTGCAGGAATAAACACAATTTATGCACAAGGACAAAGTCCGACAGGACTCGTAGTCGATGAAAACGGGCAGCCGATGATCGGAGTGCAGATAAAAATCGAAGGAACCACAGTCGGTGCCATCACTGACGTAGATGGTAATTTCACCATCAAAGCCCAAAAAGGCAATATACTTCTTTTCTCTTATGTGGGTTACGAACAGCAAAAAATCACTTATAAAGGAGAAAAGGTATTAGCAATCAAAATGCTTCCGAGCACAGAGATGCTGGAGGACGTCGTTGTTATCGGCTACGGAAAACAAAAGAAGAACAGCGTAGTGAGTTCCATCAACGCCATCGGTCCCAAAGAGTTGTCCGTTTCTTCCAGTCGTAATATGACCAATAATCTGGCAGGGCAAGTACCGGGCTTGATCGCAGTGCAACGTTCCGGTGAACCGGGATATGACAATGCCGACTTTTGGATTCGGGGACAAAGTTCTTTCAAAGGCGGTACCAATCCGCTTGTATTAGTCGACGGTGTCCCCCGGCAAATGCAGGATATTGAAGCGGATGAAATTGAATCATTTACCTTACTGAAAGATGCTGCCGCCACAGCTGTTTACGGAGCCGAAGGCGCAAACGGAGTTATCTTGATTACTTCCAAACGAGGAAATTCACAGAAACCTAAAATCTCTTTCCGAGCCGAAGGAACTATTCTCGAACCAACACGTCTGCCGACTTTCATGAACTCAGTAGAAACGTTAAACCTATACAACGAAGCATTGAACAACGAAGGGACCGCCAGCATACGCACAGACGAAGAGATAGCCAAATACGGTCCCGGAGCCGACCGTGATTTATATCCGGACACTGACTGGTTGGGTACAATGCTAAGAAACCACACCTATAATATGCGGTATACCCTGAACGTAAGAGGAGGAACTGAACGTGCCCGTTACTTCGTATCCGGCGCCTTCTATCAGGAAAATGGTATATTCAAGGATTTCGGCAATGACTATGATAACAATATCGGATTGAAGCGCTACAATCTGCGCAGCAACATTGACTTTGACGCAACTAAAACCACAACAGTAAAAGTAGACCTCAGCGGACAATACCTGCAAACCAATTATCCGGGAACAGGAACCAGCACTATTTTTACTACCATGTGCCGTACTCCGTCTTATATCATGCCGGCAGTTTATTCCGACGGAACTGTGGCCGGACATCCCCGTCCGTCAGGCAATCGTTCCAACCCGTACAACCTGCTTGTTAACTCAGGATACGCCAAAGAATGGAGAACTTCCATCCAGTCGAAAGTGGAAGTAGACCAGAAGCTGGACTTCCTGACCAAGGGATTGACATGGAAAGGACTTATCAGCTTTGACGCAGACATGTCATATATCGCCAAACGTACCAAAACACCGACACAATATCTAGCCACAGGACGCGACGAAAATGGCAAACTGTTATATAAGACTGTAGTAGAAGGCAGCGATGTACTATCAGAAAACCTGAGTAACAGTTCAAACAAGAAGATTTACTTTGAAACAGCCTTCAATTACAACCGTACATTTGCAGAGAAACACGATGTAGGGGCCATGTTCCTATACATGCAAAAAGAAACACAGTATCACAATAACGCTTTACCTTATAGAAAGCAAGGTTTGGTAGGTCGTGTAACTTATGGATATGACGGACGCTATTTCTTAGAAGGTAACTTCGGCTACACCGGTTCGGAAACCTTTGCAAAAGGCTATCGCTTCGGTTTCTTCCCCGCCATGGGTTTGGCATGGTATATCAGCAATGAACATTATTATCCGGAAGCCTTGAAAAAGGTAGTAAGCAAATTGAAATTAAGATTCTCCATCGGTCGTACCGGTAACGACGATACCGGCGGCAACCGCTTCTTATATCGTGGAACCATGAAACAGGATAATAGCGGCTATAATATCGGATTCAGCAACAGCGGCGCATTAGGCGGAGTAGGCAATGGAATTACCGAAGCCCAGTTCGAATCACCGTTTCTTTCCTGGGAAATCGAAGACAAACGCAACTTCGGTATCGACTTGGGGTTATTCGACAACCGCATTGACCTGCAAGTGGACTACTTCAACAACAAACGTAAGGACATCCTATTGCAACGTAATACCGTTTCCAATGTGACAGGCTTCCAGCAAATGCCATGGCAAAACTTCGGTATCGTGAAAAACCAAGGTGTGGATGCAAGTCTGAATCTCAATTATAAAGTAGGTGAAGTTAACCTGAGCGCACGCGGTAACTTTACATTTGCACGCAACGAAATCCTCGAATATGATCAGGTGCCACAAGTTTATCCGTGGCTCGAAAAGAAAGGAACTCGCCTCAACTCATGGAAACTATACATTGCTGACGGACTTTATACCGCCGACGACTTCAACATAACAGGTGAAGGTCTGAACCGCCAGTATGAACTGAAACCGGGAGTTGTATCCGGTCTGTCAAGCGGAGTACGTCCGGGAGATATCAAATACAAAGACCTGAACGGAGACGGTAAGATCGACAGCAATGACCAGATGGAAGATGTAGGAAATCCTTCCGTTCCGGAAATAGTTTATGGCTTCGGCCTCAATGCCGAATGGAAAGGAGCCTATGTCGGTATCTTCTTCCAAGGTTCAGGAAATACATCGACCGTATTAGGAGCCAGCTCGAACGGAGCATTTTTCCCGTTCCAATGGGGAGTCGAAGAGTCTGCCGTACGATCAGAAGTAGCCAACAGATGGACGGAACAGAACCCAAGCCAAAATGTAATGTTCCCCCGCATGCACTCTACCAATTATGACAACAATACAGCTGCCAGCACTTGGTGGCTGCGCAATGCCAGTTTCCTGCGACTGAAAAATATTGAAGTCGGTTACAACTTCAAGGAGAAAACACTGAAAAAAATCGGTATACAAGCTTTGCGTGTTTATCTGCAAGGAAACAATCTTTGTGTATGGGATGATATCAAAATGTGGGACCCGGAACTTGGAAACACCAACGGCGGCTTCTCATATCCACTGAGCCGGACTTTCACATTCGGTCTTGACTTTACTTTCTAATAATACATATAATACATTATATATATGAAGACATTGAAAAAACTATCAATCATAGTGGCCGTAGGACTAAGCACGATATTCTTTTCGGGTTGCAGCGATTATCTGGATGTATCGGACGACCTGGCGGCAGAATTAAGCATGGAAGAAGTATTCAATAATACCGGTTATGCCCGTCGCTTCCACCGATATATATATTCCGGAATTCCGGATGTATCAAACATTATTATAACCAGTTCTTATGCAGCCTTGACGGGATTGGATAATCCCTGGCCGGCAGTTTCCGACGAGTTAAAAAGTGCACAAAATAATGTCAAGACAATTCCGACAGTAGGTTACCATGCCGGATCGGCGGATTTATCGCGCTGGAGTCTTTACAAACAAATCCGTCAGGCAAACGAATTTCTGGCATACTCGCATACGATCCCACAGCAAGGTGACGTTACGGATTACATTGACGAAGACGAATTGGCAAGATTGAAAAACGAAGCTCGTTTCCTACGTGCTTACTATCACTACTTGTTATTTGAATTGTATGGTCCTATCCCCATTATGACAGAAATATCGGAACCGTCCGCAAGTGATCTGGACTATTACCGGAACTCTGTCGACGAAGTAGTGCAATTCATCGATTCCGAACTCAATGAATGCTACAATGAACTGCCTGAAAAGGAAGTGAACGATGACGGGACTCCAAACGAGAACCGAAGCGCAGCACCTACCAAAGGGGCAGCATTGGCTATTCTGGCAAAACTCCACGTGTATGCCGCAAGCCCCTTACTTAACGGAGGATATTCGGAAGCAATCGCATTGAGGGATAATCAGGACAAACAACTGTTTCCTGCGAAAGATGACAAAAAATGGCAAACTGCCTTAAACGCGTTGCAGCGCTTCATTGATTATGCAAAAACTCACTATCACCTTTATAAAGAAAAAGATAAAGATGGAGAGTTGAATGCAGAAGAATCTCTATACCAACTCTTTCAGGTAAGTTTGAACAACCCGGAAGCTATCTGGCAAACCAGCAAGAATTCATGGGGCGATGTAGGTGGAGAAGGAAGAGAACGCAGATGCACTCCACGTGCGATATATAGCGGATTCGGTTGTGTAGGTGTATTGCAGGAAGCCATTGACGATTTCTACATGAATGACGGCAAGAGTATTCACGAGTCAGGACTTTATTCAGAAGAAGGCATTGGCGAAGACGGCATTCCTAATATGTATAAGAATCGCGAACCACGTTTTTATCAGGCCATAACTTACTCCGGCAAGACATGGCAAAAAACAACGAAACAGATTTATTTCTATAAAGGCAGCGGAGACGATAACTCCAAAGCGGATATGAGCTACTCCGGCTATCTGCTTTACAAGGGAATGAACCGTGATCTTTTAAACCAAGGAAGTAATGCCAAATCAAAATACAGAGCAGGAATGTTGTTCCGTCTCGCCGACTTCTATTTATTATATGCCGAAGCGTTGAACCATGTAAATCCTTCGGATGAACGTATCATTGCACATATCGACAGTGTCCGCTACCGAGCAGGTATCCCTTTACTAAAGGACATCAAGCCTGAAATAAAAGGCAACCAAGCCTTACAGGAAGAAGCCATCCGCAAAGAACGCCGGATCGAACTATTCGCCGAAGGACAACGCTATTTCGACGTCCGTCGCTGGATGTGTGCCGATGAAGAAGGATATAAGCAAGGCGGACCGGTACATGGTATGAATATGAATGCCGATAACCTGGAGGACTTTATGGAGCGTACCGCATTTGAAACCCGTATTTTTGAAAGACGCATGTACCTCTATCCTATCCCGTTAAACGAGATTCAGAAGTCGAGCAAACTTGTTCAGAATCCGGGTTGGTAGCAGCCAAATGTCATAACACAGACACAATAGGTATCCCATCATAGATGCAGAAAAACATCACCTAAACGGTGCTGATGTAAAAAGAGTTTTCCATTCATTTTGGAAGACTCTTTTTTTTGAGCCTTACCAGCTATGAAAGTATACCGCAAAAAGCAAAAATCCCGCTAAAACTTTCATTTTAGCGGGATTTTCGTATTCATCATTGACGTTGATCTTGTTGGGC
>OJQZ01001184.1_pt1 | contig 15756 bp, 14 predicted proteins | sample 1599071 | NCBI WGS metagenome assembly OJQZ01 (sample SAMN03922525, study PRJEB24848) | human gut metagenome | isolation source: stool sample | host: Homo sapiens | place: Germany | collected 2010-05
CAACATGGTGCAGCGCGGCCACGCCTTTGCCATCGTCGATGAGGTGGACTCCATCCTGATCGATGAGGCCCGCACCCCTCTGATCATCTCCGGCAAGGGCGAGGATTCCTCCAGCCTGTACACTCAGGTGGATCGCTTCGTCCGCACCCTGCACAAGAGCGTGGTGGTCGAGCTGGAAGATAAGGTGGAGGCCGATGAGCAGACCGACGGCGATTATGTCGTGGACGAAAAGCACAAGACCTGCACCCTGACCGCCAAGGGCATCCAGAAGGCCGAGGAATACTTCAAGGTCGAGAATCTGGCCGCTGCTGAGAATATGACCTTGGCCCACCACATCGATCAGGCCATCAAGGCTTACGGCGTGATGCAGAAGGATATCGACTATGTCGTGAAGAACGGCGAGGTCATCATTGTGGACGAGTTCACCGGCCGCCTGATGATCGGCCGCCGCTACAACGAGGGCCTGCATCAGGCCATTGAGGCCAAGGAGGGTGTGAAGATCGCCGCCGAGAGCAAGACGCTGGCGACCATCACCTTCCAGAACTACTTCCGCATGTACAAGAAGCTGTCCGGCATGACCGGTACCGCCAAGACGGAAGCCACCGAGTTCACCGAGATCTACGGCCTGAACATCGTCACTGTGCCCACCAACCGCCCCAACATCCGCAAGGATTACCCGGACGCGGTCTACAAGACCGTCAACGGCAAATACAAGGCTGTCATTGAGCAGGTGCTGGAATGCCACAAGAACGGCCAGCCGGTTCTGGTGGGTACCGTCAGCGTGGAAAAGAGCGAGACGCTGGCCAGAATGCTGCAGAAGTACACCCGCGATTTCAATGTCCTGAACGCCAAGAACCATGAGCGTGAAGCCGAGATCGTGGCGCAGGCCGGCAAAAAGGGTGCCATCACCATTGCCACCAACATGGCAGGCCGTGGTACTGATATCATGCTGGGCGGCAACGCTGAGTTCATGGCCAAGGCCCAGATGCGCAGGGAACACTTCTGTGAGAACCTGCTCGACCCCGAAAAGCCGCAGGATGCTGACCCGAATGCGGTGGAGCTCCTGCTGACTGAGGCCGACGGCCACGGCGACACCAACGATGAAAAGATCCTGGCGGTGCGGAAACGATTTGAGGAGCTGTATGCCCAGTACAAGCCGGCCATCAGCGCCGAGGCAGAGGAAGTGCGCAAGGCCGGTGGTCTGTTCATCATCGGTACGGAGCGGCATGAGAGCCGCCGCATCGATAACCAGCTGCGCGGCCGTGCAGGCCGTCAGGGCGACCCCGGCGCGTCCCGCTTCTACCTGAGCCTGGAAGATGACCTGATGCGCCTGTTCGGCGGTGACCGCGTTTCCAGCCTGATGGATACCCTCAAGCTGGACGAGGATACCCCCATTGAGAACCGGATGATCACCAGCACATTGGAAAGCGCCCAGAAGAAGCTGGAAGGCCGGAACTTTGAGATCCGTAAGAACGTGCTGAAATACGACGATGTCATGAATCAGCAGCGTGAGATCATCTACGGCCAGCGCCGCAAAGTGCTGGACGGCGAGGATATCAGCAATGAGATGCACAACATGCTGCGGGAGAACATTGATTCCAGCTGCAAGCAGTTCCTGGCCGGAGATGTGAAGGACGAGTGGGACTTTGGTGCCCTGCGCCGCCACTATCAGGGCTGGCTGACCACCGATGCCGACTTCCACTACACTGTGGCGGACTTTGATAACCTTTCCCAGCAGGGTATTGCAGATATGCTGTACGACCGCGGGATGCAGATCCTGCAGGCCAAGGAGGTGCGCTACGGTGCACCCGTCATGCGCGAACTGGAGCGCATCTGCCTGCTCAAGTGCGTAGACCGCCAGTGGATGGACCACATCGACAACATGGACCAGCTGCGGCAGGGCATCGCGCTGCGCGGCTACGGCCAGAAGGACCCGGTGGTGGAATACCGCATCGAGGGCTTTGATATGTTCGACCAGATGGTGGATTCCATCCGGGAGTCCAGCATCAAGATGCTGCTGACCATCGAGGTGCGGCAGGCCGGTGCAGCCCCCAAACGGGAGCAGGTGGCCAAGCCCACCGGCGAGGGCTTTGTGCCCGGCAACGGCGCGCCCGGTGTCAAGGGTGCCCCCAAGGGCCAGCCTGTCCGGGTCATCAAGATCGGCCGCAATGACCCCTGCCCCTGCGGCAGCGGCCTCAAGTGGAAAAAGTGCACCTGCGCCCAGTATCACCCCGAAGGGAGCAACGGCGGGGAAAATTGAGCTGGCAACTAAAAATAGTTGCAAATAAAGAAAAACGTGCTATACTGGAAGTAGGATGAGGATATGGGGCAGAAAGAAAAGCTGATCGAGCGGCTGAAAGCCAAACCAAAGACTTTTACCTTTGATGATGCCGAAAGCCTACTGCGATATTTTGGGTATAAGCGCTCCAACAAGGGCCGTACCAGCGGTTCCCGCATTGTGTTCGTATCGGAACAGTATCCACCGATCTTGATGCATAAACCCCATCCCCGAAAAGAACTGCTGGAATATCAGGTCAAGCAATTGATTCAAATTCTGGAACAGGAGGGACTTCTGTGAATAACACGATGGAGTACAAGGGCTATGTTGGCAGTGTGGAGTTCTCGGAGGAAGATGGCCTGTTTTATGGCAAGGTCATGGGAATCCGGGCTCTGATCTCTTACGAGGGCAGCACCGCTGCAGAGTTGGTAAATGATTTCCACGGTGCAGTGGATGATTATCTGGCATTGTGCGAGGAAAACCACACCGAACCGGAACGTGCCTATAAGGGGAGCTTCAATGTCCGCATTTCCCCGGAATTGCACAAGCAGGCGGTCATTTTTGCAATGGCCCACAATATGAGTCTGAACAGTCTGGTGGAAAATTCCATTGAACAGGCTGTCCATGCAGGCTGAAAATCAAACAGAACGGGAGCTGACTGAAATGTTGACTGCAAAAGAACTGCTGGGCCGTGCCCAGGCGCTGGAACCCCAGCTGGTGGAGTGGCGGCGCACCCTGCACCGTCACCCGGAGGTGGGCTTTGATCTGACCCAGACCAAGGCACTGGTGAAAAAGGCCCTGATCGAGATGGGCTACGAGCCCAAGGACTGCGGCAAGGCCGGTGTCATTGCGCTGGCAGGCGGCAAAAAGCCCGGCAAGACCATCCTGCTGCGGGGCGATATGGATGCCCTGCCCATTCAGGAGGAATCCGGCGTGGATTACGCTTCCGAGGTGCCGGGCAAGATGCACGGCTGCGGCCACGATATGCACACGGCAATGATGCTGGGTGCTGCCCAGCTGCTCAAGGAGCACGAGAATGAGATCGAGGGCACCGTCAAGCTGGAGTTCCAGCCCGCCGAGGAGATCTTCCAGGGCTCGCCCGATATGATCGCCAACGGCCTGCTGGAAAACCCCAGGGTGGATGCGGCAGTCATGTACCATGTGCTGGGCGGAATGCCCATTCCCGCCGGTGTGGTGCTGGTGCCTGCCTGCGGCGGCATCACCATGGCAAGCTGTGAGCAGTATCACATCATCGTCCACGGCAAGGGCGGTCACGGTTCCATGCCGGAAAAGTGCATCGACCCCATCACGGCGGCGGCACACATCCACATTGCCCTGCAGGAGATCAACAGCCGGGAGCTGGATGCCCACAGCTTTGGCGTGTTCACCACCGGCCGCTTCCAGGCAGGCGCGGCCTCCAATGTCATCCCGGACAGCGCGGAGATGTGGGGCACCATCCGCACCACCGACCCCGAGGGCGCAGTGACGGAGCTGCTGCACAAGCGGATGACCGAGATCGTACAGGGGGTGGCTGCGGCTTACCGCTGCACCGCTGAGATCACCTTCAGTGATTACTGCCCCTGCATGGTGGTGGACAAGGAGCTTGCCGGCAACGCCCTGACCTATATGGGTGAGCTGCTGGGCAAGGGTGCAATGGATATGACCCCGATGACTGGCGGCAAGCCCGGCGGCGGCAGCGAGGATTTCGCGTTCGTCAGCCATGAGGTGCCCACCGTGAGCATGTTCCTGACGGCGGGCAACGCCAACGAGGGTTACACCTACGGCCAGCATCACCCCAAGGTGAAGTTTGATGACAGCGTCCTCTTTGAGGGCAGCGCGGCCTATGCCTATATGGCTCTGCGCTGGCTGCAGGAGCACAAGTGATCGGATAAAAACAAAGACCTCCTCTGGAAAACGGCCAGAGGAGGTCTTTCTATATTATGGGCAAAAAGGCCGAGCAACGGAAAAGCCTTTGCCTCATGAATCTGTCTTGTCTGCCTGCTCGATCAGGCTTCCAGGAACACTTTGCGCAGGGAGGTGTTGGTCTCCACGATCTTCACCAGCAGCACGCCCAGCACGGTGCAGCTGATCAGCTCACCGATGCCGACGGAGATGCCGTTGGTGATGCAGGCCAGCCACAGCGGAGCGGAGGAAGAAGGATCGGGGAACATGACGGCGATCTCAATGCCGATGATGACCGCATTGAAGAGCACGGGCGGCAGGGAAGGCACGATGGCCAGACCCTTGAAGCGGACGTTTCGCAGTTTGTAAGTCACAACACAGGCCAGCAGGGTGGCCAGGGTGCCAAAGATAACATCCACGATGGTGGAGCCCAGCAGGTTTGCCAGGAAGCAGCCCAGCACCACGCCCACGATGTACTCGGCACCGAACACGGGCAGCAGGCAGAGGGCCTCGGCAACACGCACCTGCACTGCACCGTAGGAGAACGGCTGCAGCGCCATGCAGAGCACCACATAGAGAGCTGCGACCACAGCGCAGCGGGCCAGTTTGCGGACAGTAAAATTCTGATTCATAACAATACTCCGGCGGATGAATTTTGACCGCACAGGGACCGCCAGCCCTATGGGTTTGGCCCGGCATGGTTCGAGACACGTCGGGGAGCCTAAAATCCTAAGTTGCTCTTTCAGGTTGCCGCGCAAAAGCACAGCAAAAGGGAGTATAGCATAAATTGCCGCAAAATGCAACGGCCTGCAAACAAAAAAGAACTGCCGCGGCGGGCAGTTCTCAGAAAAAACTCAGCGTGCGTGGCCAACGTAGACCAGAGCAATGGTGTCGGGGCCGGTGTTGGCGGAAACAACGCCGCCCAGCGGGAAGGTGATGAGCGGGTCCTTGCCGAACGCCTTGCGGCAGGCCTTGATCAGATCATCCTTCTGGGGGATGTTGGTGTGGCCGATCATATAATCAAAGTCCTCCACACCCTCGCTGCGCTTTTTGGCCAGTTCCACCATGGCGGGCACGACCTTGTCATCGCCGCGCACCTTGGCCTCCACTTTGGTCTTTCCGTCGATCAGGGTGATGATGGGGCGGATGCCCATCAGCTCGCCCATGACAGCGGCGGCGGCAGAGATGCGGCCGCTCTTCTTCATCTGCTTCAGGCTGTAAGGTCCGAGAACGATCTCCATCTTGTCCATCTGGGCCTCGAACTCCTGAATGACGTGGCTGATCTCCGCGCCGTTCTGCAGCTTGCGCGCCATCTCGCAGACATACCAGCCAAAGGGCATGGAGTAGGTGTGCGGGTCCAGCAGATGGATCCGCAGGTGGTGCTCCGGGCGCTCCTCCCGCAGCATCCCCTGGGCCATCACGGCGTTGTTGTAGGTGGAGGAGCCGCTGCGGTTGATGGGTACATGGATCACATCGGTGTAGCCCTCGTCCACATACTGGCAGTACTTTTCGCAGAACTGGATGGGGGTGATGGCAGCCGTGGAGGGAATGCCCTTGGCGGCGCGCATCTTTTCGTAGAACTCCTCGTTGGTGCAGCTCTCACGCTCGATATAGTCTACATCATCCAGCAGGATGTGAAAGCTCATAATATCAATGCCGTACTTCTCGGCCAGCTCCTGCGGAATATCGCAGGAGGAATCGGTCAGGATCGCGATCTTGCTCATAATGTCCCTCATTTCCATTCGTATTCTCGCAGGCGGCCATGATCCAGCAGCTCCGGGAAATCCCACTGGCGCAGGACCTCGTACACACCCACAGCCACACTGTTGGAAAGGTTCAGGCTGCGGCAGGTATCCCGCATGGGCATCCGGATGCAGTGTTCCTGATTGGCCGCCAGCAGTGCCTCGGGCAGGCCGGCATCCTCCCGCCCGAACACGAGATAGGCCCCGTCCGGGTACTGGATGTCGGTGTAGCGCTGGGGCGCTTTGGTGGTAAAGTAGTAGAACGGGCCTTTGTTCCGGGCAAAGAAATCCTCCAGCCCATCATAGTAATTGATGTCGAGGTAGTGCCAGTAGTCCAGCCCGGCATGCTTGAGCTTTTTGTCATCGATGGCAAAGCCCATGGGCCCCACCAGATGCAGGCGGCAGGCCGTGCAGGCACAGGTGCGGGCCACGTTGCCGGTGTTCTGGGGGATGCGGGGCTCTACCAGAACGATGTTCAGGGTCGGTTTTTCGCTCATGGCGACCTCCTCAGTCATTCCAGCTCACCGGGCAGAGCCGGGGCAGCAGGGGCTCGAACCAGACACCGTACCGGGTGTCCTGATCGGCGGGGGTCTGCTGAATGGCCAGCGAGACGAACTCGGCGGCGTTGTCGGCAGCGGCGCTCAGGGCGTTGCCCTGGATCAGCGAGCCAATGAGCACGGCACCGTACAGATCGCCCGTGCCCGGGAAGCTGCGGCTGATGTGCAGTTTTTTGATGACGAAGCGCTCGCGGCCGGAGCCTGCGCAGCCGATGTACTTGCCCAGTGCGAGGCCGGTGACCACCGCGCTGGGGGCCAGCGTCAGCAGCTCGTCGGCCAGCGCCTGAGCGGAAGTGTCATCAAATGCGTCGGCCTGGGGCTCCCGCTCCAGCAGCAGGGCGGCCTCGGTGGCGTTGGGCAGGATCAGGTCTGCCCGGCGGCAGAGCCCGCGCATCCGGTCGATGAGAGCCGGGGTCACTGTGGAGTAGGCTTTTCCGTTGTCCCCCATCACAGGGTCCACCACCTTGCGGGCAGCGGGCCAGAGATCGAAGGCCTTTTCGGCCAGCGCCACCTGCTCCTCACCGCCTAAGTAGCCGGTGTAGATACAGTCAAACTCCACACCCAGCTCCCGATAGTGCTCCAGAGCGGCCAGCCCGTAGGCGGCACCGTCCAGCCGTGCCGGTGTGCCCAGACCGCCCGTGTGGGTGGAGAGCACCACAGTGGGCAGGGCCACAGGCTGGCAGCCCATAACGGACAGCACCGGCAGGATGACCGCCAGGCTGCACCGGCCCATGCCGGAGAGGTCGTGAATGCAGAGAATTTTTTTCGGTTCAGTCGGTTTCAACAAAAAGGATCCTCCTTTGCGCCATCCACGGGCCGCACAGGGCCCAGTTTCTCAGCGTATGATACAGTATACCACATTTTGCGGGACAAAAAAAGCGCATACCGGATTCTTTACAGGAAATACTAGCCACAGCGGCAAAAAATCACACAGCGGAAAGGAGAGAGCCACATGAAAAACACAAATCGTCAGCCTTCCTCCGGCAGTGTTCTGCTGGGCATGGCGGCAGGCGCGGCCCTGGGGGCCGTGGGCACCATGGCAATGGCACAGAACCAGCGGCAGGTCAAGCGCACCGCACGCAAGCTGGCCAAGGGCGCAGAACGCGCCATGAGCCAGCTGGATACCATGGTCACGGATCTCGTGGAGCGCAGGATGGATCTGTGAGGAAAAACAAAAAGGCAGGGCCCGCGGGCTCTGCCTTTTTGTTTGCCATTTACTTCTGGTTCCAGATACACATCCGGGCGCTGGTGTTGATCTCGCCCAGGACCTGCAGGTCCATCTGAATGTTGCAGGTCACAAGGACGGATTTGTTCACATCGCTGCCGGTGAGTACCGAGGCGGGCAGGTTCTTGATGGTGAGCACCGCCGTGGCCTTGTTGAAATCACCGGTCAGGGTGCCGTCGTAGGTCACATCGCCGATGGTCAGGCCGGACAGATAGCCGGTGACACCCAGCTTGGATACCTGCATGACCGGCAGGGTCAGGGTGTAAGTGCCGTTGGCCTGCCGGGTGAGGGTGGCGGTGCGGTTGGAATCGATGCCGCTGTTGGCCATGGATTCCTTATCGGAGCGTTCCTTCCAGAATTTCACACCGACATTCTGGCTGCTGGCGGCACCGGCACTGACAGCCAGCACCAACAGCAGTACCAGCGAGATCAGCGCTGCGCCGGAGCGTTTGAATGTATTTTTCATAAAGATCAACCTTTCCTGGCCGCGCGTGTGCGGCCTGCTCTGGTGTCCTGTTGGGGCAGAACACAGGGTTTGTCAACGCCAAAATATCACGCCAGCGATAATATGTCAATCTGCTTCGTGAGTTTTTCACAAAAAAGTTTCACTTATAAAATCAAAAGTAGAAAAAATATCCGCTCCCCTGTGCGGGAAGCGGATATTGTAAAACCTCTCAGGCTCTTTGCGCCAGATCCCGTAATAGGGGAGGCAAGCCGCAGGTGACGGAGAGGTTACAGTTCAAAATTGGGGTCGTCCTTCAGAACGTGGATCTCGCTCATATAGGGGCTCTGCTCAGGGTCAGTGAAGGGAGCTTCCTTCATATACTTGTTCAGCTGGATGGCGGTGCGTGCGGGGTCGGCAATGGTGCCTGCGCCGCCGATGCAGCCGCCGGGGCAGCCCATGCCCTCCAGCAGGTAACCGTTGTACTTGCCGGCCTTGGCCAGCATCAGCAGCTTCTTGCAGTCGGCCAGACCCTGTGCGGATGCGATCTTGACCTCCATATCGGGGTGCCATTCCTTGATCTTGTTGGCAACGGCATTGGCAACGCCGCCGGACTGTGCGAAGCCGCGGCCTGCAGCAGAGGCGGAGCAGAGTGCTGCCTCGTTCTCATCCACTTCCAGCAGATCGATGTCCAGATCCTTGCCCTCGATGATACCGGCCAGCTCCTCAAAGGTCAGCACAAAGTCCACGTCAGAGCGGACCGTGCGGCGGGATGCCTCCAGCTTCTTGGCGGCACAGGGGCCGATGAAGCACATGCGGGCGGTGGGGTCTTTCTGCTTCATCATGCGGGCGGTGAACACCATGGGGGTCATGGTCATGGAGATGTTCTTGGCCAGAGCGGGGAAGGCGGTCTTTGCCATCATGCTCCATGCGGGGCAGCAGGAGGTGGCCATGAAGTCCAGCTTCCCGGGAACTTCCTCCAGGAAGTCGTGGGCCTCGTCCACGGTGCACAGGTCGGCACCAATGGCGACCTCCACCACATCGCAGAAGCCGATGGCCTTCAGGGCAGCCTTCAGCTTACCGGCAGAAGCCAGAGAGGGGAACTGGTTGACGAAGGCGGGAGCAACCAGTGCATAGATGCGGTCGCCGCGGTTGAAGCCCTGAATCAGCTGATAGATCTGGCCCTTGTCGGCAATAGCGCCGAAGGGGCAGTTCACCAGACACTGACCGCAGGAAACGCACTTGCTGTAATCGATCTCGGCACGGCCCAGCTCATCGGAATGGATCGCACCCATGCCGCAGGCAGCGGCGCAGGGACGCTCGGTCTTGACGATGGCGTTGTAGGGGCAGACGGTGACGCAGCGGCCGCACTTGATGCACTTGTCCTGATCGATGGTGGAACGGCCGCTCTCCCAAGTAATGGCCTTCTTGGGGCACACTTCCATACAGGGGTGTGCAAGGCAGCCCTGACACAGGTCAGACACCTTGACCAGCTTTTCGGGGCAGCGGTTGCAGGCAAACTTGATCACGTTGACCAGCGGGGGATCATAGTACTTATCGGCGATGGAAGCATCCTCCAGACCGGAGACCACGCTGTTGTGCTCGTCCATGCGGCGGGTGGGCAGACCCATAGCCAGACGCACGCGCTCCTCAACGATGGCGCGCTCCAGGAAGATGTCCTTGCGCAGCTTGCCTTCCTCGCCGGGGATGATGGTGTAGGGGATCTTGCGCATCAGGTGGTTGGCCTGCTCGCCCTTGACGTTGGCGTAAGCCATGCGGGCAACCTCGGTAAACACCTGACGGCGGATCTGAATGACTGTGGTATTGATTCCTCTAAAACTCATTCCAATCTCTCCTTGTTCAGAAACAGAAAACATCCCGTCCCACACTGGACTGCGGCAGACGGAATTTGCTTTGCTCCGGGCCGGCTGGTACCGCACCGCTGCAACCGGCGCTCCGACCCAGATATCCAGATTCATTTTAACATAAACGGGCCTGCGTGAAAAGAGAAAATTTCAAATATGTTAAAGAATTAGCAAATAGTACAGGATGCACAAGAATTAACGAACTTTTTTAGCAGAGTGCTGCACGGACGCGCTCGCCATCGTACTCGCCCAGCCTGACGTGAACGATCTCGCCGCTCTTGCAGCCGGGGGCAGAGACCACCACCGGGATGTACAGCCGGGTGTAGCCTGTGAACAGCGTCTCGGAGAGAGGGGTTTCCAGCAGGACCTCGTCCTCGGAGCCGACATGAGCGGCCAGCACTTCCCGGCGGATCTCCTCGGCCAGCGCGTTCATCTCGCGGCTGCGGGCCTGCTTCTCCCGCTCGTGCACCTGAGCCGGAAAATCATAAGCGGGTGTGCCGCTGCGGCGGGAGTAGGGGAACACATGGACTTTCAGGAAGCCGATCTTTTTGAGGAAGGCACAGCTTTCCTCAAAGTCGGCCTGGGTCTCACCGGGGAAGCCGCAGATGCAGTCGGTGGTAAAGCTGACAGGGCGCTCCCCATAGGCGGCGCGGATTTGGTCCACCACCTGGGCGTACTGCTCCGCGGTGTAGACCCGGCGCATCCGGCGCAGGGTGGAGGTGCAGCCGCTCTGCAGGCTGAGGTGGAACTGAGGGCAGAGCTTTTCCACCGCTGCCAGCCGGGTGATGAACTCCGGGGTCAGCATGTCGGGGTCCAGGCTGCCCAGACGGATCCGCTGGATGCCCTCCACCTGAGCGCATTTTTCCACCAGCTCCACCAGATTGGTCCCGGTGTCCAGACCGTAGCTGGGCAGGGAAATGGCGCTGAGCACGACCTCGCGGTAGCCGGAGGCGGCCAGCTGGCGCAGCTCCTTCAGGATGCTGTCCTCGGCGCGGCTGCGCACCGGGCCGCGGGCGCGGGGGATGACGCAGTAGGCACACTGACGGTTGCAGCCGTCCTCCACCTTGATAAACGCGCGGGTGTGGGTCTCGAACCGCTCCACGGGCAGCTCCTCAAACAGCTCGCCCCGCTGGTGGGGCGTAACGGCAACGATACGCTCGTGGCCGTCCAGCAGCTTGAGCACATTGTCCAGGATGGCCTTGCGGTCTCCGTTGCCGCAGACGAGGTCAGCCTCCATGAACTGGGCAGCTTCCTCGGGGAAAGCCTGAGGATAGCAGCCGGTGAGCACGGTCACGGCACCGGGATTTTCGCGCTTGGCGCGGCGCAGCCACTTGCGGCTCTTCTGGTCACCGAAGTTGGTCACGGTGCAGCTGTTCACCACAAAAACATCCGCTTCTTCGCCCTCCGGCACGATGGTGAAGCCAGCGCCCCGGAACATCTGCTCCAGCGCGCCGGTCTCGTTCAGGTTGACCTTGCAGCCAAGGGTATAAAAACAAACTCGCATAAAGATCCTCTCAGATAAACGGCCTCACCCTCTCCGTCAGCGCTGACGCGCTGCCACCTCTCCCGAAGGGCGAGGCTTTGGCAATCCATGCAAAGTTACTGGTTTTGTCAAAAGCTCTCCCTTTGGGAGAGCTGGACGCGAAGCGGCCTGAGAGGGTGAGCCAGCTAAAGTGTTTATAAACTCTCCTATTATAGCAGATTTTCCTCCCGTAGAAAAGGGCATTGACCCCTCTTTTTTTGCATAGAATGCAACCAGAGACTTTACGCGGGGAGGTACGAGGAATGGAACGGAGAAATTTGGCCCTGCTCTGCGCGGGGGTGCTCTGCTTCTGGCTGTTTGCGCTGGCTGTGGGTACGGCACAGGGGGCCGGGCTGCGGGTGGCCATTGGGGGAACGGGACCGGCAGTGCAGGCGGATGCCCCGGCGATGCTGACGGCGGCTCCGGCCAACAGCGGGCTGCAGCTGGAATGCCGGGCGGCAATCCTCATAGAGCCGGAGACGGGCCGTGTGCTCTACGAGAAAGCACCGGATGAGCGGATGCCCATTGCTTCCATCACCAAGCTGATGACCCTGCTGCTGACCTTTGAGGCCATCCGCGGTGGAAAACTGACCCTCGATACCCCCGTGCCGGTGAGTGAGCATGCTTACCACATGGGCGGCAGTCAGATCTGGCTGGAGCCCGGGGAGCAGTTCACGCTGGACGAGATGCTCAAGGCCATCTGTGTGTCCTCTGCCAATGACGCAGCGGTGGCGGTGGCAGAGCTGGTGGGCGGCAGCGAGCCTGCCTTTGTGCAGCAGATGAACGCCCGCGCCGCAGAGCTGGGCATGGAACACACCACTTTCCGCAACGCCTGCGGGCTGGACACCGAGGGACATCTTTCCACCGCACGGGATGTTGCCATCATGAGCCGCACCATCCTGAACACCTGCCCGGAGGTGCTGCACTATACCGGCATCTGGACGGACACCCTGCGGGGCGGGCAGACCCAGCTGGTGAACACCAATAAGCTGCTGCGGCGTTACAACGGCATCACCGGGCTCAAGACCGGCACCACCGGCGGAGCGGGCGTGTGCATTACCGCCAGCGCCACACGGGACGGGCTGAATCTCATCGCCGTGGTGCTGGGTGCACCTTCCAGCAAGGAACGGTTCGAAGCCGCCACCACCCTGCTGGACTACGGCTTTGCGGCCTACCGCGCCGCACCGGTGCCCCTGCCGCAGGAGCGTCCACTGCAATTAAAGGTAAAGGGCAGCACGGAGGAAAATGTTCCGCTGGATTACGCTGCTCTGCCCGCCACCGCTCTGCTGCCCGCCGAGAGCGCCGGACAGCTGACCGTGCAGCTGGAATTGCCCGACACGCTGGAAGCCCCGGTGACCCGGGGACAGACGGTGGGCAAGGCGCAGCTGCTGTGCGGCGAAGCAGTACAGGGAGAGTACCCGGTGTGCGCCGCCGCCGATGCGCCGTGCATGGATGTTGGCACCGCCTTGCAGCTGCTGTGGGACAGCCTGCGGGGGACAGCAGCCTGACCCTGTGCCGAAAAAGGCGCTTCAGCGCACAAAAGTACGCCGGACGCCCGGCGGGGCTGTTGGATACCTGAACAAATCTGGATGAAGAAACAAAAAAACACTATTAAAATTGTATGAAATCTAAGGAATTTGACCTTGACTTTACCCGGAGGGAACGGTACACTTATACCAAGATATTTCCTCGCAGGGCAAAGGCCCGGCAGATCGTTTGGAGGTTTTAATAAAATGAGTGTCGCACTGAACACGAAACACCTCTCCAGCTTCATCAGCGAAGAGGAATATGCAGCCATCTACCCGCAGGTAGAAGCCGCCCACAAGCAGCTGGAAGCCAAGAACGGCCCCGGCAGCGATTTTCTGGGCTGGATGACCCTGCCCCGGGATTACGACAAGGAAGAGTTCGCCCGCATCAAGGCAGCTGCTGCCAAGATCCGCGAGGACTCCGACGTTCTGGTCGTGGCCGGTATCGGCGGCAGCTATCTGGGCGCGCGCGCTGTTGTGGAGGCCGTCAAGGGCATGTACCACAATGAGCTGGAGGATGGTCTGAAGATCTACTTCTGCGGCAACAGCATCAGCCCCACCTACCTGAACAATATCATCAGCCTGTGCAAGGGCAAGCGCTTCTCCATCAACGTCATCTCCAAGTCCGGCACCACCACCGAGACCTCTCTGGCTTTCCGTGTGCTGCGCGAGCTGCTGGAAAAGGAGATGGGCGTGGAGGAAGCCAACAAGCGCATCTACGCCACTACCGACCGTGCCAAGGGCACTTTGAAGCAGCTGGCTGACGCACAGGGCTGGCCTACCTTTGTAGTTCCCGATGACGTGGGCGGCCGCTACTCCGTGTTGAGCGCCGTGGGTCTGCTGCCCATCGCCGCTGCCGGCATCGATATCGACGCTCTGATGCAGGGCGCTGCCGATGCTATGGAGCGCTTCTCCGTACTGAGCCCCGACAACGATGCTTATAAGTACGCCGCCATCCGCAACATCCTGTACCGCAAGGGCAAGGCTGTGGAGATCCTGGAGTGCTACGAGCCGGACTTCACCCTGATGAACGAGTGGTACAAGCAGCTGTTCGGCGAGAGCGAGGGCAAGGACAACAAGGGCCTGTTCCCCGCAAGCTGCATCTTCTCCACCGACCTGCACTCCATGGGTCAGTTCATTCAGGAAGGTGCCCGCATCATGTTCGAGACCATCGTGGACGTGAAGAAGCCCGCACAGGATCTGTTCATCGACCCGCTGGAGGGCAACTTTGACGGCCTGAACTTCCTTGCAAACCAGAACATGAGCGTGGTCAACCGCAAGGCCATGGAGGGCACCATTCTGGCACACACCGACGGCGGCGTGCCCGAGGTGCTGATCGAGGTGGATGACCTGTCTGCTTATAATGTGGGCTACCTGATCTACTTCTTCTGGCGTGCCTGCGCCTGCAGCGGCTACCTGCTGAGCGTGAACCCCTTCAACCAGCCCGGCGTGGAAAGCTACAAGAAGAATATGTTTGCCCTGCTGGGCAAGCCCGGCTATGAGGGCCTGACCGCAGAGCTGGAGGCAAAGCTGAAGTAAGCTGCCGAACGTTAAAAATGATCTCCCGCCGCAAGGCGTGGAAAATACAGGAGGACTGAACTATGATTAAACTGATTGTTGGTACCAAGGGCTCCGGCAAGACCAAGGCTATGATCGACCAGATCAACGACGCGGTCAAGACCTCCAAAGGCAACGTGGTCGTCGTGGAAAAGGGCATGAAGCTCACCTACGACATCGCTCCTGCTGCACGTCTGATCGACCTGGACGAGTACAAGATCTCCGGCGGCGAAATGCTGTACGGCTTTGTTGCCGGCCTGATGGCAAGCAACTACGATATCACCGACCTGTACATTGACGGCATCCTGAAGGTGCTGGATCACGATATCAACCGTCTGGGCGCTGTGCTGGACGAGATGGCCGCCATTGCAGGCGATTCCGTCAAGGTCACTGTTACTGTCAGTGCTGACGAGGCTGCTCTGCCCCACGACGTGAAAAAGTACCTGTAATTTTCTGAACTGAGCGCATTCCAACGGGCAGGAAACCGGAAAATCAAAATTTTTTCGGTTTTCTGCCTGTTTTGGTGTTGACAAAGGTTGGCTTTGGCGCTATACTAACAAAGCAGCCTTTTATGAGGTGTACTATGCAATTTGACCTGAGAAAGTTTATCGCAACCGGCACACAGCCTTACCATGCAGAGTTTCCCTGTGATTTGTCTGCACGGGACTTTGCCGGTGCAAGGATCGAACAGCCCGTGACCGCCAGCTTTACCGCTGAGCCGGACGGCGATGAGGTCCGGATGACACTGCGGGCAAAAGCATTGGTGCACGGAGAGTGCGCCCGCTGTCTGGACCCGGTTGAGCGGGAAGAGACAGTTGAAGCGGAGTGGACAGCAAAGGAGCGGGATCTGGATGACCCGGATTTCGAGCTTCCGCTGGACGAAAAAGGACATCTGGATGTGGATGAATGGCTTGCCCAGGAGTTTATGTTCCAGATCCCCACGGTGTTGCTTTGCAGCGCCGACTGCCCGGGGTTATGCCCCCGGTGCGGCAAGAAGAGGGCAGATTGTACCTGCCCGCCGGAGGAAGACAAAGCCGCTCCTGTTGACGCAAGGCTCGCGATCCTCAAATCACTGCTGAACTGAGAAACCCATCAAGGAGGTGCAAAAATATGGCAGTACCTAAGAGACATCTTTCCAAG
>OJQZ01001206.1_pt1 | contig 15433 bp, 18 predicted proteins | sample 1599071 | NCBI WGS metagenome assembly OJQZ01 (sample SAMN03922525, study PRJEB24848) | human gut metagenome | isolation source: stool sample | host: Homo sapiens | place: Germany | collected 2010-05
GGCAGCGTCAGATGTGTATAAGAGACAGGCTTTAAAGTGCTAAAGCGCGCCGAATTTTCCCCCAATATCTCACGGATTTTTGTGCACAATGCCGAACGTGCAAAATCGGCCCCGGTGCTTCACTCAAGTAAAGTAGTGATGCAAAAGGTGGATTGACAATAACAAGAAAAAGGCTTCCCTTGCGGAAAGCCCTTTTGTTAATGGCTGTTAACTGCGGGTAATTTTGATAGCTCCGGATATAATCTGTACAAAGATAATGTATCCGTGATTAGCAAAATTAGAGACGTTTTTAACGGAGATAGTAATGCCGGTTTCATCAACGCGGGTAACTATACCGTCAAAAAAGATTTGTGCATTATTCGTGTCAACGCAAAATGCATGAATGCTAGAATTGGGTTCTATTGCATACGACTGGTTAGGGTTCGGTGTCACAGATGTAATCCCGGGGAACAGTATCCAAGGGAAAGTATGACTATCTCCCACTGAGGGAATTGCTTCCGCTGTGAAGGTTAGAGGGCAGCTGCTGTAGCTCCCTTTATTGAGATATACGACGCTGCCAGTCGCTTCTGTTACCGCCTGTGCAATGGTCTTACCGGGGTGCTGTGCATCCCAGTCACCAATGCTGGCGTTTGCCTTATCGGCAGCAGCCCGTGCATCGGTGATTCTAGTATCCTGCGCGGCCTGCCCTTCCGTGTAAGTGGACGTGGTAACGTATCCGCTCAGGTCTGGCCCGGGTGCTCCTTCAAGGGCCGCGATTCGTGCATTCTGGCTTGTGGCGTTCTGGCTGATAGTCTGGCCCGGATGTTCTGCATCCCAGTCACCAATGCTGGCGTTTGCCTTATCGGCAGCAGTCTGTGCGGCAGTGATTTTAGCATCCTGTGCCGCCTGTCCTGCGTTGTAGGTCGTTTCAGTGACGAATCCACTCACATCAGGAATCGCGCCATTCAGGCGGGTGACTTCCTGCGCAATGGTCTTGCCGGGGTGCTCTGCGTTCCAGTCACCGATAACTGCGGCGTTCGCGTCAGCTTTGGCAGCATTCGCGGCGGTCTCGTTTTCAAGGCTGGTTGCGCACTGGCTGATAGTCTGGTTCGGGTGTTCGGTCTCCCAGTCGCCAATATTGGTATTGGCTTTGTTTGCTGCGGCCTGTGCCGCGTTGATTTTGGTATCCTGCGCGGCCTGCCCCGCCGTGTAAGTCGTGGCATCAACTTTATGGTTTGCGATGTCTCGCACCTCTTCCACGTCCGCCGCGATAGTATCGCAACGACCGTTCAGGGCAGTATCAGCGTTGGCGCGTGCAAGCTCTTCCTTCTGCACTTCCTGCGCAATGGTCGTGTCGGGGAAAACGTCGTCCCAGTCAGATGCATTACTTTCAAGGTTGCTCAGACGGGCAGCATGCTTTGCGATTTCTGCCGCATTGTCAGAAATGTTTTTCGCGTTTTTGCTGATATTGGTGTTCTGGATGGCCTGTTCAGCTTTCAGGGCATCAATGTCAGTTTTGTTGGCGGTGATGCGGTCGCTCAGCGCGGTATCTGCTGCCTTATATGCCGCGTCAAGCTCAGAAATAGCCTGCTTGCGGTCTGTGGTCTCCTGCGCGATGGCAGCAGCGTTTGCGGCATCCCCGGCTTCACGGGCCTGTGCTTCGGCAGCGTCTGCCGCCTTATAGGCCGCGTCAAGCTCAGAAATAGCCTGCTGGCGGTCGGTGGTCTCTTTGGCGATAGCAGCGGCGTTTGCCTGTTCTGCCGCCTTTGCGCGGTCGATTTCGGCGTTCAGGCTGTTGGTTAGGTCGGTCACGTGGGATTCAACAGTATCAAGGCGTTCGCCCCATGCTGTCATATCCTTTTCCCACTGCTGTACCTTTTCGTTCCAGCCGTTGATAAGGTCGGTAAACGTCTTGTTGTCTTTCTGGAACTGCTCAACCAGTCGGGACAGGTCAAGGACGGTTTTCTTAAGGTCTGCGAACTGATAGTTATAGTCGGAAGTTTTGACCCAGTATTTAGTCTGCCCTTCCGGGTACGGGGGCAGCTGTGCACCCTTCGGCACATAACACTTAGATGTGTAACAGCTGCCGTCATGGATGACAATTGTCAACGGTTCATATTCGCGCTCGTCGTCCCACTCCACGGGGTCTGCGAAAATGGGAACATACCGCGCGCCGATATACATAGATGTGCCGCCCTTGAACGGGGGCGGGGGACACGGGTGCGGCGGGCATCCGTGCGGATGGCAGCAGTCACCGCCCGGCGCGTGAGGTGCACAGGAAATCGGGAAATCATTGCAGTTACAGTTTGCCATAATGAATTGCTCCTTTCTCAGTAGTAAACGACTAAATGCCCATACCCCGGTTTATCGGGGTCAAGCAGGGTATCAAAGTGCAGGAACTTCCAACTTGCGGGGATATAGGCGACAAAGTGTCCGTCGTCGTCAAGGCCAAAAAACACAAATCGCACCATCTGATAAATGATGTCAGCCATGTTAGTATTGACCCATTCGAGAAATGTGTCTTTTGTAAAGTCGCCCGCTTTCAGCTTTGCAAAAAGCTGGTCAGTTGCGTCTTTCAGCTGCGCCGTCAAGATATCCAGACCATCAAGGCGGGTATCCTGCCCGATGTCATGCAGTCGCAAAGTTTCAGTGTTGGTCAGGGCCTGCTTGAGCTGGTTCACCAGCCAATACAAGTTATACTGATAATGGTCTCCGGGTGCAGCATACGGGGGCGATGTTTGAAAAATAAACGGGGTGCTGATATCGGTGTTCTTTTCGTCTGCCATATATGCGGCTCCTTTCATAAAATCCCCCGCTTGCGCGGGGTCAGTCAGTTAGTGTTTGCTATTCAGCTGTGCCAGCAGAGCATCAGCTTTAAGCGCATTGGTGGTGAAACTGTTGTTCTTCCACCATGCAATCAGGGCCGCAACGGTGGTGAAACCAGCCGTCACCAGCTGTTCAAGCGTTTCCGATTCGATGGGCAGGGGGCTTTTGCCGCACGCGCTCAGAATCTGGTTAACGATAGCCAGAATCAGAACAAGGGTGCGTGCTACCGTACCGGCAGAAATGTGCAGATTTTCCATGTTAATCTCCTTTCAGTTGGTTGATATGTTCCAAATCATCAATGCGATGATTTGCGACTTTGATTTGCTCCTCAATGACGGGGATTTTTTCAGCAAAGGAATTGTGCTTGCGGACTTCCCGGGTCAGCTCTTCGATTTTCACGTCTGTGACGGCCTGCGATTTGCCGTTCGCAATCAGAACACCCGCAAGGGTCACAATTCCAGATATAAGGGCGGCAATAATTGCGTCCACGGTATCGCCCCCTTAGTACACATCCAAGCAAAACTTTGCGTGGTAGTCGTTAGCAATTGCCATGTACACGTCAAACAGAACGGTTTCGCGTTCTGCATCAATCATCTGTTGAGTGGTGGTAACGCCGATATTACCTTGTTTAATCCAGCCATGATTGTACATATCTGTGACCTTCTCTTTGCCCACCTCTTTGGCATCTTCGTGCCGGATATCGTGGGCCTGCGTTTTTGTGTCGGTCGTGCCTTTGGTCGTGCCGTCCGTCTGGCTTCCGGTGGTCTGGTCTTCGTGCCCGTGGGTCTCCGTGTCAGATGTGCCGGTGGTGTTGGTGGTCGAATTGGCGACGGTGGTAGACGTTCCGGCAAAATCGGTAGTTTCTTTATGCTCACCGTTTTCGGTGCTCTTAAAGGTTTCCTCTGCCACGGTGTGTGTTTGGTCGTCGGGCTGGTAGTCCGGCGCGTTTTCAGGGGAAATATCGCGGGTCACAGTCTGGTCAAGTTTCTTTGTGCTTTCCGTGGTCTTTTTGTCCGTGCCTGCCACGTCCGTTTTATTCATGGTCGTGGTGGTGCTGGTATCGTCTGTGATAGACTTTCCTTCGGTCTCAGTGTGCCCGGTTCCGGCAGTTTCGTCATGTAGTTCAGTGCTGCTGGTTTCGTGATAGTCTCCGGTCGTCACCTGTCCCACGGTCTGGCCGCTCTTGCCGCGATTGACTGCGGTTCTGTCCTGCGTGGTGTCGCGGTCGGTAGTACGGATGTCGGTGGTGCGCTCCTGCACGTCCGTGTTCCAGATGGGATTGTATTTCAGCTGTGTAGTGCTATAGAGCTTTTCCCAGATGGGCATACTCTCTTGCACCCAATACTTTATTGCATCCACCATCCAATACGGGTCAGGCCGGTACAGAGGTGCAAGCCCGTGCTCCCGCATGATGATGTGAATGGCAAGGTCTCTATCCATGCCAACGGGCACTTTGAAATCACGAAACAGACCTTCCGGGATATTGCACAGGAGCTTGCACGCGCGGTCGATTGCGTCACTGTTTTGGTTCGTGCTGTTTTGGTTCGTCATGCTCCCCCAATACATTGGCATCATCTGCACCCCCTTCTCTCAGCTCTGGCGGTTCGTTGATTTCGATTCTGATATTGGTTCCATACATATCATTGCACACTTTCACCGATTCGTCAAGAGAAATTTTCCAGACTTCCCGACGATTGTAGGTTTCAGCGTCCGCGCTGGCGCTTTCATTCGTCACAAGCCGCTCTTTCTTATCGGGCTGCACCCGAATGCCTAGTTCTTTGTAAAAGTCCTGCAGCGTCTTGCGTCTCAAATCGTACAGGTCAGGCAAGATAAAGTTTTTCGACAAATCGCGGTCGAACTGCATGATAGGCAGCTGATACTGCGTATCGTTTTTGTTCATAACAGGCTTTTGCAGCTCTCCATTTACGACAATAGCGGGTTTGCCGTTTTCCAGCTGTTCAAAGATTGTCTCAAGGGTGCGGCGGTCTTTGTCGTTTTTGGCGATGGCAGCATAGGCAAATCGGCTGTTAACGACGGCTTGTCGAATTGAAACTTCCAACTGCTGCATTTCGACGGCATATTTTTCAATGATATCCCAGACCCCGCGATAGTCGGGTGTCAGCTTGATAACGGCGCACTCCGTGCCAATTTCAAGCGGCCTGTCAAACTGGAAAAACGGGGTCTGCACCATCATGCCGCGCGGTTGGAACTGCAAACCAAAACCCGTAGGTGCTCCCGGCTGCACAACAAGGCCGTATGTTTTGGAGTTGAACACCACGGCATAGCCCATGCGTAACAGCTGGTAAAGAAAAGCGTCATAGTCCCAGCCGATTTGACCCGGCCCCGCTTCCGGCAGACCATGGATTTTATAGAGGGCGCGCATGCGCTGAAAGAACGACCGCTCCCAGTAGTTGAGCACGTCCGTGCTCAAAGACGGGGGACGAAACCCACCGCATGCCTGCACGTCATAGATTCCCTGATAGCACTGATACATGGTATCACCTTTCCTTCCTTATTCAATGAACACGCCGCCGTCCATGGCGGCGTTGATGTAAGCGGTTTCTGCGCTGGTCGCCATGGGTGCAGCGACGGAAAAACCGCGCGTCTGGCAGTATCCTGCAGCGGGGGTGTCAATCTTCATCACGGGATGCCCGTACATAGATTGAAAGTGTGTATCATCCGTGGGCGGGTAGTAAAGCAGGGTCAGGCACGCTTCCATGGACTGTAATGCAGTTGCGTTTCCGGTCATGCTGCCCGCACACTGTGCGACGGGTGGAATCATCTGCATGACCGCACCACCCAGTGACTGCATTGCAGCACCCATGTTCCTAGCTCCGGCAGACGGACTTTTAACCAGTTCGCCGTGAATGGGGCCGATATCAATAGGAAAGCTTGCTGCGCTGCTCAGTGCACCACCGCCCACCTGTAAGCCAATGCCGATTGCGCCAATGGTAGCTGCAGCCTGATTGCCGGTCAGGCTGATATTGCTTGCACCAATAGCATATTGGCTTGCAATATTAGCGCTGCCCACGTATACCGTGTATGTGCCTGCATCGACCTTGACAGAGATATTGCCGTCAAGGAACGAACAGCACCATGTGACGGTCAGAGCGGCGACGTTGTTAACCTTATCGACAGGGATTGACACAGTTCCAATGAATGGCACATACAGCAGCATTTGACAGTTCAACCGTTTCCAGTCCGACACCGGCCACGGAATCGGAATTGCGGTTTCTCGCTTGATTTGTGAATGCCCCATAACACCACCAGAGACACCGGTGTCAAAGTCACCCAGAAAGACGTTTTGATTGCTCTGCGGAATAACACTTGCTTTAATAGGAATCCAGATGCAAGAACGAATGCAATCCACAGCCGCACCACCATACACAAAATTTTTTGCCAGATACTTGATAGCCTTATCGGTGGCGGTGTCCGCGCCGCTGTATGTCTCTGTCGTGCTGCCAACACGGGAAACAACACCGCCTTTTGAATCCAACATAGGCGGGTACGTGTCCACGGTGTTTACCTGCGTCGTCTTGGTCTGCTGGTCAGAAATCATCTGCCCAAAATCGGCGGTGATATCCTGCTGAATGCTATCAATCAGGCTAGAAAGCGCCGTTTTGTTCATTACATAGGTGGTGACACCAGAACTCTTACCAACTGCCGACAGAATAAAGGCCCCCTGCGTGCTGTCGATGCATTCATCTGTCACATCAAGCGCCACACTCGCAACTTGCGGACGCTGTGCAACGTTTTGGCGGCTGTCCTGCACGCGGTAGCTGTCGCCGGATGCATCAAAGCTGTTGTGCCCGTATACGATGTACGCTTTAGTTTTCTTGATATCGTCTGCAAAGGTCGCCAATGCATCAATAGTGCAAGAAAACTGCCAGTTGTTAGCGTTCAGCGCGGTGATATCCTCAATCCAGTAATATGCATGAGTTTCCTCAATGTAACAGTAATTGTACTGCGGGGAAATGTTCAGGCTGTTCAGCCGCACGTAAAATACCGGTGCTTCCATGCTGCAGGCGCGTTTCATGTAAAACGGAAATTCGTCTGGCAGCTCAGATAACGCAATGCGTTTTGTGCTGTTAAGGCGTTTCGAGACCTTGCCCAAATGTGCATGATATCCATGTTCAATACCTTCGTTATGGTCTGCCATAAAATACCTCACTTTCCTATAAAATAAAACAGGGGGCGGGGTTAGCCGCCCCCTGTACATTCAGTTTGCCGGGGTTATAATAGAACCTTTTACGGTTCGTCGGACATGAACATCAGGATTGCATTCTGCGTCGGGTTCTGCGTGTAGTTCATCTTCCAGTGGTGTTCAGTGTTGTAGTATTCGCCGGAAATGTTGAAAGGCGTGGTGTACACGCTATCCTGATAGTAGGTCGTCGCCATAGCCTTGCGGTCATACAGCAGGCCCACGACATAGGACAGAGCAACCGCTCCGCCCGTCACCTGTTTGCCGGTGTTCACGTCGAACTGCGACGGGATGCAGGAAATAGCGGGCTTGTCGTTGATGTTCTGCCAGAAATCAACACCTTCGTAGTTGCCGAAACTCAGATAGCCCGGGCCAAAGATGGCAGGATAGACCCAGCTCCGCGCGTCGTTGATAAGGGGCTGATAAAGCAGCAGCTTCTGCTCGCTCTTCGGGGTGTGCCGCAACAGATGCAGGGTGTTGCCGCTGTCGTCGGTACACACGGGGGTCTGGTGGTACAGCGTGCTGCTGTTCTCCATCAGGCCGCTGGTAGTTTCCAGCCACGACACGAAAAAGGAAAGAAACTCCTGAAGATGGGCGGTCAGCAAATCATGCGTGGTGTAGGTCGTACCACGTGCCGTGTTGAATGCTTTGGTCAGGTTCACATGGCACTCGTCGTGGTCAGAGTTGTACAGCGCACCCATGAAATTGATGACCTGTGCACGGTTCTCTGCAGTTTTCCACCGTGCAATGTCGTTTGCGATTTCGGTAGTCAGGGCGGCAAGGAACGCGCTGAACTCGCTCTCACTGGTGAAAGCGGTCTTGAGCTGGTTTCTGAAAGTGGTGTACCTCTGGTTCAGCACCTTCTGCCCGCCATAGAAAATCTCAAGCGGATAGCGCTTCTTGATTTTGTACATGTCCACGCTGTTACCGTCCACCAGAATATCGTTATTCTGCGCGGTGTTGACGAATTTGGATTCGTCAAAATCACCAGAGAAGAAAGCGATTTCACGGACGAACAGACCCCACTCCTGCCGGTCGGTCTCGATGCTGGTAAACCGGCCTGCATAGGAACGGCTGGAAATGACCGTGCGCGCAATCATGTTAGAAAGCGCTTGCAGGGTTCCTTCCATGCTTTGGTCAAGACACATCTGGCCAACCTGAATGAAACTCGCGGTGTTGATGGCCTGGATGGTTGCAGTCTGACCGGTCACTTCCTTCACCAGCGCATTGGCAATGGTGTAAATGTCGGTCGGACGGAACACGCTCATGCCCTTCAACTCCGGCATGTTAGTGCGGGATTTTGCCATTGTTTGCTCCTTTCTGCCGTTACTTCACGGCGTTAAAATCGGGGCTTGCAGGCGCTTCGGCAGGCTGCACCAGCCCTAAAATGATATCTTCCACACTGGTAACGGGGACGGGATTGCCCACCGTGCCAGCGGTCGGAACGTTTCTAGCGTTGATTGCGTCGGTCAAGTCCGCAATCTTTTGCGCCATTGCCGCCATAGGGTCAGGGGTCACAGGCTGCGGTGTCGTGATAGACTGCGCTGCAGGGGCCGCGCTCTGTGCCGGGGCCGTGATAGGCTGGCCCTGCTGCGCGCGTTCAAGAGAAAGCATCTGCTGCACCTGCTGTGCCGTGAATCCCATCTTACCCAGAGCCAAAATATCGTTGATAGTCATGTGAATCATCCTTTCCACCGGCTGGAGCCGGTTCTTACATCGACGTGTGTAAAAGTCTTGTAAATACCAACGCCGCCGCTGTTCCCTAAAAAGATTTCAGCGATAGCGGCGACTTCGGCGGGGGTCTTTGTGCGGACAGGCCGGTGCATTTTGTCGTAGTGACCTACCCAGATATCTGCAGCCAGCCCATAAAGATGCTTGCTGCGGGGTGCGCTGCCTTTCTGCTGCCGGTTCCAGCTTGCAGTGCGGAATCCGCTATTGATGTGCACAGCGTCGCCGCACACCTTGCGAATGTTTTCCAGCAGTTCAACAAGCCGGGAATCGACTGCAACAAAGTCCTGCCCATCCTTGCACTGAAACTCTGAAAGTTTAAAATGCTCAGACAATCGGGCATTGCCGTCCACGCTCATAAAATACACGTTTACCATGAATTTCACCCCCTTTCTTGTTTCTGAATGCTCCGACTACTATTGACCTCTTGAAACCTGTCCATTCGGTATGCGCCTGCCGGAACACTCAGAAACGCGGGGGCATGGAAAAGGAAAAGCCAGCCGCGCACCCTTCCGGGGTGTTCCTTTTGTGCGGCTCCCCCGCTCCTTAATCATACACCCTTTAGTCCTTGATGTCAAGATAGTTCCGGGTCTTGAGCAGAGCGGGGACAGACGAAAAATCGACTTGCCCTAAACAAATCATAGGGCGTAATTCAGGATGCACGGCCTGCAGCTGCGTTGCTGCCTGCGGGCTGCTCCCGTAGTGCTCCCTTCCGCTGTGGGAGCTTTCACAGATATAATAGTGCAGTTCGTCCATCTGGTATGCGTACAGCCCAGCGAATGCGAACAGGGGGGACATACCTTTTAAACTGCGGGGGCGCACGTTCTCAAGATTGTTGTACACGAACTCATTCTGCATTGCCATCCGGTAGAAGTCGCCTTTTCCCGCAAGATGTTTCATCAAGGCCGTTTGCTTGCGGCGGTCGCTGATACGGTCGCTATGCGGCATCGCAATAAACACTCCCGTATCGGTCATGCACCATTCGTGCCCGCTCCTTGACATTTTCGCCACAAGGTCGGTACATCCCAGCTGTTCAAGAATCGGGCTAGAAATGTCGAACGCATTCGCTAAAAGCCACATGCGCAAGGGCGGCTTTCCTTCAAGCTCCCTATTTCCGCACACAGTCACATAGGCGTTCAAAAGCGCTTCACCCTCAGCCTTGCGTTTTGCAATTATCCGCTCAGGGATAAACTCATCGAAAACAAGGTCTGAAAACACACTGCCGTTAAATCCTCGAATGCCCGCGATTGACGGCAGCGCCATACCAACAGCACGTTTGTTGCCGATGTGCCATTTCTTACGCCCGTCTTTGTCCTCTTCATCCGTGTATTCAATATCACCGATTGAATAGGAAATTTTACCAGCTTTCAGAATGCCGATATCGTAGCCCACAGACTGCAGAGCATTGAAAGGGTTCAAATCGGGGTCAGCGGCGACGGCCTGCAACTCGTTCACGGTGCGGCGCATGTACAAAAAATACTTGTTTTCGTCAAGCATGTATTTAAGTGTGCCGAACGTTTTACCAACTTGGCGTTTACCGATAATGATATTGCACCAGCAACCCAAAGCGGCGACGGATGGGATGTTAACCCAGCCGTCGCCGGTGTACAGGTCAAGCGCAATATCTCTGTTGCGCTTGCTCATAATTTATACCTCAAGTTCTTCCTCGTTCGTGGCGTATGCTTCGCGCACGGCGCTTTCCACGGCCTGCGCGGCATCTTCGGCAAAGTAGACACGGAAATTGTCGTAGTATTTGCCGTTCTTGCCCTTGTTGGCGCTGGCGGTGATGAACGTACTTTTTTCACCCTCAACCAGCCGCATACCGTAAAGGTCGATGCCGTACAGCCTAAGGGTGAAAGTCAGACAGTTGTCTGCGACCTGCCGCACGTTACGCACCACGGCGTTCAAATCGTGCAGCATTTCCACAGAGACGCGGGGGCCGTCTGCGGCTTTCTTCGTGGTGGATGCGCTGTTGTTTTTTGCGAATGACATAGTATTTTTCTCCTTTTGTCGTCTGTCAGTGTGATTTGTTCCACGTGAAACATCTTACTTTGTGGTGTTTGCTGCGATGGTGCGCAACAGGTCTATCATGGTGTCCTGCTTCTGTTCGATGGTCTGCAGATGGGAAATTGCGTCGGTCTGGTTTGTCTTACTCTCCGCCATTTCATCCACAAAGTTCTCGAAAAAATCAATCAGCTTTTCGAGAATCTCTTTCAACTTGTTATTGATATCCTGCATAAATTCACCCCCTTAGAACATCCAGCGAATAAGGAACTGCAGCCCTGCAGGTGTAGCACGTTCCGGATAAAGCGCTGTAGGCGCTTCCGGGAAGATATCCGCAATGTGGTGATTGTATGCCTGCAAATAAACATACAAATCAGCAAGAGACCTTTCACCGAACGCGTGCGGGTCATACGTGGGGGCGAACGGAAAAGCCTGCCGCGCTGCTTCCACCAGCGCGGGACGGGGCAGCGGCTGCTGCGCACCCAGATTCTGCACCGCGTTCATCAGCTGTCCCAACGGCCCCTCTGTAGGCTCGAACACAAGCCCAATAATGTTCCCCGCGATATCTTCCCAAATTTCAACCTTTGTGATACTTGCCATTTTACACCACCCCGTCCATGTCGTCCAGATTCAGCAGGTTCCGGATGTCCACCACGTCCGCGCTCTGAATGTTCGCGCCGAACTTCGTGCGCTCAAAGTCATACAGCTTGTACGGCTTTTCCGGATATGCCGCATTCAGGCGTTCCAGCAGCTGCGCACGGTTCTGTGCATCGACAACACAGATGGTTTTGATACCGTCCTCAAACTTACAAATAGCGGTCATATAATAGCCTGTCAGTTTCATAATGTTTTCCTTTCTGTCTGTTATAATGAACCCCGCTTGCGCGGGGTATCGGCTTATTTAACAGCATGCTTCCAGCTGTTCTACTGCTTCTTCCATAACCCGGTCGATGCTCTCACCGTCTGCATAGTAATAATCAGTATGCATACCGACCCGGGTACAAATTTCACAACACAGCGCTTCATCATATTCAGTGCTTGCGTTGTAGACGTTCATAAGTTCTTTGTTAGTCAATCGTAGTACTTCATGGTATTGTCCTTTCTGTCTGTATTGGTGTGTTCCCTTCTGTGATTATATAATACCACATTCCCCGTCTTGATGTGTTAACAAACTATGAACAATTTGTGAAAACTAGTCAGCTGTCATAATTGCCAGCGCCGTGCAATTCGCCCCGACAACTAATAAGCACTTACAGACCCACCATCCAGGGATAGAAAAACAGACCCAAAGTAAAATTGCATTGATAAAGCACAGGCATCCACAGCACAGCATAATTTCAGAAAATTTCATATTGATACCTCACATTCTATAAGTAAAGAACGTTCGTCTGATACCCTATATTCACGGTCGGTCATGACGACCCACGACGCGGAAACCGTGGATTTTGCAAAGTCGGTGCGGGTGCGTATTGGTTCATCATGGTATGCCAGACATTGACCGCCTGCGGGGGATATCAGCAAGCCATCCCTCAAGTTATCAATGCTGCCATCAAGAGCCTTGACACCGGCTTTTTTGTTTACTCCTGCTATGGTGCTTTCAATCGTTCCGTCTGCATCGACACAAGCATAGCACTTTGCATGCAAAAATCTGAAAGCCTGCATTCCGTACCGGTCATGCGGGTGTTCGTCCTCTGCAACGCCAATATAAACTTTGCTGCCGTCCTTCTTCTCAACCACGCAATCACGCCGCACGCATTGTGCACGAATGACGGCGTTGTAGTCGTCAATAGCGGGCTGTTTCTCTCCCTCAAACTTGCAAGAATCCGTATCCCAGTAAATAACACGTTCCCAGCCTACACGTTTCAGCATATCCCACAGCTTGAGACGTGACATTGATGCAGTCCACAGACCCCACAAGAAAGGAAATTTTTTCTCTTGTGACATACGAATTTCATCGTCGGTCTTGCCCTGCAAGTTCATAATCCAACTCTTGTGAGTGCATTCCAGTGTATCGGGGTCACAACCGTATTCGTCACGCACTGTTTTCTGTGCACATGCACCGAAAATGGTATTGACGCAAATTTTTGCAAAAGCATAGTCCGGACTGCCCTTCTCTGATTCTTTTACACGGAACTTCTCGTAAATCGTCCTGCGGAAAGAATCGGGCAGATAATCCAGACGAAACGCCACGCTTTCAACAGCAACTATTTTATCGTAGGTGTATCCATCAGTAAACCGTCGGTAGTCGTTGGAATCGCAATACCAGAACAGGGCATCAGCTCCCAACACTCTACCGTTATCAAGTTCATCAAGACCCGACACATCAGAACATTTGCTGAAAGATATACAGGGGTCAGGGCATTCGGGCTTGCATCGGGGATTGATGATGCAAAGTTTAGCAATCCAGCCAAACCCGGCCTTGATGAACTTTTGCAAATCCTCTTCCGGCAAATCAGCAGGCAGCGTCACCGGTACACCGGCTGGAAATTTCCAAAGCAGCTGCTGCGACGGGTGTGCGCTCTTGAAATCGTAGGAATTGCAATTGATGTAAGTACGACCGGCACGCCAGCGCGTGCCGTGCGTGTCACCGCCTGCCATGCAGTGATATGCAAGCGCCATCTGTTCACGGTCAAGCTGCAGCGCCTTAATAGCCGCCATGCATCGCCTATCCGGCATGATTTCCTTGCGCACTGCTTCAATGACCATTCCGGTATTGGTGTATGGGATTGTCGCCTGATTGTACCCGTGTTCGGCTTTCAGGCGTTCAATTGCTTCGTACAGACCCAACACATCATTGACGCAATACGCAAATTCTGTATCTGTCAGCGGCGTATCAGGAGTACGATATACCGTATAATCAAGGTCGCCCGCAAGTTTTGCATGCGTGCACCCTTCCGTTGCTCTGGCAAGGCTCTTTTGGAACAGCTTGAAACTGTCCCGAAACTCAACGCCATTATCAAAGCGCAAATACAAGGGCTTACGGCTTTTCGTGTACAAGCTATCAGCCAGCCCCCAGCGCGCCGTTAACAACTGCATAATGTATTGATGCTCATAGCCTAAGTTGTGTACATACAACACAAACCGGTTCTTTTCATTGATACCCCATTTATCTACCAAAGTCTCAAGCATTTCCGCCCAATCCTCAAAGTAACGGGGAACAATAACATCACCACCAATACAGGTTTGCCAGCTGTACGCAAAACCGTCTGTATCGGTGTTTGTAGTCTCAATATCAAACGTCGCTGTTACGTCCAAATAGCTTGACATATATTTCCGGCCTTTGGTGCGCTTGACTTTTCGCGGACAGGCAAGGCGCGGCAAATATTCATCTGGACATTCACTCACAAAAACGCCTTGCGATTTCCTCATTAAGTAATTCTCCTAACATAATCAAGCAGCGCTTGACCTTTTGTCGTTTGGTCGTCCCTGTCTGCTGTTATGATATCTTCCAACACATCCGACTTGTTTCCGGTGATAGCATCATAAATTTTATCACTATCGAAAAGTTTTTCGGCGGCTTTGGTGAAAAACTTCTGCACCGCCATATCCCATTGCTCTTGTGTGCCCTTGAAACCCCGTTGCACTGCGGTCTGATACCGTGCATCTTTGATTGCTCTCACGCCTATTACGGTGCTACTTTTCATCGTCATAAATTCACGTAACTGCAGATATTGATGCTTGAGCGTCGAACGGTCAGCGGTTTCTTTGGGCCGCTCGTTGAATCGCGGCTTGATTTTTCCGGGCATCTGGCTTTGTGCGTACTTGTACGCTCCTGTTTTCGCCGTGTTAATAACGTCGCTTTTTTCAAGGGCACGCAACCGCTGATTTGCTGCTTTTGCGGCCTTGCGAATGACCTTTACAAGCTCCGCCTTTGTAAGCTGGTTCGGGTCTGTCGCATTGGGGCTGTAATAGCTCCACGTTTGCGGTGCGTACTTTGGTAAATGTTTAGCGCTTCGTGCCATTATTTATACACCTCGATTCTAAAGCCGTCTCGCGTCTCTGTCAACACACACTCAGCGGCCCCCACCGTGCATGTGCGGATGCAATCATAAAATTTACGAATCTCGCGGGGGTCTACATACAAGCAGCTTGACGCACACCATGCATCTTTATCGCTCTGGTACGCGTAAATGTGACATACTTTAAATGCCGCCTTGTTTCTTGTGGTCATATTTGTTATATCTCCCTTCTCGATGCTGCCAATGTCGCAACGCATTGCGATACTCAATAAATCCTTTATCCGACGCATACGCGGTCAAGATATCGTGCTTTTCATCGTATCGGGCCAAACGGATTTTAATGTTCTGCCCGATATCGCCCAAACGACTGAAATAATCGTTCAGGATTTCAGACCCGCCCCACAACACGCGGCAGCGGGTCAGGTGGTCGGACGTGCCTAAAGTAAACTTGTAATAGTCTTTCAGTGTCATACTATTTTCACCTCTTCTGTGTCTCCGGTCTTGATATTGCGGCGCATGTACCCAACACGCTCCTTTCTATACTTATTATAGCACAAGTGGCGTGCACATATGTTAATAAACTGTGAACAATTTGCATCACTACTTTACTTGAGTGAAGCACCGGGGCCGATTTTGCACGTTCGGCATTGTGCACAAAAATCCGTGAGATATTGGGGGAAAATTCGGCGCGCTTTAGCACTTTAAAGCCTGTCTCTTATACACATCTGACGCTGCC
>OJQZ01001208.1_pt1 | contig 15409 bp, 18 predicted proteins | sample 1599071 | NCBI WGS metagenome assembly OJQZ01 (sample SAMN03922525, study PRJEB24848) | human gut metagenome | isolation source: stool sample | host: Homo sapiens | place: Germany | collected 2010-05
ACCTCTACTAACAGAGTCAGAGTCTGCTGTGCTGCCATTACACCAATCCGCATCATCTGTTTGTTCGCTCTGGTTCTCAACAGCGAACAAACTTATTATAGCAAATCTTTACGGAAATGCAAGCACTTTTTTACATTTTTTTAAAGAAAGTCATTTTGTATACTTTTTCTTCTTTTTTCTGACATTTTTCTAACGAAACTCTTTTATCATCTGATCGTACTCCAGCCAGTCATAGCCTTGTCTCTTATACAGTATCATCTGATCATACTCCAGCCAGTCATAACCCTGTCTCTTATACAGCTTCCAGGCTCTTTCATTCTCCTTTTCCACTTCCAGACGGAATCTTGTCACGCCCTCTTCTTTGTGCTCTTCCATATATCTGAAATATTCACTTCCAAGTCCTTTGGAACGATACTCTTCTAATATATAGAGTTCTTCCAGCCAGTACACCATCCCGCCTGCTTCCTGCGAAAAGGTCTTGGCGATCAGTCCATAGCCTGCAATCTTGCCTTCCCATTCCAGGATAAACAGTTCCGCATAGGTATCACTTTTCAGACATTCTTCAAATGTCTTTTCCAGATAAGAATCCGGAACCGGATGATCCACTGCTGGCATCCGGTAAAAATCATGCGCCATTTTTATGTAGATTTCTTTGTCTTCTGCTTTTATTTTTCTGATCATTTTCCAGTTCTCCTTTTATTATCCTCACGAAAAGAGGTCACTCCCTGTTTGCTTAGAAAGTGATCCCTTTTCCCATTCTTATACTCTGCATAATATCATGCACCGCTTTTATTTTCAATACCTCCTGCCCAGAGGCTGAGTTTTCCGGAAATCTTATGAAAATCGTACAAATGGATTCTCATATCTGGCAATATTCCCAAGTCTCTCTTCAATCCTCAGAAGCTGATTATATTTTGCCACCCTCTCCGATCTGCACGGTGCTCCGGTTTTGATCTGTCCCGTGTTAAATGCCACCGCAAGGTCTGCAATAAACGGATCCTCTGTCTCTCCTGACCGGTGGGATACAATTGCCTGATAACCAGCCTTCTGCGCCATCTGGATCGCATCGATGGCTTCCGTCAGAGTCCCGATCTGATTCACCTTGATCAGAATTGCATTTGCGATCTCCTTTAAAATGCCGGCGTTCAGCCGTTTCACATTCGTCACAAACAGGTCATCCCCGACAAGCTGCATATCCAGTCCCAGTCTCGTCGTCAGAAGCTCCCAACCTTCCCAGTCTTCTTCATCAAGCGGATCTTCAATGGAAATAATTGGAAATTCTCCTGCAAGCTCCTCATAGTAATCAATCATCTCTTCCGTCGATCGCGCCACACGATGTCCGTGCATCTTCGCCTCTCCCGGAAATACATACTCTTTTCTCTCTTTATCATACAGCTCACTCGCCGCAGCATCCAGTGCGATCACAATCTGCTCTTTCGGTTTATAACCTGCCTTTTCAATCGCGCGCATGATCATGTGTAGTGCTTCTTTCGCATCCGGCAGATTAGGTGCAAATCCACCTTCATCCCCGACTGCAGTCGGATAATCGTACTTTTCCAGAATCGCCCGAAGCATCTTATAGATCTCGGCGCACATCTGAAGTCCTTCTTCAAAGCAGACTGCTCCGACCGGCATGATCATAAATTCCTGGAGATCAATGGAATTATCCGCATGCCGTCCCCCATTTAGGATATTCATCATCGGAACCGGCATCTGCTTTGCATTTACACCGCCAAGATACTGATACAACGGAATCTCCAGCGCATCTGCTGCTGCCCTTGCTGCTGCAAGAGACACTCCAAGCATTGCATTTGCTCCCAGATTGATCTTATTGTCTGTCCCGTCAAGCTCCAGAAGCACCCGGTCGAGCTTCGCCTGCTCCAGCACGTTCATTCCCAGAATTTCCCGGATGATCCGGTCATTCACATGCTCCACGGCGCGTCTGACACCAAGTCCCTGATAGCGGTGTTTTCCGTCTCTTAACTCAATTGCTTCATATTTTCCTGTCGATGCCCCGGAAGGAACCATCGCCCTTCCTGTAAAATGACTCCCTGCAAGTACCTCTACTTCTACAGTCGGGTTTCCGCGCGAGTCCAGAATTTCCCGCGCAATAATATCTGTAACCGGTATATATTGTTCCATAATCCATCCTCCTTTTTTGTTCTTTTAGTATGTCCTTTCGGGCGCTGAATCATGCACGAAAATCCCCGTATTTTCGTATCATCGTATACATTGTGAAAATGCTCTAAAACGGTTGACTTCATACATTTTCGGCGTTACAATACCAACGGAAATCGGATGATATTTTTTCAGTATTTCATCCGTTTTCTAAAACTTTATGAATCAATCGGGGAATATAAAATGAGAGAAAAAATCGAAAATTTTATTGCAATGAGCGGAGCAACTCTGCTGATCGCAGTAGGGACTTATTTTTTTAAGTTTCCAAACAACTTCACATTTGGCGGAATCACCGGTCTTGCCGTACTGATTGCCAAAACCGGACTTATTTCTGCTGCCGACTTTTCATTCGTTGCCAACATGTCACTTCTGATTCTTGGCGCAGTGATCCTCGGTAAAAAATTCGTTGCAAAGACAGCCTACTGCAGTGTCCTGCTTTCTGTTGCGCTTTCTTTATTTGAACGAATCTTTCCAATGAACCAGCCATTTACCAATCAGCCTATGCTTGAGGTAATGTTTGCGATTGCACTCCCGGCATTCGGTTCTGCAATCCTCTTCAATATCGGATCTTCCAGTGGCGGTACAGATATTATTGCCATGATCCTGAAGAAATTTACAAGTGTTGACATCGGACGTGCACTGGTTTGCTCCGACATTGCGATCACCGTTGCAGGTTTCTTTATCTTCGACGTAAAAACAGGACTTTATTCCTGTTTCGGACTGATCATCCGTTCCTTCCTTGTAGACAGCTTTATTGAAAGTCTGAACCTTTCCAAATATTTCAACGTTGTCTGCAGTAATCCGGAACCGATCTGCGATTATATCGTCCACTCACTCGGTCGAGGCGCCACAATCTGTGAAGCACACGGAGCCTTTACCGGTGAACAGAGATACATTATTTTTACAGCGCTGAACCGCCAGCAGGCAATCAAACTCCGTAACTTTATCAAGGCAAATGATCCTTCTTCCTTTATTCTGATTTCCAACACCAGCGAGATCATCGGAAAAGGATTCCATAGCATTTAAAAGATTGTTATTTTCAAGACAATTTCCGTACTCTGTATGCTATGCACCTTACCATAGATATGCTATAATAGTATAAGCAACCAGAATAAAGAGGAGTAATCATATGGAGACACAACTTAACCTGATTCCGGCTTCTGAGCATCCCACTGCATCGGAAAAGGATTCCATAGCATTTAAAAGATTGTTATTTTTAAGACATTTTCCGTACTCTGTATGCTATGCACCTTACCCCAGATATGCTATAATAATATAAGCAACCAGAATAAAGAGGAGTAATCATATGGAGACACAACTTAAACTGATTCCGGCTTCTGAGCATCCGACTGCACTGGAATCACAGTGGCTAAATGCGATTAGTCCGGCTGATTTTATCAATAATAATAAGAACTTTGATGTTCTGATGATGAAGTATCGCTGTGCGATCCGCGAGATCCAGACAAAGCTTGAAGTCCTGGATGATGAGTTTTCTGCAGTAAACAAACGCAATCCAATCTCATCTATCAAATCCCGTGTAAAAAGTCCTGCCAGCATCTATGAAAAGCTGCGCAGACGTGATCTGCCATTTACAGAGGATAGTATTGTCAAGAATTTGGACGATGTCGCCGGAATCCGAGTGATCTGCCCGTTTATCAGTGACATTTATACAATTGCCAACCTGCTCACTTCACAGGATGACATTACTGTTCTTAAGATCAAAGACTACATAAAAGCACCAAAGTCAAACGGTTATCGAAGCTATCATATGATCGTTGAGATTCCGGTTTTCTTTACAGAGGGAAAATTTCCAATGCGCGCCGAAATCCAGATCCGCACGATCGGAATGGATTTTTGGGCAAGTGTAGATCATCAGCTTCGTTACAAAAAAACAATCGGTGCTGACAAAGATATCGAGGCTATCGAAGCCGAACTTTTGAAATGTGCACAAACTGTAAGCGAGACTGACTGCCACATGGAAGAGATCAAAGACATGATCGGCGACTTTGAAAAAATCTAACCGGAGAAAATTAAATATTCAAAAAGAGGAAGGTGTTCCATTCATCCGGAACCCTTCCTCTTTTATTTACACCTGCTTTATCCTCTCTTTGTAAAAAGGATATCGTGATTGATCTGCGTGTAGAATGCTTTCTGCATATCCTGTTCTTCTCTTCCCATCAGCCACATCAGCTTTGTGATCACTGCTTCCAGTGTCATATCATAGGCTTCGATCATATTGAAATCCTGCTTCACTTTTTTCCCGACTTCATAGACCGTCATATTACTTCCCTCATTGGCAACCTGTGTTGTCATCACGACAAATTTACCCTTACCTGACCATTTTTCCATCTCCTGATAGAATTCCTGAACAAGCGTCTGCGGAATACCACCTACGCCAAAGCTTTCAATTACCAGACAGTCATAGTGTTCAAACAGATAGGACAGAATATCCGGCTTCATTCCCGGGATCAGCTTTAATACATATACACTGTCTTTCATATCATAATAAAACTTAACTGCATGGCGGCACGGAATCTCCGGAATATACCGGACCAGGATACCATCCTGAATAACTGCAAGATACGGAAAATTGATACTCGAAAATGCATTGTAACTCTTTGCATGCTCTTTCTTTGCACGTGTTCCGACAATTACCTTTCCGTCAAATACAAGGTTGACCCCCTGGGAATCATCATCCGCCGCATAAATAAAGCTGTCCAGCAGATTTGTCTTCGCATCTGTCACATCCATATTGATTGGCTTCTGCGCTCCTGTAACAACAATCGGCTTGGCTGAATTCTGTATCATATAAGAAAGTGCCGCCGCTGTATATGCAAGCGTATCCGTGCCGTGGCAGATTACAAACCCATCATAATATGCATAATTGTCTTCCACTGCTTTTACCATCATTTTCCAGTGTTCCGGTGTTACATTCGTGCTGTCAAGATTACACACCTGCCTTGTCTGAACCTCACATACATTTTTTACAGCCGGAATATAAGATAAAATATCCTCCGGTGTCAGTCCCGGTGCCAGTCCATCCTTTGTCTGACGGGATGCGATCGTCCCACCTGTACCTAACATCAAAATCTTCTTCATCTTTGATTTTCCTCTCTTCTACCTCATTATTATCCAAAATTTTTGTCAATCAGACTACAGTATTCTGCAAATGCTTCCGTCTCTGCAAATGCTTCCCGTAATGCTTCTCTGACGCCTTTATAATACCATCCGATCGTTGCTTTGTCTTTCATTCGGAATCTGTTCCACAATTCCTCTCCACATACAGGATAATCCCGATCAATATCCCGCATATTCGACAGCTTGTCCGCAAGTCCGATCATCTGAACCTCAATTGGTGCTGTCTTAAGCCTTTCTATGGTTGCACTTTTTCTTTCCATCCAGGTCTTGGATTTATCTTCGCTTTCCTGTGATACGATTCTTGCAACTCTTGCTGAAAACATCTCTTTTAACACATTTGCATCCACACCCTCACAGTCCTCGATCGTATCATGCAGGATTGCTGCACTGATGATCTCCTCATCCTGTGTCATCGTGGATACTATCTTTCCTACTTCCATCGGATGTACAATATACGGTCTGTCGGTCCCCTTCCGATACTGACCTTCATGTACCTTGGTGGCAAAATCAATGGCTTTCTGTACCATGTTTTTCCTCCTCGCATCTGTATGACATTTTTTCAATATTTATCATAACACCAGCGTCTTTAAATCACAAGAAAATCAGTGTATAATATTGTCTGATTATGTAGAAAAAAATAACTGTAAAGTAATTCTTATAAATAGCAAAAGGAGTTTTTATAAATGAACAGAAAACAGATTCTTGTCACCGGCGCTTCCCGTGGAATCGGAAAAGCCTGCGCTATCCACTTTGCAAAAGAGGGATGGCATGTATTTTTAAACTGCCGCAAATCCATCAGTGAATTGCAGGCTACTGCTGATTTTATCACAAAGGAAACCTCCGGTTCCTGCGAAATCCTCCCAGGAGACAGGAGATGTAGGTGTTCCATCCGAAGTCGGACGTATCTTTGACCAGATTGAAATGTCCGGCTCCGGTCTTGACGTACTCATCAACAATGCCGGAATCGCATGGATGGGACTTCTGACAGATATGAGCATTGAAGAATGGAACCGAATGATTTCCACTAATCTTTCTTCCGCATTTTACTGCTGCCGCGCAGCACTTCCTTACATGATCCATCAGAAAGCGGGACGTATCATCAATATTTCTTCGATGTGGGGAACTGTCGGTGCTTCCTGTGAAGTCGCTTATTCTGCCACCAAATCCGGTCTGAACGGTCTTACCCGCGCACTTGCAAAGGAACTTGCGCCAAGCAATATCCAAGTCAATGCGATCGCCTGTGGTGTCATCGATACCGTAATGAACGATCTTCTGGATGCGGAAGAAAAAGCTGCCCTCGCAGAAGAAATCCCTGCCGGACGTTTCGGGACACCAGAAGAAGTCGCGCTTCTCGCATGGCAGCTTGCAAATGCCCCTGCCTATCTTACCGGGCAGATACTGGGTATGGACGGAGGATATATCTAACTCCTACTCCCAGATCTTGTCCCACTTCGCGTAAAGTGTAATACTGGATGCCGGGTATCTTTCGGATTCCCGGTTTTCCAGAAGCTTTGTCTGCTCCGTATATTTCTCATTCAGCTCATCTTCAAGGGTCCCATACTGCTCCTGTTTTGCAAGCTCTGCCAGTTCTTTTTCCTGCACAACTCCAGCATCAGTCCACGCATACCATCCTTCAAATCGATATCCGTCTTTCACTGCCGTTGGCATACATCCTTCACTTAACCGAAGGCTCTGCCCATACACAGTATAGTCTGCCGCAAATTTTCTTTTGTTCTTTCCTTTATTCTGCCCGGCTTCAAGCTCTTCACCATTTCCCCTTGTCGCAAACAGCCTTCTTCCGCCTGCTGTTGCCGTACCGTAATTCTCGATCTCACCACCTGCAGCGTCATAATAAATAACCGTATAAGGTGCCCAGACATATGCTGTACCAAACTTTTCTGTCTCTGGCCCTGTCCCATTTCTGTCAAACCGGAATCCGTAATGGTATTCTTTTCCTTCATAAAAATAAGTGAAAAATCCTGGTATTCCTGCCGGGATCCCAACCTCCTGATTTACCGACTTGTGAAAATCAAACCGGATCAGCTCTGCTCCATCTGGTGTCTCCCCATCATCTGCGTAAACCGATATTCCTGCACTATTGCACACCCAGACAATCACTCCACCAAACATCACCAGCAGCAAATACCGAACTATCATCGTCCAGATACTTCCAATCCGTTCCATACATGTCCCTCCTCATCCCAAAAGCTAAATTACCCATGTATATTTATATGCAGGCAGAATTTTATATATTCCCTCAAACAGAATCATCCACTATCCCTGAACGAAAAATTTCAAAAAAATAAACTGATCAGATTCCATCGCACAAAAGTGAATCTGATCAGTTTATTTTTTTACAATTTGATGTCGCAGCTTATCGATCTCACCCCTACTTAAAATCCAGTTCCACCGGACAGTGGTCAGACCCAAATACATTTGTCAGAATCTTCGCATCTTCCAACCTGCTTTCCAGTGCTTTTGATGTACAGAAGTAATCGATACGCCAACCTGCATTCTTTTCTCTTGCCTTAAACCGGTAGGACCACCAGGAGTAAATTCCTTCTTTATCCGGATAGAAATAGCGGTAAGTATCAATGAATCCCGCATCCAGAAGTGCTGAGAATTTTGCTCGCTCTTCATCTGTAAATCCGGCATTCTTCCGGTTGGTCTTTGGATTCTTCAGATCAATTTCTTTGTGTGCCACATTCAAATCTCCACAGAAGATCACCGGTTTTGTCTCTTCCAGCTTCTTAAGATAAGCAAGAAACGCATCTTCCCAGGTCATACGGTAGTCAAGTCTTGCCAGTTCGCTCTGGGAGTTCGGTGTATACACGGTAATAAAATAAAAATCCTCAAATTCCAGTGTGATCACGCGCCCTTCCTTATCATGTCCTTCTATCCCAAGTCCGTAAGTAACCGATAACGGCTCTTTCTTTGTAAAAATTGCAGTCCCTGAGTATCCTTTTTTCACAGCCGAGTTCCAGTACTGGTGATATTCCGGCAGATCAAGTACAAGCTGCCCTTCCTGCATCTTTGTCTCCTGCAGACAGAAAATATCCGCATCTGCCTCTTTAAAAAAATCCATAAATCCTTTCTGCACACATGCACGGATTCCATTTACATTCCATGAAATAAACTTCATCTCTTCTCTTTCCTCCATTTCTTTGGTTTTTATTTTTCGCTGATCTTCTGTACCGCTTTTTTAAGCTCCGCTTCTGTATAAAAAACACGGCCTAAAAACAGTCCCTTCGCCGGTGCCGGAAAACCAGATTTCTTCCGGTCTTTCGCTTTCAGAATCTCCGGTATCTCTTCCGCTTTTATTTTCCCGATTCCCACGTCCAGAAGCGTTCCGGTAAGTATCCGGACCATATGATATAAAAATCCATCTCCGACATCCAGAAGCGTTCCGGTAAGTATCCGGACCATATGATATAAAAATCCATCTCCGATCCACGATAACGTAAGTGTATCCTTTTCATACACGATCCCGACCGCATAAATCGTCCGTACCGTATCTTTGTCCTCTTTCAAATCCGTAAAGGCGGAAAAATCGTGGGTTCCCATCAGATACTCTGCTGCTTTTTCCATCGCGGCGATATCGACCGGATGTGGAAAATGAAACCGGTATTTCCGATGAAATACTTCCATCTTGCCACGCAGATCGATCTGATACTCATAGCATTTCCCGACCGCACTCTTTCTTGCATGAAAATCCCGTTTTTCTCTGCTGATATCCAGCACTCTGATATCTTCCGGGAGAAGTGCATTTAACTGCTTCTTAAAACTGTCCATATCAATTTCTTGTTCCAGATACAAACTGCACTCCTGCCCTAACGCATGTACACCACTATCCGTTCTTCCCGAACCACTGACCACTGTCTTTTTCCCTGCAATTTCTGAAATCCGCCGTTCCAGAATTCCCTGTACAGTAAGTTCCGTATTCTCCTGTCTCTGCCATCCACGATACGCCGTTCCATCATAGGCAACTGTTATCCGGTAAGTATTCATCCTTTTATAAAAGGGGCGAAAACTTTATAAGTCCTCGTCCCTATCACCTTTCTGTTATCTGTTTTTCCGGTAAATGATCAGAAGTCCTTTCAGGAGCAGATCGTCATCCAGTATGACCTCTCTCTTGCAGTACGGAACAATCTTCTTGGAAAGTCCACCTGTTGCGATTGCAGTCATCGGCTGTCCAATCGCTTCCTCAATCCGGTCAATAATTCCATCGATTGCCGCTGCACTGGAATAGAGAACACCACTCTTCATACATTCGATCGTATTCTTTCCGACAATCCGCTTCGGTGCTTCCAGACCGATTCCCTGAAGCTGGGATGCATTTTCCGTCAGGGCGTTCAGTGAAATATTCACTCCCGGATAGATCATGCCTCCGATATAATTTTTCTTTTCATCGATCACACTGACTGTTGTCGCCGTTCCCAGATCGAAAATCATCATCGGTGCTTTGTATTCTGCAATTCCGGCAACTGCATTCGCCACCAGATCACTTCCGAGCTGTGCCGGATTATCCATCAGGATATTGAGTCCGTTCTTCACGCCAGGTCCGATGACCAGTGTCTCTTTTTTCAGAATCTTTTCTGCCGCCTCTTTTACGACATATGTAATCTGCGGAACTACCGAGCTGATGATCGCTCCTTCCAGCTTCTCCGGTTTGATTCCGTGAATATCCAGAACCATCTTAATATCAATCGCATATTCCAGTTCCATCTTTGTCTTGATCGTGGAAAGTCTTTCGATAAAATAGGTTTTGTTGTCATCCACACATCCAAGTACAATATTTGTATTTCCTATATCAATCGCAAGTATCATTTTTTACACTCCTAATCTTTCCTGTACCCCTTTTTTCATCAGTGTTTTCCCAAGTACCAGCGTGATCACCGCCGCTACGATCGCCTCCGGAATCCCATTGATTCCGATAATGCTCAGAATAAATCCATATACCGCCTTTACGGTAATACCATTGGCTGCCGCATAATCATTTCTACCATTGGCTGCCGCATAATCATTTCTGAAAAATACAAAAATAAGATTCATGACAAGAAGCGTATTGGTCAGTGCTCCGGAAAGTCCTGCCGCAATCAGTCCAACAGAGGATACTCCATTGTTCTTTGAAAGTTTCTTAACCAGACGGTAAACATAAAACGGTACTACACCGATCAAAATACGTGGCACAAAACAGATGATCAGACTTCCGATCCCTCCACTGTATTCACCCAAACTGTAAAATGGGGTAAATACGAATGATGTCAATGTCGGATTTATCGTATTATTGATAAAACTTGTAAGACCAAACACGCCTCCAAGCGCTGCGCCCTTCTTCGGTCCAAGCATCAGAGATCCCATGATCACCGGGATATGGATGATCGTCGCCCTTGTAAATCCCAATGGGATATATCCGATAAACGGGGTGAATGCCAGCACTACAATAAGTGCTGCAAAGATTGCCATCTGTACGAGTCCTTTTGTTTTGGACATGGATGTAGTACGTTCATTGCCTTGATTCATTTTTCTTTTCCTCCTGTTACTATTCTCTTTACGAGATACAATACATTTTGGCTTTTTATTTATTCATACACTCCAGAATCTTGTCGAGAATACAAGCTGCTGTCTCTTCCTTGCTGATCATTGGAAGTGCAGTCTCATCTTCCTTCGTGATCAGCGTCATCTGATTTGTATCGCCCTGAAATCCTGCTCCGGCAACTTTAAGATTATTTGCCGCGATCATATCCAGCTTCTTCTTTTCAAGCTTCTTTCTGGAATTTTCAACCATATTCTCGGTTTCCATTGAAAATCCAAACAGGAACTGTCCGTCTTTTCTGTGCTCTCCGAGATATTTCAGAATATCGTCTGTCTTTTCCAGTTCCAGACTCATCTCACTGTCCGATTTTTTCACCTTTTCATCCGCAATATGCTTTGGCCGGTAATCTGCAACCGCTGCTGCTTTACACACAATGTCTGCATCTGCTGCCTCTTCCTTTACCGCCTCGAACATTTCCTTTGCAGTCGTGACCGGAACAATCTTCACAAACATCGGCTTTTTGATCTCTGTCGGTCCGGTGACAAGCGTAACATCCGCTCCTCTTGCCACAGCAACGCGTGCAAGAGCATATCCCATCTTACCGGATGAGTGATTCGTAATGTAGCGCACCGGGTCGATTGCTTCTCTTGTCGGTCCTGCTGTGACAAGAATTTTCTTTCCGGTCAGATCTTTCTCATAAGCAGTATCCCGGTAAATATATTCATACAAAGTCTCCGCTTCCGGCATCTTCCCGGCTCCGTTATCTCCGCATGCCAGATGTCCACTTGCCGGCTGGATCACTTCATATCCATAATGCTCCAGAAGTTTTAAATTATCCTGTACGACCGGATTCTCATACATTCTTGTATTCATCGCCGGTGCAATGATCTTCTTACATTCGGCACATGCCATCACAGTCGTAGTCAGCATATCATCTGCAATCCCGTGTGCCAGCTTGCCGATCACATTTGCCGTGGCAGGTGCGATCATCACAATATCTGCCCATTTTGCCAGTGTCACATGCTCCACACTGTACTCAAAATTGCGGTCAAATGTATCGATCAGGCACTTATGCTGTGTCAGCGTCTCAAATACCAGCGGATTAATAAAATTCGTTGCATTCTGTGTCATCACAACTTTCACATCGTATCCTGTCTTTACCAGCATACTTGCCAGTGTTGCAATCTTGTACGCCGCGATACCGCCGGTCACGCAGAGCAATACTGTCTTTTTCCGTTCCATTTGTCTTTCCCCTTTTATTCTAATATTTTCTTCAGTTCATCCATGAAGGTATTCACGTCTTTAAATTCCCTGTATACCGATGCAAAACGTACATAAGCAACCGGATCCAGCTTTTTCAGGCTTTCCATAACAATCTCACCGATCTGGCTGCTCGGAATTTCTTTCTCTTCCCGGCTGAAAATCGCTGTCTCGATCGAGTCGATCGTTGCCTGAATATCTGCTGCCGCTACCGGACGTTTATAGCACGCCCGGAGTACTCCGCCTTCCAGCTTAGTACGGTCATACTGCTCGCGGTTGTTGTCCTTCTTGATCACGATCAGCGGTATGGTCTCCACCTTCTCATAGGTTGTAAAACGCTTGTTGCACGCATCACAGGATCTTCTCCTTCTGATCGTCGTTCCGTCATCTGCCGGTCTTGAGTCGATGACTCTTGTATCAATGTTACCACAATATGCTGTCTCGCACTTCATCTTTTTTCCTCCTGCCTGGTTCTTGATTGATTCTACTGCCGAATCACGCACATTTTTAATGTCTATAGTATAAATCCTGTATACAGGGTTGTCAACAAATTCACACTTTATCAAAAAGCTATATAAGCCGGCTTTCCACCCGCTTCCATGCCTGTACGATCAGTGCCGCATGGTCACAGGCGATCCGGTCCGATTCTTTTACCTTATAATAAGTCTCTCTTACCAGTCCACTTCTTTCCTTTTTTTCAACGATCGCCGAAATTGTAAGCTCTGCTTCTTTATTTTCCAATGCCAGTCGATAAATGGTTCTCTTCCAATCTCCATCCTCCTTCACCGATTCTGTCTGACAATGAAGCTGCATCCACCTTGCATCCGCCGCATCGTCACCAGCCTGCACCTTTACCTGCCCTTCATCCACAACCGAAAGATATGCCGATGTAATAATCCGTGCCCTCGGATCACGGGTCGCATTCCCATAGACTGCAAACTGCTCCATCGGAAGATCCGCCACGCCGGTCTCTTCGGTCAGTTCTCTTCTTGCCGTATCTTCCAGATTCTCATGAAGTTCAATAAACCCACCCGGCAGCGCCCACCAGCCAATGCTCGGATGATTCCGCCTTTTAACCATCAGAACTTTCCATTCTCCGTCCACTACCTTTCTTTTGCAGGAGAATATAACTGCATCCGTTGTCACACAAGGATTCTTATATTTATAAGGATCGTACTCTTCCAGAAATTCTTCCAGCGTCTGTCCCTTTTCATTTTCGTTTCTGTTTCCCTTCTTATATTTATAAGGATCATACTCCTCCAGAAATTCTTCCAGCGTCTGTCCCTTTTCATTTTCGTTTCTGTTTCCCCGGAATGGCTCGATTTCTTTAAAAAATGCTGTCATTTTTCTTCTCTCCTTTGTCTTTTTACTTGTTCTCATTTATTTCACTGAGCAGTCTGTACTCTTCTTCCTCTTTTACTATTCTTATTTACACGGCTTCAGACATTTGTCCTCTTTAATTTCCACAAGAATAATATCCTCTCCAATCCTGCGAATACACTCAAACGGAATAATATACTCCGCATCATACCCAAGAATTCCACAGATTCTTCCCGGTCCCGGTACGATCAATGCTTCCACACACCCTGAACAGATATTGATCTGCAGATCTGCAACAAACCCGAGCCGCTTGCAGTCACATATGTTGATGACCTCACGCTCTTTTAATCCGCAAAATCGAATCCGTTCCTCTTTCATACTGCACCATCCATCGGACTTCTTATTATATTATATGAACATCTCCCCTTGTTGTCAGCATGTTTTCTAAAAATCCCCGTCCTTGTGCCATTTAGCTTCTGCCCACCAATAATTCCTTTTTATACTGTGCATTTTTGCCAACTAATGATTGCAATTTCCATAAAAAAATACTATCCTGTCTTTGACAGTTGTTAGAAGAAAAAATATATGTTTTTCATACGCAGACAATTCAAATTCTGAGAAACAGAGGGATGTAATATGAAGAAAAAAGTTGTTGTTGCATTAGGACACCGCGCACTCGGAACCACACTTCCGGAGCAGAAGGTTGCCGTTAAAAAAACTGCAGTTTCCATTGCAGATCTTGTTGAAGAAGGATACCAGGTAGTAATCACACACAGTAATGGACCTCAGGTTGGTATGATCCATACTGCTATGAACGAATTCAGCACCAATCATCCGGATTATACCGCTTCTCCGATGTCAGTCTGCTCTGCTATGTCGCAGGGTTACATCGGATACGACCTGCAGAATGCGATTCGCGAAGAACTGATCGGACGCGGCATCTATCGTAGCGTATGCACCGTTATCACACAGGTAACTGTTGATCCATATGACGAAGCATTCTATACACCAACCAAGATTGTCGGACGTATCATGAACGCAGAAGACGCTGCCACTGAACGTAAAAAGGGCAATTATGTAGTAGAAGTTCCTGGTCAGGGCTTCCGCCGTGTCGTTGCTTCTCCAAACCCGGTTGATATCGTAGAAGTTGATGCCATCCGCACCCTTACCGATGCAGGACATATCGTAATCGCCTGCGGTGGTGGCGGAATCCCGGTGCTCCAGCAGAACAATCACCTCAAAGGTGCCAGCGGAGTCATCGAAAAAGACCTTACTGCCGGCAAGCTTGCTGAACAGATTGATGCTGATGAACTCATCATCCTGACCAGTGTAGAAAAGGTATGCTTAAACCACGGAAAAGAAGATGAAGAAGAACTCGATACTATCTCCGTAGAACAGGCTAAGCAGTACATGGATGAAGGACACTTCGGAATCTACAATATGCTTCCAAAATTCCAGGCATCCGTAGGATTCATAGAAAAGAAAGAGGGAAGAAGTGCTCTGATTACTTCTTTTGATACTCTGAAAGATGCTCTGAAGGGTAAAACCGGAACTGTTATTGAATAAATGTACAAAAGGGACGACATAAAGGACTCCGTTTTCTGTGGGTAGAAATGGTGAAGAGTCCGTAGAGAAAAAATGCACCAGTAATTTGGATACCGGGCTGATTCGCGGAATAATCCTGATGATTATTCCACTCAGCAGCCCTCTGGATTTCGTGCTTGTAGCACGAAACCAGATCCGAATTACTGGTGCATTTTTTCTAACGGACTCTAGCACCGTTTCTAATCACAGAAAACGGAGTCCTTTATGTCTGTGCTCTGGCAAATTTTTAAAAAGTTCCTCACCAAATATTCTATTATTCCTACCACCTGCCATCTCCTCCACTCGCCCCTCCATAACGGGGCAGCCTCCAGGCGTCCCCCGTGGAATACAGCAAGGCAGGGACAAGTAGATTCTGTTTTTTTATGAGGAGAA
>OJQZ01001213.1_pt1 | contig 15387 bp, 5 predicted proteins | sample 1599071 | NCBI WGS metagenome assembly OJQZ01 (sample SAMN03922525, study PRJEB24848) | human gut metagenome | isolation source: stool sample | host: Homo sapiens | place: Germany | collected 2010-05
ATCAAGTGCCGTCACCGACCTTCTGCGCCGCCAAAATTTTGTCTTTAAAGCTCAGCTCCCATGTTTCGCCGTTTTTAAAATCCGGCGCAGTGCCGATATATCCGGTGCCCGCGGGCAGAGTGACCGTTATATCGCCGCTCGCAGCAAAGGTCAGGCGCATCCAAGATTCGAAATCACCTACCGGATAGCTTAGCTTTAAGGTCGTGACATCTGTAAGACGGTACTCGGTATTGTCAGCAAGGGTTATATATGGACCCTCAGAGATTTTTTGAGCGATTATGGGTTTGTTATTATAATAAAGAACTCCATTAGAGTCGGAAAGACCATCAAGTACGGACTTATTACTATGCTCGTGGGCTTTCTCAACCGCAGGATAAACCAAACTGTTAAGAATTGTCTGTAAACTTAATGATTGTGCAGAGCTGTCGGCAGATATCTTGGCTTTAATACTGTCTGCTTCAAGTGGTTCCACATAGCAATCCCACGTATCTGTGTTATCGACATATACATAAAAGACCGCATTGGCAAAAACTAAGAACTCATAATCGGTTTCTGTGGCAATCCCGAGAGGAATTAAAAATGTGTTATTCTCATTCGTAACCGTGAAAGCAATCAAAACTTGCTTGCCCGCCTTATAAGCTGCATCTATTTGCTCGTAGGTCTTATTGTGGGAAGTAATTGTATATCCATCTGCCCCGCTTTGCGCCTGCACATTAACAATAAAAAGTTCCGATGCCCCATCCTTACCAGGCTTGCCTTTGTCTCCCTTTGCTCCCGGATCACCCTTCGGTCCCTTTATATTAACCGCCGCGGGATTGTCCTTGCCGTCCGAGTTCGACCATGAAAGAACCCCTTCGTCGCTGACGCTGGGCGTAAATGTCGTTCCGTCTTTCAGCGCGGATGCCTTTTTTATAGCTTTTTCCAGCGCTGTGTATTCATTTGTTGATTCAATCTCAGAGTCAGAATAGATGACATCTGCAACTATAATCTCAAAGCGCGGTGTTACGAGAATCTGACCCGAATTGCTCGTTAAGGTAATTTCACATGTCACAGTCCCAGTCGCAGCTATCGTCTGAGTTGTGATAATATATTCCAGCCTATCCTCGCACACAGTACAGCTGTTGAACATTACCTTACCGTCTGGCTTTTCCGCTCTCAGCACAGCCGATACAACATCGTTTAAGTCAAACGGTTTCGCCGCATAGGATAAGTAGATACAAACTTTTCTGCTGTCTGTGTCTGCTTTTTTCACATTCACCTGACCTTGCAGTCCTGTCTTCATAAGATTTAGCTTTATTCTGTGCTCTACACGTTCCATTCGGTTCACCTCTGATTTAAGTATAGCAAAAGGCGGGAAGTATTTCTCCCCGCCTCGCTGTCACTTTGTCATGTCTTTAATCCAACGCTGAAATGTCTTATCATCATACCCTATGTTCAACTCATAGAGCATTTGGCGCGTCCGGCGCATGCCCTCCGTATCATTGCTTTTGTACATTTCCTGATACTCAGATTTGAGGTCTTTTGTCAATGCCTGGCGGATTGTCTTATCCTCTTTGCCGTTTGCTCGCAGATATTCGACTATCTCTTTTGCGGACGAAACATCAGAGTTTTCAAGTGCCTTTTGGAGGTCTTTATACTCATAAAGTTTTTTCTCTTCGACCGCTTTATCCTGTTCTGCTTCGGGATCAAGCTCTGCGGCAATCTCATCTATCATCCTGTCCACTTCATCTTCATCGTACCCGCTCTCGAGCAAAGCTTCGAGCTTGCCGCTGAGTGCGCTGTCGTCTCCGTTGCTTTTTGCCTGCGCCGCAGCCGTCTGCATTGTCATATAGTTATTGATTGCTTTTATGACCGCGTTTGACGGATATCCTTCAGAAACCAGCTCTTCATATATTTTTTTATATTCTGAGATGTTTCCTCTTTCGCGCGCCTGTGCAGCCTGCGCGATTCGAGGTTCGGACTTCACCAGATTATTCTTAACACCGTTCTCGAGCTGCTGCGCGGTATAACCCTTTTTGATAAGCTTATCGTACTGCCTCTGATATTTTCCCTCGGCAATCGAATTGTATAACTTTCTGTATTCCGTGGAGCTTGCTTCCCTGCCGAGGTTGTCAGGAGAGAAGAAATTATACAAGCTTTCAAAAGTGCGCATCGTGTTCGCTATCGGCAGACCGCTGACCTTTGAAATTCCCTTTGCACTGCTCATCATCAGCTTCCAGATATCCGGATTTTTCTTCTCGCCGCTGAATACTTTCTGCCACGATTCGCAGGACTGAATTAGTTCTTCAATACCCTCGATATCCATGCGGCTCGCAGAATATCCGGACAAGATTGAGAGAATATCTCCGACATACGGCACAGCTGAAAACGGATTGATTCCGTCAAGCGTGTTGCCTCCGAATGCTTCAAGATAAAGCTCAAGCCATTTCTTCTCATCATCATCGTTGCGGAACGCATCTGCTATCGACGCTATTCCGGCAGTCAAGATGCTTGTCGCGATATGTACCGCGGCAATACGCGCTATATTCTTCGCCTTTGCCTTTTTACTGCCGGGATCAGCATTGTTATAATCAACCAATGCATTGCGGAGCATGTTGTACGACTTCGTCGGCTCGGCCTTAAAGGCACTGAGTATTTTTGAGAAAGAGCTCGTACTGCGCATAAACTGGCTTCGATGCAGAAGCGAATCAACGACCTGGGTTTTATCAACCACCTCGCTGAGCCTGTCTGAGACTGCCTGCGTGAACTCTGCAGTTCCCTCTTTAAGGTCGGTTTTATCCTTGACTTCCGCCTTGCAGGCATTCCACAGCGTTCCCCATGTCAGCTCATCACCAACTCCGGCCAACCACATAGACTTTTCGCGGATCTTATCGACGACCGTCTTCTGTCCAGTTATAAGCTGCTTCATCGTTATGCCCATACTCGTCTCATAGAATCCCCAGCTTTTCCATTTTGCAATCGGGCAATTGTCTATTGCTTCTTTACTTGCCGGCTTTGACAAAAGCCCTTTGAGCAAATATTTCGGGTTCATTACTGCCGCTGCTCTGAGATATGCCGTAGGCTGCTGAATGGCGACCCTGATGTTTGCTCCGACGGCGGCGACCTTAAAGTTGCGTATCAGTGCTTCCTCACCCGCTCCACCTGCATTTTTGCTGTCCGAGCTGCCGTTAAGATCCAGTATAAACTTTTCAAAATATGCCTTTCCGTCATTGCCGACAGCTCGTTCAATAGACTGTTTTGTGCCGGATATGGCTATATATCCGTCGTCCTTTTCCTCGAAGCTCAGGGCATTATACCATTTCATCGCGTCGGTTATCGGCACCGCATATGCCGAATATGCGCTCATTTCGGTGATGTGCTTTGTAAAGGTATCGAAAGCACCCTTAATAAACAGTCCGTTACTTGCATTTCGCTGGACGCTCTTTGTCGCGCCGATGTTGACAAGCTTATAGAAATTGCTCTGAGTCTGAACCGCCCCGTCCTCCGCGTTCATCGTCCGCACGGAGTTTTTGTTGACCTGTATCGGCCAGTAATGCTCTTCGGTAAACTTTCTGTAGCCGTACAGTGTCATTGACGCTTTGTTGCCCCAATCAGCAACATTTCCGCTCAAAAAGCCCTGCATTTTCTCTGCAACCTGCTTCTGCTTCGGAGTCAGAGAGTCGATTATATTTCCAAGGTCTTCCACTGTCACCTGCACAGCCTTAGCGTATGTTTCTTCGCCCTTACCGAACTGCTCCTTGATTCGCATTTTCGCCTCTTGCCTTGAAGTGTCCAGAGGACGGATTCCGCCGAGAAGAAGATGATCCCGCGCCTGCTCTCGTTTGGAGAGGTTATACAGTTCCATCATCTGCGAGACCGTCAATGTCAGTTCTCCGCCTTCGACCTTAAAGGTCTGCTTCGAGTGCTCCCAGTCCTGTATTTCCTTCTGGCTGACAATCGACCGCATGAACTCATTCGCATTGTCTATCATTTCCACCCGCTCATCGAAGCCGGAACGAATGGATTTGAAAACAGTCTCTGCTGCCGATCCGAGCTGATGGAAAAAGCTGAACGAGTCAAGCATATTTACATTCAGCTGCTTATACCCAACCTTTACCTTGTCCTTGAAGCTCTTGCGGCTGTCCATCTCATGCACGCTCGCGTCGGCAATTGCCTGAACCGTTCCATATCGGCTGTTTGCAAGCAATTCGTTGGCTCTCGTTATTCCGCCCTTTATCTGCTGCATAACAGTTTCAAGCTCGGCAAGCCCCTGCGCATCCATATCCTTTATGGAACTGCCCTTATACACTTCAAGCAGCGTTGTCATCATCGGCATAAGATCCGGGTCGAGGTCTGCCAGGAACTGCTGACACTGAGGGTCATTTCCCTGCTGCATTTTGCGCAATTCTCCCTGCAGCTCCGACATTGATTTGCGCCACTCAAACGCATCTTTTGACTGACTGTTCCCGTAGACATCAAGAGATACCAGGAACTCTCCGAGAGCCGAACGCAGAGCTTCCGGCACATGCTGAGTCTTGTTCGGATTCTGCAGGAACCTGTTAAGAGTCTTCGCAGTTCTCTCAATGCTCCGTTTGCTCTTTGCCATAGCATCTTTACGCAGCCATTCGCGGCGATCCTCGAATGTGCGTTGTTCATAGAGCGCCTTTTGCTTTATGAGTTCCTCAGAAAGCTTATGTCGCTTAGCAGCTTCCTGTTCCTTGATTTTTTCAACGCGCTTGTCGTATCTGTCGCGGTATTCTTTCTCGATCTTCTGCCGCAGCGTCTTGAGCTCCGGAATGTCGTAATACTCTTCATACAGGCGCATTGCAAGGTCATAGCTCGCCGTGTCTATATCCATGTCGAAAGAACCGTCGTAGAACGGATTTTCATAGAACGGTTTTATGGTTTCGAGTGCATTTACGAGCGTCTGCACCTGCTCAAGCTCGTGCGTATCCGGTTCAAAGAACTCCGGCCAAAGTTCGGACATCTCGCCCCAAAGAGAATCAAGCGTACTGCCTTCCTCGGAAAGCCTTATCTTTCCGAAGTTCTTCCTTCTGAACTTATCATAGCTCCCGTAATAGTAGGCAATCTCTTTTTTCTGCTGCTCGCTGAGTTTTATTTTCGTGCCCTTGGCATATTCACTCAGCGCACTGTACTGTTCGGACATATCGGTGTTCAGCACTGCGCTCTCTTCAAGCACCGCCTTGGCAACCTCCGCAGTCCTCGCGATAACTTCATCATAAGTTATGCCGTCGTCCATATTGGCAAGTGCTTCAAAGATATTTTTGAGGTTTTGCGTCAGCGTTTCGGCATTATACTTACTGCTGTATTCCTTGAGCACTTTTTTCGAAAGCCTGCGTATTGCCCGCTCATCAAGCTCTTTTCTGTTTATTCCGAGGCGCCACTCGAGTTCTCGCTTGTATTCGCGCAGAGCTTTGTTCTCCTGCATGAGCTTCTTGTTCTGCTCCTCTATTGCAGAAGTGCTTTTGAGAGAATAACGAATATCAGGATTTCTTCTGTCAAAAAGACCGACATTGTCTGTTGCAGATTTAAGCTGAGTATTTTTGAAGAAGATATAGCTCTTGACATTTTCGCCTTTTCGTCTGCCGTCAAAATCGAGAATTATTCCGTCGTAGCCGCTGTCATTTTCTATAAAATAACTGTCCAGTAGCTCCCGAAGTTCTCCTCGTATAGTGTCGGTAGTATCTTTCCATTGTTCAAGAATATCGTCGAGCTTATCCTCATTTTCAAGGATTTTTTTAGTGACTTCCGCATCATCGGCAACATAAGCTTCATAGTTCTGCTCATAGTATTCGTCGTTGGCCGTTTCTTGAGCATCGTATTTCGACTGGTATTCTTCGTCGAGTTTGTTAAGCTTTTCTGTGAGTCCCTTATACCCGTCTATGTGCTCCGAGTACCACGCTTTCGCTTCTGCACGATCCTTGAAGTGGAGTGGCTTTTTCATGTCACCGTACAATGCCATCTGTTTGTTTCCGCCAACCCCGATATCCGCATCATTGTCCTTTGCAAAAAATCCGTTCGGCGTTTCACTGTCATTGCGTCCGGCAAGCGGATTTGCATTGCTGAACACATTGAACTCAGCCGCAGTTTGATGATAAATTATCCTCGGTGTTCCGTCCTCGTTCACGACCTTGCTTGCAGATTCCGGTTCGTTTTCCCAGTCCCCAAACCACTCCTTAAAAGCTTCACTCTTTGTCTGAGAATCGGATTCATTTGTAGTATCTTTGAGCGAAAACTTTTTTGCATCATTCTGCGCTTTTTCGGATATACTGCTATTGACACTTGGCTCACTTTGTGTTACTCTCGTGTCAGAGGATGCGTGTTGTCTACTGAGTTGCACTTTAAGCGGCTGTTCGGTAAACGCATTCTCATTTTTTAATTCAAACTTTGTTGGTGTGAAATCAACAATATCGTACAGTACCATTTCCTTTCCCGATGTAAAGCCTACAATAACCTTTGCAGAATAATCGTTTTTTCCCACTCTAACGAGCACATCGCCCCTCGCAAACTCGGTAAAATTATCCTTTCTCTGATGCTTTAAATCCTCATTAACGTAATTAGTCGATGCTAATACAATTTCATTAAGATTACTTGATGCCTTGAATTTATCTTTATAAATCACGGCATCTTTTCTTTGGTAGTGTTGAGTGTTTTTTGAATTGGTGTACTCGTTTCTGGTTATCTTGTTCACCTTAATCAGCTTACCCTCAACAGGTATTCCATCAGAAAATTTAGTTCTGATAACATCCTTAACTTTCGCAACCCAGTCAGACTTATCTACACCTTTCAGAATATCATCTGCAATCACAACAACCGACTTATTCTTTGTAGTTTTACCTATGCTGTATTTTTTCTTTTCGTCCGCCATGTCGGTTGTTTTTCCTTGCGATTTGTTCTCCCTCGTCTGCTCCAGCGCAGACTTAAACAGGTCGCTGATGGTTTCAAGTGCCTCCTCATCTCCCTCAAGGGCTCTTATTTCCGGGCTCGTAAGCCCGAGATTTTTAAGAATTTCATTTATGCTCTCGATAAAGCCCTGTATCCAGCTTTGAATCTTCACCGCCAGACTGCGGTTCTCTCCGACAAGCTCCTTTATGGTCTGCTCATCAAACACATCAAACATGCACTCGGCAACGATTTCCGCCTCTATGTCCTCCTGTCCATAACCCTCATAGAGCTTTTCAAGCTCTTTCACTCTGCCCTCATAGTCATAGTTTTCGCTTTCTTTGAGCTTGCCTATGACATATTCGCGCAGCTCGCCTGCGGCCGTTGAGTTCCAGTCCTCGATATAATGATACAGTTCATGTCCTGCGGTTCTGAGATATGCGTTTTCCTCCGCGTCGAGCGCGATTTTTATTCTGCCGGTCTTGGGATCGTACTCACCGTTCGCCATTCCGTCTGCAAGCGTGTCGCACACTTCAACGACAAAGCCGTATTTTTTTGCAAGAGCTTCAAGGACATATACCGAGCCCGCCTGCTCCGCGTTGAGTTTTTTTGTATAGTTTCTCAGCAGACCTCCGTTCTTTTCTGCCCTCTTTTCCTCTTTCGCGCTGTAATGCTTCGGCGCATTATTTTTTTCATTAACTCCGGCATAATACGCCTGTCTGAGCTGACTTTCTTCAAGCCCTGCGTATTTATTTGCATTCGACTGCAAAACGCTGTCAAAGTCCTGCCCGAGCTGACCGGCGCGGCGGAAGTCGAGAAACGCATTCATATATTCGCTTGCCGAATCGCCCTGCTTATATCCTGAAATAAAAGCCCGTGCCGTGTCGGTGCTGTCAAAGCCCTGTGCGACATTGTACAAAGCTTCGGTCTCGCGGCTGTCAAACCGCACATCGCTCAGTGCAACGCTGCCGCCGTCCTGCGTTTTGACATACATCTGCGCCCGGTTTCCGTCCTTTTCGATACGGTCTATGCCGTTGATTGTTACGCTCTGTCCGTCAATCGTTGCCGGAACAGCGTTGACATAACTTTTCTTCTGTGATATATTGTTATCGGAAGGGGCGAGCGCATGAGGCGTCTTGGACGTAGACTGCAGGTCTTCGGACATGTTCAGTACTTGCGAGACCCCTTCTGCTTTTGTTTTATATGCACTTACAACATGTAAAGTTTTTGCTTTTGAGTCAGGCACAGCTTCGACGACATAATAATTTCCGTTTACTCGTTTACTGTAAACAACTGACTTTGACAGTTTATTATCAGAATCTCTATAACGGCCATTGTCGTCTTTTGCCGATTCAATATTGTCATAATTTTCGAGAACATATTCTATTCTCGCCAGATCGTTAACATCAGACATTGAGTGGTCTGCTGCTCCATTCTCCCCGTGGCGGTTTTCTACATGGATAACCGTGTTTCCGTCCATATCGCGCTTATACTCACTGGTATCTATACCGGTGAGTTTTTTTATATCTTGCACCTCGCGCTCATTTACAGAGCTAAGTTCTATTTTAATCTTACCTGCAACATTTTTATCTTTAAGGTTGCGAACTCGCTCTACAAAGTCAACGATCTTCGGATTTACCGCCTTTTTATATTCCTGCTTTATTGTCTCTATGTCCTTCTTTAACGACAGCTGAGAGTCTTCCGCGGCATCTGATGTGCCGTTTTTTATTTCAGCAGCCACGTTCTGAGCGTTCTCAGAGCCCCGGAAAAGCCGTTTTTCTGCGCGGGTAAGTTTATCACCCTCAGCCTGTTTCTGCACCACAGCGGACAATCTGACTGCGTCCTGCGTGTTCTCACCGAGGCTTTCAAGCCGCTGTGCAATCTGCGTCTGCTCTCCGCCTGCAAAACCTGCAACCGTCTTTCCCGTGATGTTCGTACCCTGTTTTCTGTGGTTGAGATATCCAAGTCCGGAACCCACTACACCAAAGCCGGCGCCCATAAGTGCTCCGCCCGCTCCCGCTTCGACGACTTGCAGTGCAAGATCTCCGGCAACCTTTTTCTTTGCTTCAGCCTCGCTCAATCCCTGCTTCTCATATGCAGCTATCATGAGCTTATAATTGGAAATATCGCCGTTTGCTATGGTATCATAGGCTATGTTTGCTATTTCCGTCGCGGCTTCTTCCGAAAAGTTTACCCCGGTTGATTTGAGTATGTTCATCGCGACATCGCGCATACTTCTCGGGTCAACCTCTTTGAGCTTGTTGAAATTACCTATCGAAACTTTTTCGAAGAGACCTTCAAATATGCCGGAAACAGCTCCGCCGATAACCGCTTGGTCGTCGTTGCCGCCGCGAGCTTTTATATCACGCATTGTTGAGTTCGCAGCAGAAAGACCAAGTATTCCGCCGCCGACAGCTTCGGCAACTTTCCCCGCTGCTTTTATTCCCGCCCCGGTATTCGCAAGTGCTCCGCCGACAAGATTGCCCGCGGCTGCAGATGCAGCCGAATCGAGCGCGGACATTCCTGTTCCGTATAAGAAGTCAAAGGCATCCCAGTCGCCAAGCTTCCAGTCATGCTCATCCATAACCGCTCCGCGTGCCGTATCGCTTAACTGACTTGCTATTCCGGCGTCTCTGTTATAGTCTACAGGCGCATAACTGCCGGTAAGCTTTCTTCCGACCTGCTGAGCGGCAGCGTCAAGATATCCCGCTCCACTGCTTGTTAAATTCACCGGCACACTCAGTGCGCTGGCAATCACCTGATGGTCTGCACTGAAGTCACGAACCGCATCTTGTATCTGCTCATTCTTGCGGCGGTTATACTCATACGCAAAATAATTCTCAAGCTCATCGGGATTCATTCCCTTTGCACGAACCTTATCCTCTATTTCCTTGAGTCTCTGATTATATTCATAGACATTCTTGTTGTTTCCGCTCGTGCCGACTGACTCTTCGAGCTTTATTCTGTCCTTGAGCTCGGGGATAGACTGTATTTCTTTGAGCGTTGCCTCGTCAAACTGGCTGAGTTTTTCGGATATATCCCTGTTGTATATCTCCGACTCCAATGCAGCGGACTCACTCTTCAGATTATTGAGCTTGTTTTTTGCCGCCTTGGCTTCTTCAGTGTACTTTTCATAATCCGCTGTATTTCCTTGCATCGTGCTAAGGAACGCCCAAACCCGATTTTTGAATGATTCACTGCGGTTCTTCTTTTTCTCGTTCTTGATATCATCAAGACGTCCTTTCATATCATCCTCGGTCATGGTGTCCATAACGCCGGAATTACGCGTATCGGAGTAATAGTCGGACTCCTTCTGCAGATTCTGCGAAGTCTGCTGCAGAGCATTCTTGTATTCCTCGTACCGTGCCATGAATGTGTTGTAGCGTTCTTCCCCCAGCTGTTCACGCTGCGCGTCAAGATAGGATTTGATGCGGTCCGCCTTTTCGAGATCGCTGTTTACCGCGCTCTTTGTATTTTCGCTGTCGCGTTTCCAATTCGCATATGAACTGTTTTGCAGCCTGCTGTTTGCGCTTCTGGTGGTACGACCGGTTGATTCAAACCAGTCATGCATTTCCTTGTCGCTCGAATCCCACTGATATTTATCATTTGCTCTTTTGATTCTTTCGTCTATTGACTCAGGAGCCTCGTATTTCGAATTTACACGCTTTATTCTGTCGTCAATTGTTTCCATTTTATCCTCCGCTTATGAAAGTCCGTAATGCTGACTGAGTATATAAATATCCTCGTCGGTCAGGTTCTTGTTCTGGCTCATCTTCGTTTTTATATAATTCTCGTAGCTTCCGTATTGGTTTTTCAGTGCCGGTCTTACACCAAACTCGTACCGAGTCGGCTGTGCACCTATAAACTCACTGGCTGCCTTTGATTTTGTAGCAGTCTGTTTTCCGCTGCTCCCGGTCGAAGAACCGCTTGACCCGCTCCTGCCTGACGAAGACGACGAAGAGGTTGAATAGCTCTGAGCCTTGAGAGAGTCCATATATTTGTCATGCTCAAACTGCTGTTTTTTGAGATTATAATCCCTTGAGTCCTGCTGCTTGCCGTAGTCAAACTGTTTCTGCCAGTTGCTCTGCGCAAGCGCGTCCTGCTGCTTGCCGTAATCAAACTGCTGCTGCCAGTTGTTCTGTGCAAGCGCATCCTGCTCCTTTCCGTAATCGAACTGTTTCTGCCAGTTGTTCTGTGCAAGCGCATCCTGCTCCTTTCCGTAGTCGAACTGCTGCTGCCAGTTATTCTGTGCAAGGGCGTCCTGCTCCTTCTGATAATCAAACTGATTCTGCCAGTTGCGCTGATTGACATAGTCCTGCATATACTGGCGGTTCTGCTCGCTCTGCCAATTCGACTGCTGCTGTGCTGCATCTGCGCGCCCGGTGTAATATTCGAGCTCATACTGCCACTGCGCAAGCTGATTGAGGTAACGGTTGTAATCACTTTCCGAGAGATACTGTGACTGGCTCTGTAGATAATTGAGTGTGTTATAGTAGTCGCTCAGCGTGTCCTGATATTTTTTATAGTCTGAATCGTCGAGGTTCTGCAGGACCTGCATATGCTGCAATTTATCGCTCTTGTCGTCACGATATTTGCTATATGCCCGGTCATACAGTGACGGAATGACATTGTTCAAATCGTTGAGGCTTGACTGGTATGCCTGGTTTCCGGCAGTCGAAGCATAAGAACTGCCGTAACCGCCGGTGAGCGCCGCGGCATTCCCCATAGTGTCCTGCATCGCCATCTTGCCCTGCTGAATATACTGATCCTTATACTGCTGATAGAGCGGATCGGCATTGAAATCATACTGAAAATCCTTGGTGTTTTCATAGTCTTTCAAAAGCCTCTGTATCTGGTCTGCATAGTTGCTCTGATAGTCCCCGGGCTTTGAGTTGTAATGGTTCTTCAGATCCTCCTGCGCCTGCTTAACTTCGTCGGATTCCTCATAGTCCTTCGGCTTGTTGAGCAGCGTTTTTATCGTGCCTATACCGTATCCGACCTGCTTTGCGGCGTTTATTCCCTGCTTTGCCATTCCACCGGCGAGCGCCGCCGCATTTCCGCCCTGCGCCACGGCGTATGACAGTTTGTCTTTTGATATGCCCTGCTGCTTTTTTTGCTTTTCAAGGTCTTTTGTCGTGTATGCCATTTGCTTTTGCCTCCTCAGATCAGATAGTTTATGTTCAGCTTATATGAAGTCAGATTGTATTTATAAGCTTTTGTCTCAAGATTGAAGCACCAATCAAGCGCCACTCTTCCATCCGGAAATACCGACCACCGAACAAGGTTGGTATCGTTCGCCGCACAGATTGTAAATATCCTGCACTGCGGGTGCATATCCTCCGGCAGCGTGCATATGGTTTTTCCGCCCGCCGTTATCCCCTGCACATCTCCGACGATATTGACCGAGTTTCCGAGTCTGCGTCCTTTGGGTGTCAGTCCATTCGCGCCCGGAGTTATTCCGTCCGTAAGCTCCAACTCCTGCCAGCCTGTGTCTTTCAGCGGAAAAGTTTGTTCTCCTGCCTGCAGTCCCTTTCTGAGGAGCAGCAGCATGTTGACGTCCATCGTATTGGCGAGTTCCGCAACCTTGCCGAAAGCTATTCCTTTGCCGCCGCGCAGGAAGTCCATCAGCACGAAGCTCGTCGAAAGCTCATAAACATATTCCGCGGAAGCAAGGCTATCGGTAACTTTGAATTTTATCTTATACGAGACATTCTCACTGAGACCGTCAAAGAGGATCGCCTGCACATCATTGCTCATCGCCGTCTCATCAGACCAGGCATCCATCGTATCTGTCTTGTAGCTTGCTTTGCAAACCGCTATATTCTTGCCTGACAACGCCGAGAAGCTATAGTTTACCTTTCCGGCCGCATATGTGCCCTTGTCGTTTTCCGTGCCGTCCTGCGTGCATCTTAAGCATGTGACTTCATTTATCATCGGACTGTCATACTTTTCAACCGATATGCTCGCCGTATGGCTGACCGTTCTGCCTCTGCTGTCTGTCGCCGTGACCGTAAAGTTCAGCTCACCCGACAGATAGCAAGTGTAGGTATAAACCCCGCCGGTCTGATTTGACAGAACTGCACCGTTCACGGCAAACCGATAGTTCTTTATCGTTGAGCTGTATGCCCCCTGCGCAGCGGCAGTAATCCTGCATTTTGAATAGTCCTGCACATATATTCCCCATTCGGTCGGAACGCTGCCGTCTATGCGCTCTATTGTCAGTTCCGGCATTGTGGGTTTCACATTGTCCGGAACCGAAAAAGTAACAGTCTTCGTGTTCGTCTCAACGAGCGTCGTCGGGATCAGTCCTAACTTCTTGTATGTTTCAATCTTCAGCGTGCCGGTTCTGCTGCTTCCGCTCGTAATGGCATTAGCCCATTCGAGTGGGAACTCATATGCCGTCATAACTGCATTGTTTGTTGAAAAATACCCGCTCTCGTAGCTGTAATTGCCGCAAGTGAAATACATCTTATGGGTGTATGACTTCCCGTCATTCGCATCCTCGACTTCAATCAGAATATTACCAAGGCCATTTATTTTGCTGACACCTACGGTGATATTCTTCGGATATGTTTTGATTGTTGTTATTGCCATTGTTTATTCCCTCCATATAAAGCTAAGATTGCCATTACTCCTGGGCGTGAACTCCCAGTTGCCTATCCTCAGTCGGTTAAGAACTTCAACATCCGTAACATAAAGGCAGCGGTTGGAGATATAGGCTATCTCCGTGCCGTTCTGTGTGAAGCTTAATTTTTCATTTGTCAGCATAGATTTGAACGGACTGTCCGCCTTGCCGAGCTCCATTCCCTCCGCCGTGAAGCGGAAATATGTTCTTATTAGCTCCTGAAACTCTTCGAGTCTGCCGTCAACCTCTGTTGTATAGAGATAATTCTGGTCGAAATTCAGCTGAATTTCCCTTGAAGTCTGTGTAACATAGGACTCGAGTGTTGCATTAAGCTCTGCAATTGACGCCTTCGCGCTAAGCTCTTCGCGCACCGTTGTCATTATGTTGTCATTGTTCTGCTCTATCTCGGTGTGAAATGTCTGATTTATCTCTTCCGCCTGCGCTATGATTTTATCGTTGAGCTCGTTATAATCAATCTTTCTGCCCGCTTCTAATTGCTCAACGGCGGTGCTCGCCAGCTCCGCCATTGACCGCGTCTGCTCCACCGTTTTCAGATAAACCGGCGAAAAATTGTCTCCGTCAAGATTGTTGAGAATATACCGAAGCTGTTCGTTGAGCTGGTAAAGATAGCTCTGTGTTTTTCGGTCTGAGCCAAGATTGGCAGGCAGATTCAGGTTTAGAGTCGGCATTAGATTTCACTCCCCTGTTCAGTTACCTTTGCAATGCTGTACAAGATAAACTTGCCCCTGCCCCGCATTCGGATTCTCATGTGGTCGCAGCGCCTGACTATAATCGGAATAGTGATTGTGCGATTGTTTACAGCATCGATGTGCAGCACTTCCTCGTAATCGCCCATAGAGTCATATTGGATCTGCACCCGGAACTGCGCCCCGCGTTCGACGCTCAGGCGAAACTGCAGTTTTGAAATATATTTATTATCGGGGCTTGTCACTCCAATAGGTCCGCTTTCGGCCATCCATTCAACCGGCTTTTCGTCATACGTCTGATCTGTTACGCTGTATCGCGTCGTGCCGTGCATCGTCCACAGGCTGTTTCCAACCGTGAAATACAATTCCCCGTCCAGCGGCGCGAAAGCATCGATTTTCAGCCCGCTCTCCCTATGCCATATTTTTGTGCGCTCATCGTATGTGAACAGGCTGTATTTGCCGTTCTCGTCCGACATCGACACATAATATTTGTTGTCGATTGCTCCCGCTACGGCATTTCTATATGCGTTTGCACCGAACGCCTCGGAAACATTGACCGGGGTTCCGCCGTCATAGGCGCATATACCGTTGCGGCTCTTGTAGTATAGTGTTTCGTTGCACAGTGCGAGGCTTCGCTCACTGCCGTTTTGGACGCCCCTTATAGATTCGTTCGTAACCTGAAAATTTGAGGGCTTCGAGCCGTAGACCTTGTGGACGCAGTCTTCCTTAAAAAACAGGATATATCCCCGCATCGTAAACGCGCCAGTAAACTTACCGTGCGTTCCGACTGTCACGGCGTAACTGTCGCTCGCCAATCCGAGAAAACAATTCCAGTTAAATGGATCGCCTATTTTGCAGCAATATATCTCATGCTTATCGGAAGAACATCCCCAGATGCGGTTTTCGCTTTCGGTCACGAAGTCCATATCCGGCACGGTTCTTTTTACAGTCACCGCTTCCTGCTGACTCGATACTTCATCTATGAATCCGGTCACGACTATGTAATCCTTGCTGACCGCATAGAGTATCATGTTTGTGTTGAACTGTTCGTCCTTGCAGCCGCTTATAGTCACTCCGTCATATTCCGAGAATCCTTCGCCTATTCCGGCCGAAGAGATTTTGACGAATGTCGTCGCCACCGCATTCCACATCTTTGTTGCTGCGGCATATATC
>OJQZ01001241.1_pt1 | contig 15107 bp, 6 predicted proteins | sample 1599071 | NCBI WGS metagenome assembly OJQZ01 (sample SAMN03922525, study PRJEB24848) | human gut metagenome | isolation source: stool sample | host: Homo sapiens | place: Germany | collected 2010-05
GTGTGGGGCAACGAATTTATTGTTAAAAATCCTTACTTAAAATTAGGTTATGAAAAATGGACTTCTAAAATTAAAGAGAAAAAAGAGAAAAACAAGATTCGAAAAAGTTCTGATTTCCGCTCACGCTGGGAGCCGATATATATTTTAGCAAATAACGAAATTTATATGGTACCACCAATTCACAGAATTAAAGCCATCTATGATTACAGAGATATTTATATTATTTTAAAAAACGGTGATGAAGAAATTTATTCTAACTATTCGCCGGATATTAGAGAAATTATAGGTGGATACCGAGTGACTCCGAGTAAGATACGCTTAAATAATCCTTTTGGCGAAATTACGTATATGCTTATGTCAAACTCAGATGTGATTTATAGTAGCAAAAATCAGCTTTTTAGAGATTATTTTGTTTTTGATGAAAACGGAAATGAAATCAAGAACAATACAGACTATTCCGGAGTAGCAACGTTTTGTATAAAAGACTCTGATAATGACTTTTATCTTAGTCATAAAATAGTAAAAGCCGGAGATACAATCACAATTGGCGATGTTGTATTTAATTTTTCATCACTGTTAAAACTTGGTGTTATAGGTGAGTTATATGATAACCATTTTCTTACAGAAGAAGGCAGTGATAGAAAAATTCCCGTTTATAGACAAGTAAAATCTTTGAAATTCGAATGCGAGAATAAATATTCAAGATTCGATTTTATAGTTAATGGTCAAATTCAAAAACAGGAGGAATTTAAACAGAACATTATAAAAGGTGAAACAAGCTCAAAATTATCTGTTAATATAGAAGACATGTCACCCGGTGTATATATGTCCGAGATATATGGGTGGGCTAACGGAAAAAGAAATAAAATTTTTGAGTGTCATTTTGCAATTGATAATGAATTAGAAGCAGAAGTTGATAAAATAGATGCAGAATCATATTTGGTATATGTAGGGTCTTCTTTAATGTCCGAATCTATTTTAAAAGAAATCACTATTTCAGATTTTAATGATAACTGGTTGTGTATCACTTATGATGACAAAAAATACAACTATTTTATTCCGTTTGAGATGGATATGTATAGAATCGACGGCGGTCAATGGCTGTCATTTAAGGATGATATTTGGATTGGCGACATTAGATCTGACAGTGTTATAGAAATTTATAATTTCAAATATGATGCTATATCAATGCTTACGTCTACCGGCATGTATATTGACGAAACGCCTAAATTTGAAACCGGTGCTATATATCACCGTGTTAAAGTGGGATTTTTAAATTCGTATAAAACAAATTATGATTATATATCTATTCTCTTTTTAGTTAATGGTATAACTAAAAATGCATTATGGTGTTATAACAAATGTATAATAGACACAAATAAAACATCGCTTATATACAATACCAACAGTAAGTCTCTTGACATTACGCCAAAATTTCACGGAAAAGGAAATGTCTTTTTTACGATTACTGCTGATAATAGAGATGTCTATCAAAGTCAATTTGTAAAAAACAATGTAACAATTCAAGTTGAGAATTTAATGTCATTTGTGGAATACACAATAACTTTCTATGAGAAAGAAAAAGGGCTTACATTAAAAAAAGATAAAGCTCTTGCAACTTATAAACAAACAATATATGCCAGAGAAGATTTTATCGGACGAGCATTTAAAATTAAAAATGTGTATTTTGATCAACTAATACAAGGGAATTTCGTCAGAAAAAAATATTCTTTCAATACTACATATATAAAATTTGTGAATATGATCAATAATGATAATTTTATTGGGGAAGTTTATGCAAAAACACTTAGGGGAGCATATATGCTTGACAACATAAATCCTGTTGAGGTTGAAATGTGCAGTGATGTAATAGATGGAATAATTGAGCTTTCTGTTACAAAAGACGGAGATGGTCTACTTATGGATTTTGAACATCACGGAATAAAAAACACTATGGATGACAGTGCCGCCATAGACATTTTTTCATATAGTATAGCAGTACATGAGGAGAAAAATTATGAGTAAAAGAAATCCGATTGAACGTTCGGAATATATCAATAACCGATACAAGGAATATCTAAGGTCTTCTTTTCAATTTGAGTCAGACCGTCTTCAATCTTTGTTCGAAAAGCAGTTGGATGATGAGGACTTATTCAAAGGTCCGTATGTTGACTTGAATCTTCCTTTCAAACGAGGTAAGAATTTAAATGAGCTAATCAGTGAAGGTGTTGTATGCCAAACTTTCAAAAAACTCGGTGACATTGACTTTGAACGACCATTATATTCTCACCAAGAAGAGGCCATTCGTCATATTTGCTCCGGTCATAATGCAGTTATTACAACCGGTACGGGTTCGGGAAAAACCGAAAGCTTTCTCTTGCCTATATTAAATGAACTTACGAATGATATAGAAATAGGGAATCAAGAAATTGGAATAAGAGCAATATTCTTATATCCTATGAATGCACTTCTTAATGACCAAATAGAACGAGTAAGAAAAATACTTGCTGATTTTCCTGATATAACATATGGCTTTTTTACAGGTGACACTGAAGAAACCGTCTCGAAAAACTATCGAGTAAAACATGCTGAAGAAAATAATATTGTTATACCTGAAAACGAGCTTATTTCACGAGAAGAAATTCGTAATAATCCACCGCATTTACTGTTTACAAATTACTCAATGTTGGAATACTTGTTGATTAGGCCTAATGACTATGCAATTTTTACGCCTGAAAGATTAAACAATTGGAAATTTGTTATATTAGACGAAGCCCATACATATCATGGTGCATTAGGGATAGAATTGTCCCTTCTTATGCGAAGGCTCACTGGTTTCGCACCGAAAAAACCTCGCTTTATTCTTACGAGTGCAACATTGGGTGAAAAGGGTAAATCAGAAAATGAAATTATTGAGTTCGCCCATAATTTAACATCTTCTGACTTTAGCATCCAAGATATTATATTTTCAAAGAGAATACCTCTTAGAGAGGATCTTGTAAAATATACAATATCAGGCTCTGACTATCAACTTATTAAAAATGCTAAAAATGATTTGAATGCCATTGCAAAAGTGGCATCCACATATTGTAATATAGAAACTGCTGACATACATGAATATTTATATGAATTACTTGTTCATGACAGACATGTATATGATTTATATAAATCATTAAAAAACGGAAGTAAAGCTGTTAACACAATTCTCAAAGAATTTAACGGCACGTTATCGTCAGCACAACTTGTGGATTTAATAGATCTAATCAACCAATCTGAAAAAAATGGGATTGGTTTATTCGATTTAAAATATCATTCATTCGTTCGCCCTTTGTCGGGTGCTTATGTAACTTTAGGAGAAAACCCCAATTTAAGTTTAACAAAGACAAATATAATTGATGGTTTTAAGGCTTTTGAATTGGGTAACTGTCGTTATTGCAGTTCTCCTTATATTATTGGGAAAATTTATAAAAACTCTTCTGATGGAATAGACTATCTCATACAAAATAAAGAAATCGACATATATGAGAATTATGGAAACAACGAATCAGTCAGCTTAGATTATTTTTTAATGGACAATATTACAGATTCCGAAATTGATAGCGAGGCTCTGGAGGAATTCAAAGTTTGTTCAAAATGCGGAGCGATTCATATATCAAACAACTTGAACGCAAGACAGTGTTCCTGTGATAAGAATTTTATTCGTTCAATTTATCGAGTAACTCAAACGAACGATGATGGAAATGAGATTGCTTATAATAATATCAATCAATGCCCTTGCTGCGGTCACAAAAGTCATTCGGGAATAGTAAAAAGCCTTAGTCTTGGAAAGGACGAAGGTACTGCGTTGATAGCTCAAACTCTTTATGAGGCTATTGATGACTGTGAAATCCAAGCAAAAAAAGCACCCAAAATATCTTTAAAAATCAAAGATAAATCGGTAACCGAAAACAGGAAAAATAACATCAAACAATTTTTAGCTTTTTCTGACAGCCGCCAGCAAGCAAGCTTTTTTGCAACATTTTTTGATTCTAACCATACAAGAATGTTACAAAAAAGACTGATTTGGGAAATCATAAAGGAAAACAATTATAAAAATATAACAGTTGACGAATTAGTAGCCCGATTATCAAAAATGATTAAAGAACAAGATTTGTTTCCAAACGATATGGAAGCAAATAAGAATGCGTGGATTTCTGTTCTTGTAGATCTATTAAAAGTCGATGGCTCTTATGACAGTGAAGGATTGGGGTTATATTATTTCGACTTAGATTTAAGTGATATATTTTCACAAGTTTCTGAAGATGATGTCGCCGCTGAATTTGGTCAATATCATATCACAAAAAAAGACTTAGAAAATATAATGCAAGTGGTGCTCGGCATATTCAAAACCACTCCGGCTATTGATTACGTTAAATCTTCTCTTAGTCCGGAAGAAAAAAGAGAAAGTTTGGATTATAGGCGCTTTGACAATTATATAATGTATGAATGTCCAAGAGCATTGAACAACGTGAGGAGCTTCTTACCTGTCAAAGCAAAAGACAATATGGTTGTTCGCTATGTCCAAAAGGTTTGTGAATGTGACGAAGGAATTGCAAAAGAAATTTTGTATGTAATATTTAATAATTTGGCTGTAAAAGGTGGTATTCTAAAGAATCATAATTCTAAAGAATGGTATCAAATAAATGTAAGCAAGTATATCGTAAAAAACTATAAAACATCACCGTATTACATCTGCTCAAAATGCAAAAGGCTTACTCCGTACAATGTACACGGAAAATGCGTTCATGACAAGTGCGACGGTGAACTCAGAGAAATAAATCCGGATGAAATATTAGCTTCAAATTATTATAGAAATCAGTACAAAAATAAAAAAATTGAAAGTATTGTAATTAAAGAACACACGGCTCAGCTCGAGCGCAAAATAGCAAAACAATATCAACAAAATTTTAAGAATAAAAAAATTAATATTCTTTCTTGTTCAACAACATTTGAAATGGGAATTGATATTGGCAATTTGGAAACTGTATTTTTGAGAAATGTCCCGCCACTACCGGCAAACTATGTTCAAAGAGCAGGTCGTGCAGGACGAAGAAAGGATAGTGCGGCATATATCCTTACCTATTGCGGAACAAGTTCACATGATTATACATATTTCTGCGAACCCGAGAAAATGATTAGCGGCGTAATCAAACCGCCATATTTTAATGTAGTTAACCACAAGATCATATTGAGGCATCTTATGGCTGCGTGTTTGGGATTTTTCTTCCGTAAACATCCAAATTATTTTAAAAATATCGACGAATTCGTCTTCGGAGAAGGAATTGAATGCTTCAACGAATTTATATCAAGCCGTCCAAGCGATTTAAATCGATATATAAATGAACGGGTTCTTCCTGGTCAACAATATGCCGAATATCATAATTTTAAATGGTTTGATGATATGGGTGGAAACGATGAAAAATTACAACACTTTGCAGATGCGATAAAAGAAACTGTAGATGAATATAAAAAAGCTCAGGAGGAAGCGTTAAGAGAAGAAAACTATAAAGAAGCAGACTATTATAAAACACAAATTGAAAAATTACATAAATTGGATATGATCAGTTCTCTGTCAAAGTATAGCGTAATACCCAAATACGGTTTTCCTGTAGATTTGGTTGAACTTCAAATTTACAATCAAAAAGGCAAAATTGACACAAAATATGATTTAAGTAGAGATCTCAAAATTGCAATTTCAGAATATGCACCTGATTCAGAAATAATTGTTGACAAGAAAAAATATACTTCAAAGTATATTACATTACCCAAGGGTGAACAATTTCCAAAGCATTATTTTTGTGTTTGTCCAAACTGTAAGAAAGTAAATGTTTTTGTTAGTGAAAGAACTATTGACGAGTGTAAATACTGTGGTCAATCTCTCAAAGCTGAAAAAGCTGAATTTTATATAGAGCCGATATATGGCTTTAAAACAGGAGACACAAAAGAAAGCACAAGAATGAAACCGAAGCGCTCGTATTCCGGCGAAATATCCTATATAGGCGGAGGAATAAAAGATGATGTTCATATCCACATTGGTGATGCCATCGAAATAGAAACCAGTACAAATGACGAATTACTTATAATGAACAAATCAGCTTTTTATATGTGTCCGGAATGTGGATATAGTGAAATCATTAAAGGAAATACTACATCTATGATAACATCACGCAAACATAAGAATTATAGGCAATTTGATTGTAGTTGCGAGGAATTAGAACAGATAAAATTAGGACATCGTTTTCAAACCGATGTTGCTCGTTTTAAAATACCGTCTTTGTCATCATCCACGGCATGGGATTATGCGGCTGCTTTATCCTTTATGTATGCATTCCTTGAAGGTATAAGCAATGCATTAGAAGTAGACAGAAATGATATTGACGGAATAATTGAACCGAATTTAGATTTACATAGTTATGATGTTTTAATCTACGATAATGTTCCCGGCGGTGCGGGTCATGTTAAACGTCTAACAAGTAAAGATGCTGTGATAGATTCACTTAAAGCTGCTCATGATAAGGTGTCTCAACCGTGTTGTGATGAAAACACATCATGCTATAATTGTCTCAGGAACTATTATAATCAAGCATACCACAGCAAATTGCAGCGAAAATATGCCAGAAATATTATTGAAGGTCTTATAAGAGAAATTCAGTAATAGTTATTAAATGTTTTTGTTTGTGTAGGTCTTAGGGCGTCCCTAACGAGGTGTTTGGTAGTGTAGCTGTCCGAACACACAGCTTGTTTCACAACAAAGCGAAAGCAACCGATTTGGACAACCTGTCCTTAATTGGTCTGCTCGCTGAGATTGTGTGAAAAGCGGGCAAGCTACCGTTTGGATATCCAAATGGTCTGCTTGCTAAGATTATACATTTTAATCGAACAAATGAAATTAAGGCACAGCCTACTGGATTTTTCTCCGTAAGTTGTGCCTTGTTTTTAGTTATATATTACTTGCTCGTTCACAATTTCCGTTGCTCGATTGCGGATATTGTTCATCTTTTGCACCCATAACATTGCGTTATCCGATTTCAATTTTTCTGTAACATTTTCTTTTTCGGCAATGTCTTTTACCAACCGAGAAAAAAGATTTTGAGCCTGTTCTTCGATGTCAGCAAGATATAAATCGAGCTTACCGCTTGTCAGCAAATTGTAGTAACGCACCTTATGACTTTGCTTCAAATATCGTTTATGCCTCATTGCCCAAACGCCGATATTTGTTTCTTTTTCTTCCGCCGGTAACGAAAGATTAGGCAATAAATAATCGCCGACCTGCGTATAAGTACCACCGCTATTTTCAAAAATTGTTTTCATATTAAAACCTCCTTGATTTCAGTAAGTTCATTATACGAAAAACAAAATAAAATTACGAATGTGCGGATTATTGTTTGAATATGATGTTCGACTATCGGTAAAACTGTATTTCGCCAAATCCTATATGAACACTCGCACCATAAGAAACGGATTAACTTTTTTTGTTAGTCTGTTTTTTGTTTTACAAGCAAATTGATAACGGGACTTGAAGGCGACCGTTAAGAAAACAGTCCGGTGGACTGTTTTTAGGGAGAGCGTTGATGATATTTATAAATTTAACAAGCCGTATCAAACGAGGCAGAAAGTGTACTTATTTTTTTTCACTCCGTCACTCGCACCATAAAAACAGATTAGCTTTTTGTTAATCTGTTTTTTGTTTTACAAGTAAATTAATAACGGGACTTGAAGGCGACCTTTAAGAAAAGGAGCTGTAAAAAACAGCCCAAATAAAAAACGACTGCATTCTAACCGAAAGGTAGGAATGCAGTCGTTTTTGTGATATAATTTACTATCAATGAAAAACCACATCAACAAGGTGCATTATACACCGTATCAATTAAAATTATAACCTGAAATTAAAAAAATAATAGAAATTTCTGACCCGGTATATACATTTAACGAGGTTTTTCATCATATTGCTCTAAATAAACACCTTGCTGTTAAGGAAAGCAGGATATGTCGCATATCTACATAGACGGAACAAAGATAACTGCCAATGCAAATAAGGGTAACGACCAATTATTGCCCGAATACAATATTCAGCAATGCAAGCAAAAAAACACCGAGACTCACTTTTTCGTGAATCTCGGCTTTTTAATATGCTGTTTCTTTACAGCACCTTTTGTGGAGCGGATGATGGGAATCGAACCCACACGATCAGCTTGGAAGGCTGAAGTTCTACCACTAAACTACATCCGCTTATCTCTGTAACAAATAATATTATATCATTACAGATAATATTTGTCAAGCGTTAATTTCAGATTATAAAATTTTTAAGAAAATTTCAACTGTTTTATATTAAACTCTAAGTTTAACGATACTCCAACATATATAACGAAAAATGATTTTAAAAAGCAAAGGCCCTCGAATTTTTATCGAGAGCCTTTTATCTTTTTTATAAATCGAATTCAAAGTACGGATTATGGTACAGTGAAAATGTTATAATATGGTAAAGACAACCCTAAATTGCCAAAGTGAAGTTCGGATTTTTGAGGAAAAAACGAGAAATACCACGGGTTCACCTTGACAAAAGAGTATGGTAAAGACAAAATCCAATTTGGATAGATTAAAAAAGTGGTGTAAATAAATATTATTTAAAATCCATTTTGGAAAGATTTATTAAATTATATCATAATTAATTGTAAATATCAAATGTACTAAATTTATAAAAATAAATGTATTTATAAGTTTATTTATAAAAAAATTTATTATAAAATACATATTAGGTATTGACAAACAAAATTGTGAACGCTATACTGTAATTAGAGTTGTGAAATATCATAACTCTAATGACGAAATCTAATACTATTAAAATAATAAATGGAGGTAAATATGAAAATCTTATTGCGATTTTATTTGCAAAACAATAAGCTGCCGATTGATTATCGACGAATTATGCTTTCGTTTTTTAAACGGTCACTGTCAGATATTGCCGAGGGAAAATATTATGAAAAATATTATTTTACACCGGAACGCAGAAATTTTACTTTTGCGGTGAATCTGCCTATGCCGAAGTTTTCTAAAACGGAAATTCAACTCTGGAAAAATCAACTAAACATTACTTTTTCAACGGCTGACTATAATACGGGATGTATTTTTATGTCTGCTTTTATAAAGCAAAAGGACAAGCCGATTCCCGCTCCGCTCGGCAATGAAATGAAACTTGTCAGTGTTAATCTTGTGCCGGAAAAAAATGTTACTTCATCATCCGCTGTTGTGAAAATGCTTAGCCCTTTGTGTATCAGATTACATAAAGCCGAGAATAATTCGGATAAGTATATTTCGGTTGCAAATCCGGATTTTACGGAGATTGCAAAACAGGTAATTAAAGAGCAGCTTGTTGAAAGCGGTTTTGATGAAAAGTTAATTTCAAACTTTGAAATTAAACCGTTAAACGCAAAAAAAACAGTGGTTTATCACTACAAAAACTACATTGAATGCAGTTTAGGCAGTTTTAGTATTAATGCCGATAAATCGGTTATTAATTATCTGCTGAAAAGCGGTATAGGTTCACGAAAATCCGCAGGATTTGGCTTTGCCGAGCTTTTATCGGAGGGAGGTGAACCGAATTAATGAAAACAAAGATTGATTACTTTGATTATGACACTTTGCTGCAGCCTACCGATTGGAGGTTTGCAGCAGCCGTTGTCGGTTTATGTAAATATTTTGATTACTTTGGAATTGATTACAAAGTGCTCTGTGATGTTGAAGAAAAGCCCGATAATTATATCCACGGCTTTGACGGTATTATTTACAAAAGTGAAGATATAACAGAAGAAAAATATCTTGAGTTTGCAGAGAACTATTTTGAAAAATATATGACTCACAAAAATATTTTAAACATTCTCGAAAGTCAAGAATTCAGTGAAGAACAAATTAAATTGGTAAATGACCTTGTTAAGAGCAAAACAGTTCTTAAAGGGCTATTTGACAAAATAAAATTTAATGGAACAAATAAAGATATTTTTATTTCAACCATTGAAGAAAACAGGGCGGAAATTATAAAGAATATCTTTAAAAACGGCAATAACCTTTATAAGAATTACTGCAATGAACGACTTATTTTTACCGAAGATAACAGCACTTGCAGACTTAGAGGCTACAATGTTGACAAAGACAGAAAAACAAGTAATCTCGGCTTTTGTTTTTCAAAGGAAAGTTTTGAGAGCAATGATATTTTAGAGTTTGATTTTATACCGTTTGCTTTTTCAAATTCTGATATGAGAGAAACTTATTTTGTGAATAACAATTTTTCTGTTAAGTCTTTAACTCAAACAAACTATGCTTTTTCAAATCAACTTAGCAATACAGAAAATAAAGACGACAAAAACAAACTAATGCTTGTTTTGCAAAATTCAAAGGATTATATAAGCTATGATGTTGAAATTATATCAAAATCTCAAGATAAGGCTTATTACGAAACATTCTTTGTACGACTTGAAAGATTAAAAAAGTTAAGAGAATTATCGGGGAAATCATTAAACTTTGTCAAAAAAATCAATGATGATTATTGGTTTAATCTTGAGAAAGAAGTTTATATGCGTTGTCTTAACAATGTGTTGCTTGACGATGTAATTTTAATGATGCTTAAGTTTTATTTTGATGATAATGCCGTTAAAGGCTATATAAAAAGCAGAACCGATATGCTAATAGACATAAATGTATCTTGGAAAGGAAATGATATTATGGATGAAATTAAGTCAGCTAAAAGTTGTGGATTTTTAACTTCTAAAAAACTAATTGAAATGAAAAGCAGTAATAAAATTAATTCATATAAGCAAAAAATAATCAGTGCTCTTTGCGCACATGATTACGACAGAGCAAAAGAGATTATACTTAGTTTGTCTGCTTATGTCGGAATGGAATTTTCATTTTTCTATACATTTCTTGAAAATGCGGAAGAAAATAAAGATCTTGCATTTGCTTTTGCAAGCGCATTAATTGAAGTAAGCTCAAAAAATAACTAATATAAAGGAGATTTTATTATGAAAAATAAAGCATTAACATTAACTGTAATCGCAAATATGACAAGCAACTACGGCGAAAGCCTCGGTAATATTTCAAGTGTACAAAAGGTATTCAGAGGCGGAAAAGAGTACGCTACAAGAAGTCGTGAGAGCCTTAAAAACGCTATCTGTGTTCAGTCGGGTTTTTATGATGATTTACAAACATCAATCGACGGAGCAATGCAGAAACTTGTTAATGAAGATGTAAATGCCGCAACATGCCGTGCACTTGAGGGTGGATATATGTCAACAAAAGATGTTACATACATCCGTAACAGTTCTTTCTATCTTACAGACGCTGTTGCTACAGAGCCGTTTATTAATGATGCCCGTTTTCACAATAACCTTTACCTTGCAACCAATTATGCTATGGCACACGGTTTAAATGTTCAAAACAATGCAAAGGATTGCGGTCTTATGCCTTATCAGTATGAATATGACAAGTCATCTAAAATTTACAGTCTTACAATTGACCTTGAAAAAATCGGTAAGGACGAAAACTTTGGTGCAGAGGCAGATAACGCAGAAAAGTGTGAAAGAGTAATTGCTCTTATTGACGCAGTAGAAAATCTTTCACTTGTTGTTAAGGGAAATCTTGATAACGCAGAGCCGATTTTTGTGGTAGGCGGTCTTTCACCGAGAAAAACTCATATCTTTGAAAATGCGGTTTCTGTTTTAGGCAAAAGACTTATTATAGAGCCGATTAAGGAAAAACTTGCTCAAGGTTACAGCTGTGCACTTATGCGTAACGGCGAGCTTTCAAACGAGGACGAAATTGTAAGAGAACTTAATCCTGTAAGTATGACAGAATTTTTTGAAAATCTCAGAGGTCAGGTTAAAGAGTATTTTTCGGAGTAAGGCGGAATTAATATGAAAGCAATTAGACTTCATATAAAACAAAACAGTGCAAATTACAAAAAAGAAGAAACTGTACAAAACCGTATGACATTTCCTTTACCGCCGTATTCCACTGTTATCGGAGCACTTCATAAGGCTTGCGGTTATACATCTTATCATCCTATGCAAGTAAGCGTACAGGGAAAGTACGGTTCTCTAAAAACAAAAATGTATAAGGACGATTGTTTTCTTAACAGTCTTAATGATGATAGAAATTTGCTTGTAAAAATGAAAAATCCTGATATGCTTTCAAGTGCATATCAGGTTGTGGCTACTGCACAAAAGGCTCAAGGAAACAGCTTTGAAAAAGGCATTACAATTAATGTAATTAATGAAAAATTGCTTGAAGAATACCGCTTTTTAAAGCGTACAAAACGCAGAATCGACAAGCATAAAAAAATCATTAATAAAATGAAAACTCGGCTCAAAGAAATGAAAGCCGATGAAAATATTTCTGCCGAAGAAGTAAAAGAATTTGATAAGCGTATTAAGCATATAAAGGCTGTGTATGATGAGTACGAAAAGGTAAAGTATACTATTCCGTATTCCCATTTCAGAACGCTTGCAAAAGGCCCTAAGTATTATGAACTTCTCTGCGATATTGAACTTATCATTCATATAGTTGCAGATGAAAATACTATGAATGATATTATGGATAATATCGGAAATCTTACTGCAATCGGCAGAGGAGAGGACTTTGTAGAAGTGCTCGAGTGTGCTCAAACAGAGCTTACTGAGGTTGATGAAGATGTTGATTACGAAAAAAATGATTTCGATGTTTATATGCCTGTTGAGTATTATGAGGAAAATCAATCCGATATGGATATAATTTCAAAAACAGACGGTGGATACGCAGGAGGCACAAAATATTTTATGCCAAAGGATTATGTGGTTGAGCAAATAAAGGGCGGTATGAGAAAACGAGTGTTTAATCGTGTGCCTGTTATTTTCTGTCAGATTAATTACCTTGACAGCGGATGTAAAGGTATAATGCTTGATAAATCAGAGAACGGAATATATACAGTGTTTTTAGCTTGAGGTATTTATAATGAATATAGAAGATAAACTTGCAAAACCCGACAAAACAATAGGACAACATTCAAATGAGCTTATAGAGCAGGCAAAACTGCTCTATAAGCTCGGCTATATAAAATCTGATGATTTATACTCTGATTTACTTGTTTCATGTTTAAAACATGATAACGGTAAGGCAAATTCTCAATTTCAAAAAAGAATTACTAAAGGCGGAAATTTTCAACCTGAACAAGAAATTCCACACAGTATACTTTCGACTTTTTTTATTGATAAATCAGAATGTATAAAACCTATAAGCGTATATTTTGCTGTGCTTTATCATCACTATAACAAAGACTCTCCTGTTACAGTGTTTAAAGAAAACCGTGAGCTTATAGAAAAATTCCTTGCTGAATTTGGCTTTGATACAAACTCTTACAATAAAATGAAGAGAAATATTAAGAAAATCAAAGCTTTATTTGAAACCGAACTTTCTGATGAAGAAAAACAATACGCTGTTTTATTAAAAGGTCTTTTACATAAATGCGATTACAGTGCAAGTGCAGGTCTTGACTGCGAAAAGGTCAACGATTTTTTGACTGCTTCTTTAAACAATTGGAAAAATACCCGAAATATACATTACAATGAATTGCAAGAATTTTGCATTAAAAATACCGACAGCAATTTAATTGTAACCGCACCTACAGGTATGGGCAAAACCGAGGCGGGATTGCTTTGGTGTGGGGACAATAAATGCTTTTTCGTTTTGCCGTTAAAAACAGCTATCAATGCGATGTACGAAAGAATTAAAAAACTTTGCGGAGATAATTCTCAAGAAGATTACAAGGAAAGAGTGGCAATTGTTCACTCCGATATGAAATCCTATTATTTGGAAGATTCAATAATTAGCGGAAAAAATTATGATTTTGCGTATGCACAATGCAGTAAACAGCTTGCACTTCCGATTACAATTTGTACGCCTGATCAGATATTTGACTTTGCATTGAAATATGCAGGTTATGAATACAAACTTGCGGTAGCGTCATATTCAAAGTTTATTATTGATGAGATACAGATGTATTCACCTGATGTTTTGGCTGCAATTATTTATGCAATTGAGATGATTCATACTTTGGGCGGTAAAGTGGCTGTAATTACCGCAACTTTGCCTCCGTTTGTAAGAAACGAGATTGAAAAAATACTCGGAACAGATGTAAAAACATCCGATTTTTCTGATAAAGGTAAGCTAAGGCATAATGTAAAAGTATATGAAAAAAACTTGCAGTCTGACGATATTATAAAAATATTTGATGATACAATATGCGATAAAGTAAAAAAATATCTTGTCGTTTGCAATTCAATTGATATTGCAAATAAGATGTACACCGAAATAAAAAATTCGGATATTAACGCAAGTGTAAATCTGTTTCATTCCAATTTTACAAAAAATGACAGAAAAACTAAAGAAAATGCGATTTTGGCAGCCTCTGAAAAAACTAACGAAAGTATGAATATACCTGAAATATGGATTTCAACATCCGTAGTCGAAGCAAGTCTTGACATTGATTTTGATATTCTTATTACCGAGTTATCGGATTTATTTTCCCTGTTTCAACGCTTTGGCAGAGTAAACAGAAAGGGTAATAAAGACTTTTCATCTTACAATTGTTTTGTATTTACTGAAATTCAAGGTAATGCACATCGTTTTGTTGACGATGCTATTCATTCGTTGTCAAAACAGGCGATTTTAAGCGTTGACGGAATTATCTCTGAAGTTCTTAAACAAGAACTTATAGATGAGTACCTTTCGGTTGAAAAAATCGAAAAATCAAAATATTTTCAAGAATATCGTAAAATTTATAAATATTATAAAGAAAATGTCGATTATCTCTCTCTTAAAAAAGATGGAATAAGAAGTATTGACAGAAGTGACGCTGTGCCGATTGATGTTTATAATCAAAATGAAAGTGCCATAGAAAAAGCTTTGGAAGTTTTAAAATCAGATACTTATTCAAGAGATGATAAACTTAAGGCAAACGAAGAAATACTTGGATTCACGGTTTCCGTACCTAAATTCAGAATTGACGATTACGAAATAATAAAATTAAAAATGCCATATAC
>OJQZ01001273.1_pt1 | contig 14783 bp, 8 predicted proteins | sample 1599071 | NCBI WGS metagenome assembly OJQZ01 (sample SAMN03922525, study PRJEB24848) | human gut metagenome | isolation source: stool sample | host: Homo sapiens | place: Germany | collected 2010-05
CTTTCCTTACCCATACCCACACCCCGTCGGGGTGTTAGTGGAACTCGAATAACCACCTGAACATTGTATGACCTGTTAATGCAGGGACGCTTAACGCTACACGTCCGCAGGTTAGCACATATATCTTAGGTTAGTGGCGTTTTTTTGAAGAGTCAATGTTAGAGCAGTTGCACAGATACACTCACGAAAATATTAATACCCTGTCGGCACGGAAACGGTTATAAGCAGTGTTGGTGATATATTTCACTGTGTGGGCTGTAATAACAATCAGTTTATCGACAGGCTGAGCCGCAGTGAAAACTGCGGCTGATTTATATGTATAAAAAGAAGCTGTGACGGAATATTACTTTCCGTCACAGCTGATTTATTTATCTTTGGTCTTACTGCTGAATACCGTTATTGTTGAAGTTGTTGTTTGTGGTGTCTGCAGTAGTGTTGTTAACGGGCGCAGCGTAATTTGCGTTGCTGTAACCTGTGTTTGCGTTGGGGTTATAAGCGTTGTTGTTCATATTGGCATTGTAGCCGTTATTCATATTGGGGTTATAACCGTTGTTCATGTTGGGGTTGTAGCCGTTGTTCATGTTGGGGTTGTAGCCGTAGTTTGTACCGGGCTTGTAGAAGTCCTCGTCCTTTGCGCAAAGAAGAAGGATACCGCCTATCATATTGCAGAATAAAAGAACGCATACGCTTATGCCTGTCGAAGGTCTCTGTCCCTTGCTCATCTGGCTTAATGCAATACCGCCGAAGATAAGCGGAAGTATTACCCAGAAGCCGCAAACCATACCGATGATTATAAATACCTGTGCTGCTGTTTTCATAATTACATACCTCTTTTTTTAATAAGTGACACACATTCCAATTTTATGTGTCTTATGTCAGTATACCACATTGATACCTGCGTGTCAATATTTTCTTGCGCTTGAAATTGATTTTATGCTGTAGGTCATTTGTCCTTGCGGTTATTATAAAAGAACATTGCAACGCCTACGCCGCATATTATCACATATCCGATAAAGCTCCATATATCCGGCAATTGCGAGAACAAGATAAATCCGAGCAGTGCCGAAAAGATTATCTGCGAATAATCGTATACCGATATTTCCTTTGCAGGAGCAAATTTATATGCCGCTGTGATGCTGAACTGACCGCCTGCCGCCGCAAGTCCTGCACCGAGCAGTACGAGCCACTGCTGCCAGGTCATAACGTGAAAATCGAACAGCAGGAACGGCAATGTTACAAGGCAGGAGAAGCCCGAGAAGAAGAACACGATATAAGGTCCTTTTTCGCCTCTGATGCCGAGCCACCTTACCGCCGTATAAGCCGCACCTGCGCCCATACCGCCGAGAAAACCGAGTAGTGACGGCACAAGCTCCAGATTTGCAAGGCTCGGCTTTATTATAAGCAGACTTCCTGCAAATGCGACTATTACGCCGAGCGTCTGCACTAAATTTGTGCGTTCCCGAAGGAACATTGCCGAAAATACGATAACGAAGAACGGCGACATTTTGTTCAGCATTGCCGCATCAGATAATGCCAGATGGTCTACCGCATAGAAGTTGCAGAGTATTCCGAGCGTACCGCATACCGAGCGTATCAGCAGTGCGCCGATGTTGCTTTTTTTCTGCGGCAGAAACGAGCCTTTCTGCCTTATCAGTATCGCCGCCGCAAATATGAAAGCGACAAGATTTCTGAAAAAGCTCTTTTGTACAGACGGCAGATCGCCTGCCAGCCTTACGAAAGCACCCATAAAAGCAAAGCAAAAGGCGGAGCTGATAATGCACAGCACGCCTTTGTGCTTCGGGGATATTTTACTGAGAATTTCCGCCATACTCAGCCACCTGTTTTTGCTTCGTCAAACGGCAGTAGTACGGTTTCGGGCAGTGTTATTTCTCCGCCCGATGAGAAAAGCTCAGGGCGGTCGAACTTGTAGCTTATCTTGAGCGAGCTTACAGCCTTTGTTATTTCCTCGTTTGTAAGTCCCGACCTGTCGATAACGAATATGAGCGAAACCTTACTGCTGTTGAAACGGTCTATTGACGAAATGTTTGTTTCCTTCAGTACAAAAGCCTGTTTGTCATACGGTATATCGTCAATGGAGAACTGTATGTTGCTTATTTTATACATACCGATGTTTGTAAAATCAAACACCATCTCAACACGCAGATAGTTTTCGGATTTTGTCATATCAAAATCCGTGTCGCTCAGCAGCTTGCTTGTAGACCCACTGTCAAGGTGAGTGCCGTCCTTAAGCTTATCGTATACGTTTTTTATCATATTGTCAAAGCTCTGCCCGCTGTAGCTGTACAGCCGTGTGTACGCATATTGTGCCTTTACGGGAAAAGCAAACTGCGTAACCACGACTATAACCGCAACAGCCACGACAAGCACCCATATGAGCGCCTTTTTAACGGCGTTATGTCCGAAAAGATTTGTCAGTGTCTGCTTAAAACTCATACTTTCTTTACACCGAGAGTTACGTTCTCGCCGTTTATATCCTGTTCCTTTGTAAATCCGTCTGTCTTGCCGGTCACTATATCGTCTGCAAGAGTATCCTCTGAGATGCTGTCCTTGTTGCGTGTCAGTATCTCGGCTACCTTGTCACTGCCGTCGCAGTAGATAACGATATGATCCATAACCTCAAAGCCTGCATCCTTACGCATCGTCTGAATCTTGCTCACAATCTCTCTTACGTTACCTTCTTCGATAAGCTCGGGTGTAAGCGTTGTGTCAAGAACTACCGTGTAGCCTCTGTCGGTCACTACCGCATAGCCTTCCTTCTGATGCTCGTCTATAAGCAGGTCGTCCTTTGCAATCTGAACATCGCCTGTTGAAAGGGTAAGCGTCATAGCGCCTGTTTCACGAATCTCGTTCATAGCCTTCTGACCGTCAACCTCAGCGAGTTTTGTTCTGACCTCGCCTATCTGCTTGCCGAAACGAGCACCGAGCGTCTTGAGCTGGGGCTTGAAGGTGTAGCTTGTGAAGTGGTCGGTGTTATCTATAAAGCTGATTTCCTTGATGTTAAGTTCATCCTTGACAATATCCGCATACATAGGCTCAAGCGTCTTGTCGCCCTTTACCATTATCTTTGATATAGGCTGTCTGTTCTTGATGTTAGCGGCATTTCTTGCGGCACGTCCGAGCGTTACAACGGTCAGAACTGTGTCCATTTCTTCCTCAAGATGCTTGTCGATAAGCTTTTCATCTACTGTGGGGAAGTCGCACAGATGTACGCTTACAGGTGCGTTCTTGTCAAGCGAGCAGACAAGGTTTCTGTAAATATCGTCGCATACAAAAGGAGTCATCGGAGCAGATGTCTTTGCGATGGTCACGAGCGCTGTGTACAGCGTCATATATGCGTTTATCTTATCCTGTGTAAGCTCCTTTGACCAGAAGCGTTCTCTGCTGCGGCGGACATACCAGTTACTCATCTCGTCCACGAAATCCTGTAATGCTCTTGCGGCTTCAGGGATTCGGTAGTTTGCAAGGTTATCGTCAACCGCACCTACAACGGTGTTCAGTCTTGATAACAGCCACTTATCCATAACGCTGAGCTTGTCAACGTCAAGCGTATACTTAGTAGCGTCGAAATTGTCTATATTAGCGTACAGAACGTAGAATGCGTAGGTGTTCCACAGAGTAGAGATGTACTTTCTCTGACCCTCGTTTACTGCTTTTGCGTGGAATCTGTTGGGAAGCCACGGAGCAGAGTTTGTATAGAAGTACCAGCGTATAGCGTCTGCGCCGTGTTCAGCCAGTGACTCGAACGGGTCTACTGCGTTGCCCTTTGACTTTGACATCTTCTGACCGTCTTTATCGAGTACAAGGCCGAGAACTATAACGTTCTTGTAAGGAGCCTTGTTGAATAAGAGCGTTGAGATAGCGAGCAGTGAGTAGAACCAGCCTCTTGTCTGGTCAACTGCCTCGGAGATAAAGTCAGCAGGGAACTGCTGTTCAAACTTTTCCTTGTTCTCGAAGGGATAGTGATGCTGTGCGAAGGGCATAGAACCGCTGTCGAACCAGCAGTCGATAACCTCGGGAACTCTCTTCATCTGCTTACCGCAGTGAGGGCATTTTATCGTAACCGCATCAATATAAGGACGGTGAAGCTCTATATCGTCGGGGCAGTTGTCAGACATTGACTTAAGCTCCTCAATACTGCCTATAGCGTGCTTGTGACCGCACTCGCACTCCCAGATATTAAGAGGAGTACCCCAGTATCTGTTTCTCGAAAGACCCCAGTCCTGAACGTTTTCAAGCCAGTCACCGAAACGGTTCTTGCCGACACTTTCGGGTATCCAGTTTATCGTTTCGTTGTTTCTGATAAGGTCGTCCTTGACAGCGGTCATCTTGATGAACCACGATTCTCTTGCATAGTACAGCAGAGGAGTGTCGCATCTCCAGCAGTGCGGATAGCTATGCTCAAACTTGGGTGCGTCAAACAGTAAGCCCTTTTCGTCAAGGTCCTTAAGCACCATAGGATCGGCTTTCTTTACGAATATGCCTGCGTAAGGTGTTTCGGCGGTCATATTGCCTTTGCCGTCAACAAGCTGTACGAAAGGCAGGTCATACTTTCTGCCGACCTTAGCGTCATCTTCACCGAATGCAGGAGCAATATGAACGACACCTGTACCGTCTGTCAGCGTTACATAGTTGTCGCATACTACATAATAGCCCTTCTTGTGCTGCTTTTCACATATCTCAACGGCACAGTCGAATAAAGGCTCGTACTCCTTGCCCTCAAGCTCTTTACCTGTGTATTTTTCGATTATCTCGTAGGGGGCTGTGGGCTTATCGCCGCCGAGCACCTTATCGCACAGAGCCTCTGCAAGATAATATGTGTAGCCGTCTGCTGTCTTTACCTTTACATAGGTTTCATCGGGGTTTACGCAGAGTGCAACGTTTGAGGGAAGTGTCCAGGGAGTTGTTGTCCACGCAAGGATATAAGCGTCCTCGTCCTTTACCTTGAAGCGTACGACCGCAGAACGTTCCTTAACGTCCTTATAACCCTGAGCTACCTCGTGGCTTGAAAGCGGAGTTCCGCAACGGGGGCAGTAGGGAACTATCTTGAAGCCCTTGTATAAAAGACCCTTTTCCCATATCTGCTTTAATGCCCACCACTCTGACTCGATAAAGTTATTGTGATAGGTTACATACGGATCGTCCATATCAGCCCAGAAGCCTACTGTGCGTGAGAAGTCCTCCCACATACCCTTGTACTTCCATACGCTTTCCTTACACTTTGTTATGAACGGGTCAAGTCCGTACTTTTCAATCTGATCCTTACCGTCAAGACCGAGCATCTTCTCAACTTCAAGCTCAACGGGAAGTCCGTGAGTGTCCCAGCCTGCCTTACGGGGAACGTTATAGCCCTTCATTGTGCGGTATCTCGGAATCATATCCTTGATAACTCGGGTAAGAACGTGACCGATGTGGGGCTTACCGTTAGCCGTAGGCGGACCGTCATAGAATGTGTAGGTCTTGTCGCCCTTTCTCTGCTCCATGCTCTTGCGGAATATGTCGTTGTCGTGCCAGAACTTCTCTGTCTGCTTTTCTCTCTCGACAAAATTTACCGAGGCAGGTACTTTTTCATAAAGTGACATTTTTTCTCCTCCTGTTTTTGCAATTCACCCTGTCATATAAATCTCTTCGGCAAAAGCCGGAAGTTATATGGGGTGGGGGTCAGCCCATTGCATATTATTTTATTCTTTGCGTTTGCGGAAAATAAAAAAGCCCCTATCCTCCGAAAAGGATAAGGACTATAATTTCATAACAGTCTTTATAACCACCGTTTCGTCATTCCGTCAAATGCGTTCCTTTTAACGTTGGAAAAACGTCCCGTTCTACTCTCGCCTTAAACGGCAATTTCGGCGGGCAGCTTGGAGGTGATATTCATGCGGTAACTCTGCACCGACCTCTCACCGTCGTCGGCTCGCTTTGGCTTTATATCCGCACTACTGTCCTCGTCACAGCCTTTAAATATCATACACATTGATTATACAATCAAATTTTCCCTTTGTCAAGCGTTTTGTCAATTTTATTTTAAACGGCTTGTTGTTTATGAGTATAGCACAACAAAGCGGCGGGTCCGGGCTTATCATAATAATCCGAGCCTAAGGTTACAAAACGGTAACAAATAGTTACAAATTAGTTACAGTTTCAGGTTTTCTATTGTGAAGAAATTTTATTTGTGATAGAATATTTATATAAGATATTTTGGGTAAGCGGGAAGCGACTGTATTTACAATTACCGCTGAAAGTCTATTATTAACGTGACATCGGAGGGTATATGCTCGGAGCAATTTTCGGTGATATAATCGGTTCGACAAGAGAACTGCATAATGTAAAAACGGAAGAGTTTGAGCTGTTTCCACCGGGAAGTCATTTCACCGATGATACAGTAATGACAGTGGCGGTCGCAGAAAAGCTACTGAACGCTAATTCCGGCTGTAACAGCCGGAAAGCTTATGCCGCTCGCTATAAGCAGTATTATAACCGCTATCGTAACGCAGGATTCGGACAGATGTTTTCAAAGTGGGCGGAAAATGACACACTTCATATACAAAGAAGTTACGGAAACGGAGCGGCGATGAGGGTAACGGCTATCGGTTATGCGTTTGACGACTTAAAACCGCTTTTAAAGGAAGTAAAGGCAAGCTGTTACTACACGCACCATAACCGTGAGGCGATAAAGGGTGCAAAGACAGTGGCAACCTGTGTATTCCTTGCACGAAAGCAAGAGGACAAGGACAGCATCAAGCGGACAATAGAGAAAATGTACGGTTACAGATTTCAACCGCTTGATGAAATCCGCAGAGATTATGTCTTTGACAGCAGAGCGTCATATTCTGTTCCGCCTGCACTTGAAGCATTCTTTGAATCAGACTCTTACGAGAGTGCGATAAGAAAGGCAATTTCTATAGGCGGCGACAGCGATACCATTGCGTGCATAACGGGCGGAATCGCCGAAGCGTATTACAGAGAGATACCTAAAGAGATTGCGACAAAAGGAAATCTGCTCATTGACAGCGGACTGAGGAGAGTGGTCAGAGAGTTTAATGAAGTAATGAACGTTGAATGATGAACGCAAATCTAAAAAAACGGCTGTTGATGTTGCAATTTGGAGGAAAATATGATCTACACTGTGAAAATCGAACAGACATATGCTTATCCAAAGCGTATGAAATACGTTTCTAAAACAGATTCATTCATCGAAAAGGACTGCGACAGTCTTTCGTATGTGCGTATGTGCGTAATGTACTTCAGCCTTACGAAAAAGCGATCGCACGATATGTGAATCAGAGAGTGTGCTGAGATTATAAATTAAGACAGATATAACGGAGAAAAAATATGAGTAAAATATGTCCCAACTGCAAACGAGAAATAGATGAAAACGTAAAATTCTGCCCGTTCTGTGCGGCTTTTACGGGTGAAACACCGCAGGAAAAGAAGAAAAGCCCTGTCGGTGCGATAATAGGCGGTGCGGCAGGTGTGCTGGCGCTCGGAGCGGCAAGCCTTGCAGTATTTGTGTTTGATATATTCGGAATGTACGGCGAAAAAACGGAAACGCTTTACGGCACGGGCGACAAGCTGTTCATTCAATCGGTGACACCCGTGTGCATTGACGGGAAGTGGGGCTATGCCGACAAAAGCGGAAGCACCACGCTGAAACCGCAGTACAGTGCGGCTTATGCCTTTAACGAGGATACAAACGACGTTGCGCCCGTTGCGGTTGACGGAAAGTTCGGATACATAAAAAAGGACGGCGAGTTTGTAGCACAGCCGCAGTACAGCTTTGCAGGGAGCTTTTCGGATAAGGGACTTGCAAAGGTCACGGACGAAAACGGAAATGTCGGATTTGTCGACAGCAGGGGAAGAAAAGCGTTTGACGGCAGAATGTTCAACTATGCCTCGGATATGAACGACAGCGGTTATGCGTTTGCGTATACTTTGATGATGCCGGAACTTGAGGGCGGAAGGGGCTATTATTATATAATATACAGCCTTCTCAGTTCCGACGGAAAAGTGACCGAGCTTGCAAACGGCACGGGAATATCGGCGATATACGATGATAAATATATCGGCTTCAGACAAGCGGAAAGAAAAGATGAAACAACGCTTGACTTTACAAGGGAGTATGCCGTGTTCTCGGCAGACGGCACACAGCTTACCGACTACTACGACCGCATTGTAAAAAGCGGAAAGCTGCTCATCGTCTGTGACGGTACGGATGACGAAAGCAGGCTGTATAAGGCAAAGCTGCTTAAAGCCGATACGTTTGAACAGGTCGGCGGAGAGTATCTTTGCGGTTCTGATATAAAGTCTTACGACAGCGGTGCGGTACTGCTCAAAAGAGATGATAAGGGCTTTATCAGAGATGTTCTGCTTTGCGATAACGCAAACGAAATATATCTGTGTTCAACGGGTTCGCACATTGTAAGCGGATTTGATATGAGCGGCTATGCCTGCGTTTATGAAAAAGGAAAATACTGCGGATATACCGCAAGCGGAAAGCAATTTGAGAGCGATAATCAATTCGGCTCGTTCAACTGCGGACTTGCGCCGTTTTATGATAATGCTAAAATAGGATATATCAACACAAACGGCGAAAAGGTGACGGATGCCCGGTTTGACGGAGCGAGCGGATATTATGCGGACGGCTACGCCTATGTAAAAAGCGGCACTGAGTATTCCGTCATAGATATGAACGGAAATACCGTAATAGGAAGGCTTAGCTATGCGTCCGACAAGCTGATGTTTGCAAATACCGTGCATAGCTGGTACGACCCTGAGGACTTTGAAAAGTTTGACGGGGAGAATATGTTTTTGGGGGAGTTTTATTTCTCCGAGATTGCAGGCAATACTTTTGACGAAGATATGTGGGATTATATTTACAGCGATATGATACCTGTAGCAAAAAACGCAAAGTCATACAACGAGGTATACAGAAAGTACAATCCGCAGTATTGCGATTACCGTATAGATGACGGATATTTTATCGTCTGCAACAGCCGCACATTAAGCGGCAGAATAGTAGCTCCCAGAGAAACGCTTATAGATACCGATACGGAAAACGAACTTGTCAACGCATCGGTAATTGACACGGACAGCGCAAGGCTTATAAGATACTGCGAGGAGGAGCGTACTGCGGTAAAAGATCTGTTCGGTAATAAAGCGGCGTTGCAAGGCTCGTCTGAGAGATATTCAATGAACGAATACACAGCCTGCGACCTTATACAAAGCAATAAGCCCAGTCAGACGGTGATATACGATAACAGACTTTGCCCTGTGCTGACGGTTTCATCTTCTGTCAGCTTCAATCTGAATGAATACGGCGATAAGCTGTATATTGCATCGTTCAGTTCCGACCGTGAAAAAGATTCGGGCAAGCAGGGCAAAGCTAAGAAAAAGTATGTTATGGCAGACAGGAACAGCGGTCATGTATATGCGGTGTACGAGAGGGCGTTTACGGTTCTGGGAAACGATTTCTACAAAACCAAGGACAATAATTCCCTTGCCGAATATTACACGGCATACGGAAAGAGCATAGGAAAGTTCGTGTACGCAAAGGCATACGGCGACAGGCTGATGTGCTTTGACTATGACAAGTATTATATCTATGACAAGTACGGTCAGCTGTTGGCTCAGTATGAAAACAAGCCGAGAATAAGCGAAAACAGCGGAAGCGTGGTAATAAGAAACGATGACGGCAGCTTCACCTGCTATGACCGGGATATGAACGTACTGCTGACTACTAAGTATGATATTCAGCCGATGGAAAACGGCTATATGGCTTATCTGACGGCTGAGAACGGCAAAACAGGATTTATCGGAAAGGACGGCAAGGTCGCACTTGAGGCAAAGTACGAATTTGTAAGCGCAATGTCGCCCGACGGATATTTTGTATCTAAGACATACATAAATAACAAAAACGGCTATGATTATAACGGCTATGCGCCTGAGCTTATCGGTGTAACGGTAAATGATCTCAACGGCAAGGCGGAGATGGAAGGAATAAGCGGAATGTGCAATGCCGGCAACAGTGCGGCAAACGGTTATTCGCCGCTTGATTTCTACGCAGGTGCCGTATATTATGAAAGCACGCCCGAAATAATGCAAAATATAGCGAATTATATTTTTGTTGCAGATGACGGCGAAAGGCTTTATTATACAGACAGGTACGGAAACCGTCATTATGAGGAATACTATGTGAGCAACAGCGTAGATCAGAGTTATATGAGCCCTTGCATAACAGAAGGCAAGGCGGTGACGCTCAGCGTGCTTATGTATGACGAAACGGGCAAAAACTCTGCAACAGTGAATTACTATCTGAACCTTGACGGCACTCCGTTTGTGAAAGGCGACAGGACGCTTGACAGATTGCAAAGCTTCGGATATATAATCGGAGATGGCAATGAGGACGGCAGATATAATATATACGGCGCTCACGGAAAAATACTGCTCAGCAATATCGAAACGGAGAAAAGCGCCGACGGCATCGGAATTAGCAGAAACGGCGATAAGCTGGCGGTTTTGGATATGAACGGAGTAAGAATATTTGACCTTATAACGCAGGAGCAGGTATTCGAAAAGGATGACGACAGATTGAGCTTTATTGCGGAAAATCTTATTTCTTACCCGGACGGCAATGCTGATAAAACGGTCTGCGTGAATCTTGATAACGGCAAGACGTATACCTATGAGGGACGAGTGAGCTTTATAAATCTCGACTCGTATAGAAATAAGAAGGCCGTGTTCCCTCTGCGGCTTGTGAAGTACGGCAATATAAACAACGGCGGTGCCACCGTCTATGATGTGGGCTATGACTGCTTAAGCGTGTACAGCCTTGACGAAGATATGGAGGAGAGCTATGTAAACACTTATACGGCAGGAGAAGGGAAAAGCATCTTTAGGCTCGGCTTCGGCGACGGAACGGGAATGTACGGAATCACAGACACATATAATAAGAACAGCAAAAGGGCGTGGACTTTTATCAATGTAATGCTCGACAAGCAGATAACGGTAGACGGTGTAATCAGCGTAAATCAGAACAAGTACCCAGACAAGCCCTGCTTTATTATCGGCACGGAGAATGACGATGGCTCTGTGACAACGTATGAGCTTGACGCAGAAACTATGGAGCTTTCCGTGCAATAATACTGCTGTAAGCTATAATTTCCTTTATTTCTGCGGTTTTGCTTGCATTATTCCTTGCAATATGATATACTTAAATCTATATGGTTAAAACACGAAGTGAGAAACAGAAAAAAGTACGGAAATCATAAGATTTAAAGTGTAAAAGAGAAAGGAAACAAAAATGATTACAGTATCGGACGTTAGTCTTTCATTCGGCGGACAGATGTTGTTCAAGGACGTAAATCTGCTGTTCACAGCCGGTAACTGCTATGGCGTTATCGGTGCAAACGGCGCAGGAAAGTCCACATTCTTAAAGATACTCTGCGGTGCGCTCGAGCCTACAACGGGTACGGTCACGGTTCAGGAGGGTCTGCGTATGTCGGTGCTTAAGCAAGACCACTACGCATATGACGAGTATACGGTTCAGGAAACGGTAATAATGGGAAATCCCCGTCTTTATGAGGTAATGAAGCAGAAGGACGCTCTTTATGCGAAGGAGGACTTCACAGAGGAGGACGGAAACCTCGCAAGCGAGCTTGAGGGCGAATTTGCCGAGCTTGGCGGCTGGGAGGCTGAAAGTGACGCATCAAAGCTCGTACAGGGTCTTGGTCTTGACGAGAGTATTATGTACGCTCAGATGAGCAGTCTTGCAGGTAATGAAAAGGTCAAGGTACTGCTCGCACAGGCACTTTTCGGAAATCCTGATATAATCCTTATGGACGAGCCTACGAACCACCTTGATATTGACGCTGTGGCTTGGCTTGAGGACTTTCTTGCGGAGTATTTCGGTACGGTTATCGTTGTATCGCATGACCGTCACTTCTTAAACAACGTTTGTACCCACACGGTAGATATAGACTATACAAAGATCAAGATGTATGTCGGAAACTACGAGTTTTGGTATGAATCTTCACAGCTTATACAGAAGATGTTAAAGCAGCAGAATAAGAAGAACGAAGAAAAGATAAAGGAATTACAGAGCTTTATCCAGCGCTTCTCAGCGAATAAGTCAAAGTCAAAGCAGGCTACATCGAGAAAGAAGCTCATTGACAAGCTGACTGTAGAGGAGCTGCCTGCGTCAAGCAGACGTTATCCGTTCATCAGCTTTGATATGGAGCGTGAGATAGGCAAGGATATTTTACAGGTTGAAGGGCTTACAAAGACGGTTGACGGCGTTAAGGTGCTTGACCACGTCAGCTTTACTGTCGGCAGAAACGACAAGATTGCTTTTGTTGGCGATAACGAGATTGCCGTTACCACACTGTTCAAGATACTGATGGGTGAAGAAGAACCGGACGAGGGCTTTATCAAGTGGGGAAGCACCGCAAGCGTAAGTTACTTCCCTCAGGATAACAGTGCATTCTTCAACGGCTGTAAGCTGTCCATCCTTGACTGGATAAGACAGTATTCAAAGGACGAAACCGAAACATATCTGCGTGGCTTCTTAGGACGCATGCTGTTCTCGGGCGATGATATATTCAAGAATGTTGACGTTTTATCGGGCGGAGAGAAGGTACGTTGTATGTTCTCACGCATGATGCTGTTCCAGTCAAACGTTCTTATCCTTGACAGACCTACAAACCACCTCGACCTTGAAAGCATCACCGCCGTAAACAATGGTCTTTCGGACTTCAAGGGCAACGTGCTGTTCGCTTCTCACGACTATGAGATAGTACAGACGGTCGCAAACCGTATAATAGAAATAGCCGACAAGGGCTGCTACGACAGACAGGGAACATATGAGGAATATGTTGACTGGAGAAAGGCAAACCACGGCGGAAGTTTCACACTCTGATAAAATCTGATAATAGAAATTCGCCCCTGCTTTTGCAGGGGCGAAAATCATATTTCCTTGAAATCAAATTTAACATTTACGCTGTCCATCGTCTTACTTCGTCTGAACCGTGTCATAATACGTTCCTCTATGCCGTCAAATGAGCTTTTGTCTGCGTCAAGCAACAAAAGCAGATACTGGCTTCTGCTGTAGCGTGTGTATACATCTCTCATTCTCAGCGAATTACTTATGCTGAACGAAATTTTATCCATTGCCTTTTCAAGCAGTTTTATATCCTTAAGTTCATTTTTACTGCTGTCAACCGCAGAAACAAGGCAGATAGACAGCTTGCTCTCGATTCTTTGACTTTCACGCCTGTACAGGCGGAATATATATTTGAATATTTCGTACTGGCAGTAAAAAACGCCTTTTTGCTCCTTGCTGGCATCGCCCGTGAGATCGCCTATAACAGCGTCAAGGTTATTCTGTACATCATTTCTTGGCTTTACCGTAAGCTCGTAAAGCTCAGTGAGATGAGCGCCCGGTGCGGCACCGTACTGCTCCATAAGATATGCACGGATATAATCATACTGCTTTGCGGCACGTTCGTAATCTCCCATTGCGACAAAGGCACGGATAAGGTTTGCATGCATTTTTTCATCGGACTGGTCAAGCATTGTGGCACGCTCACAAAGCGTTATTATTTCGGAAAATTTGCCCATAGGGTAAAGTAGCTGAGCGCATTTGTCCACAGCGGAATTATAAAGTGCATGGAAATATACGTTTATCGGCTGTACCCACGTTTCTCCGACAGCTCCTGCAAGATATCCGCTGTTATAAAGGGCGATAGCCTTTTTATACATACTTATGCGTCTTGTTCTGGAAAGCGACTCGTCCTCGGTTTTATCTATATATTCCTTGAATTTTGTCGAATCAATAACGCATTCATCGCTTTCAATAAAGGCATATGAACTGTGACTGCCTGCTATGAGTTTACCACCGCCGGGTATCATTTCATCAAGCACCGCTCTTGTTCTGTGTACAAGCGTCTTAAGCGCATTGGCAGGATTTTTGCTGTCCGACCAAAAAAGGTCGATAAGCTCATTCTGGGTTATTTCTCTGCCTCGCTGTGCAATAAGATATTCAAGAAGCAAAATCATTTTCGAACCCCTGTACTCGTTTTCGCACAGACGCTTGTCACGGTATGATATTGAAAACTGACCGAACATAGTAATATGTATCTTATTCGGCATTTTTTTCACCTCCCTGTTTTTTTCTTTCGTCTTAACGTGTGCTTTAATGAAATTTCACGCTAAAGTGTGAAAATAATTTAAGCAAAATTCAAATTTTCTGATTGATGTTATGCAACAAGCGTTGCACTGTTGGCGATTTGTGTAAATATGATGCTATATTCTGTAAATCAGACTTACAGAAATAACTAATATCGTGTAAATATGCACAATTCGCTTGCTAAAATATTGAATCAACTATCGTATAAATAGAAATATGACGGCGATTTCGGCTGCTGTTCACAATGTAACCGAAATGTAACCACGATGTGGCATAATATGCTCGTAAGGTTGAGATGTAGATTTGAGATGATGTCTACCTCACGTTTTTACTTTTCTTTCCGTCATGAGAAACAGCATACCGCAGCAGAGGTTGTAGTGATGCTGTTTTTCTTTTTTGCGTGGAATGCGGTTTACAGGCAGGCACTTTTGAGCCTGCCTCAGTTTGTAGAAAAAGTATGTTTTTGAAACAAACTTCTAACTCACTACCCCTATCCCCCTGCCCCCTTTCCCCGGGAAAGGGGATTTTACTGGGGCTACCGCCCCTAGACCCTGTCGGGGGCTTCGCCCCTGCGACCCCATTTTTA